>JACCDZ010005155.1_pt1 | contig 30323 bp, 43 predicted proteins | sample 7449551 | NCBI WGS metagenome assembly JACCDZ01 (sample SAMN15323452, study PRJNA562643) | freshwater metagenome | isolation source: river surface water | place: USA:Blue River Watershed | collected 2017-08-18 | reverse complement strand
TCAAGGTAAACGTTACCCTGATCGCTCCGATCGCCATGGAAGAAGGTCTGCGCTTCGCCATTCGTGAAGGCGGTCGTACCGTCGGCGCCGGTGTTGTGGCCAAGATCTTCGCCTAAAAGCGAATAAAACGGACCTGTTTCGGCGGGTCCGTTTTGCTGTACACAAGGCCGTTGTGTCTTGTGAGTGGAATATGAAACTTGTGCGTGAATAACTCTTGCGCGCTGGAATTTTATCCACTACTATGCGCCACCCCTGACAACAGGGTGGTGTTACAGCTGGGGCATTGTTCCCGGACCGGTTTGTGAGAAGCCTTCCCCTGAAGTACAAATTCAGTGGTGGGCTAGTTCTTTTTTGCTTTGGAGTTGCTGGAATGGCTAGCCAGAGAATTCGCATCCGCCTTAAGGCGTTCGATCATCGTCTGATCGATCAGTCGGCGCTTGAAATTGTCGAAACCGCGAAGCGTACAGGTGCCCAGGTTTGTGGCCCGATCCCGATGCCTACGCGCATCGAGCGTTTCAACGTCCTGACGTCTCCGCACGTCAACAAGGATGCGCGTGACCAGTACGAAATTCGTACGCACAAGCGTCTTGTGGACATCGTGATGCCAACGGATAAGACCGTTGACGCACTGATGAAGCTGGACCTCGCCGCAGGCGTGGATGTTCAGATCAGCCTGGGCTGATCGTTCAGCATTGAGTCTCTTGAGAGATCAAGTTGCTAAAGAGGTTTGAATAAATGGCTATTGGATTAGTCGGTCGTAAGTGCGGGATGACCCGCGTGTTCACGGAGGCTGGCGTTTCTGTGCCGGTCACTGTGATCGAAGTCGATCCGAACCGCATTACACAAATTAAGTCGCTGGAAAGCGATGGTTACCAGGCTGTGCAGATCACAACTGGTGAGCGTCGTGCTTCCCGCGTAACCAAGGCGATGGCTGGGCACTTTGCGAAAGCAAGCGTTGCTGCTGGTCGTGGCGTTTGGGAATTCCGCGTTGCTGGCGAAGAAGCTGCCGGCCTCGCAGTGGGTGGTCAACTCGAAGTCACGCTGTTTAGCGTTGGCCAAGCAGTTGATGTGACGGGTGTTTCCAAGGGCAAGGGCTTTCAGGGTCCGGTCAAGCGTTGGAACTTCCGTACGCAGGACGCTACCCACGGTAACTCCGTATCGCACCGTGTTCACGGCTCCACTGGTCAGAACCAGAGCCCGGGCAAGGTGTTCAAGGGCAAGAAGATGGCCGGCCACATGGGTGCCGAGCGTGTCACTGTCCAGGGTCTGGAAATCGTTTCCGTTGACGTCGAGCGCAGTGTGCTCGTGGTCAAGGGTGCCGTTCCGGGTGCTACCGGTAATGACGTCATCGTGCGTCCGTCCGTTAAGGCCTGAGGGAGATTAACGTGAACCTGAAGACTGTTTCCGGAGCAGCCCTCGAGCTCTCCGAAGTTGCCTTCGGCAAGGACTTCAATGAGGCTCTGGTGCACCAGGTCGTCGTCGCCTACATGGCTGGCGCTCGCCAAGGTACCAAGGCTCAGAAGTCCCGCGCAGAAGTCAGCGGTGGCGGCAAGAAGCCGTTCAACCAGAAAGGTTCGGGCCGTGCTCGTGCCGGTTCGATTCGCAGCCCGATCTGGCGTGGCGGCGGTAAGAGCTTTGCTGCTCGTCCGCAAGACTGGGATCAAAAAGTTAACCGCAAAATGTATCGCGGTGCCATGCAGTGCATTCTCGCCGAGCTCGTTCGTCAGGATCGCTTGGTTTTCGTGGATGACTTCACTGTCTCCGCGCCGAAGACCAAGGAACTGCTCGGCAAGCTCAATGCTCTGGGTCTGAAAAATACCCTGATCATTACGGATGCTGTTGACGAGAATCTGTATCTCGCTGCACGCAACCTGCCGCATGTCGAAGTGATCGACACCACGGCGGTTGATCCGGTGAGTCTGATTGGCTATGAGAAGGTGCTGATGTCGGTGCCGGCTGCCAAGAAACTTGAGGTGGAACTGGGATGAACACAGAACGTCTGTTGCAGGTTTTGCTTGCGCCGCATGTCTCTGAGAAGGCCACGATGATTGCTGAAAAGCACAATCAAGTGGTGTTCAAGGTTCGTCGCGACGCCAACAAGCTCGAAATCAAGAAGGCCGTGGAGACACTGTTCAAGGTTGAGGTTGCGTCGGTTAACACCACGCTGACCAAAGGCAAGAGCAAGCGTTTCGGCGGTTCCCTCGGTCGTCGTCAAGACTTCAAGAAGGCTTATGTCTCCTTGAAAGATGGCGCTCAAATCGACTTCGCCGCAGCTATTGCAGCTGAGTAAGGGCCGGGAGTACTGACATGCCAATCGTAAAATGTAAACCGACCTCCCCGGGTCGCCGCTTTGTCGAGAAGGTCGTTCATGACCATCTCCACAAGGGTCGTCCGCACGCTCCGCTCGTTGAGAGCAAGAAGCGTTCCGGTGGTCGTAACAACAATGGCCACATCACCATGCGTCACATTGGTGGTGGTCACAAGCAGCTTTATCGCGTCATTGACTTCAAGCGCGGCAAGGACGGCATTCCAGCCGTTGTTGAGCGTATTGAATATGACCCGAATCGTACCGCTCACATCGCGCTGCTGAAGTATGCCGATGGTGATCGTCGCTACATGGTGGCCCTCAAGGGTCAGCAAGTAGGCGATGCCGTGATGTCTGGCGATGCCGCTCCGATTAAAGTCGGTAATGTGCTGCCGCTGCGCAACATGCCGCTCGGTTCGACCATCTGCTGCATCGAGTTGAAGCCAGGCAAGGGTGCGCAGTTGGTGCGTTCGGCTGGTACTTCGGCTCAGCTGCTCGGTCGTGACGGCGCCTACGCTATTGTGCGTTTGCGTTCGGGCGAAATGCGCAAGATTCATGTGGATTGCCGTGCTGCCTTCGGCGAAGTGTCCAACAGCGAGCACAGCCTGCGCTCGCTGGGTAAGGCTGGTGCCAGTCGCTGGCGCGGTATTCGACCAACAGTTCGTGGTATGGCCATGAACCCGGTTGACCATCCGCACGGTGGTGGTGAAGGCCGTAACAAGGGCATTCAGCCGGTGTCGCCATGGGGCACGCCATCCAAGGGTTACAAGACCCGTAACAACAAGCGTACGAGCGGCATGATTGTCCGCGACCGTCGCGTCAAGTAATGGGTAGAGGAGAGCCACTATGCCTCGTTCACTGAAAAAAGGTCCGTTTGTAGACACCCACCTGTTTGTTAAGGTGGAAGCTGCGGCGGCCGTACATTCCAAGAAGCCCATCAAGACCTGGTCGCGTCGTTCGATGATCCTCCCGGAAATGGTTGGCCTGACAATTGCCGTTCATAACGGCAAGCAACATATCCCGGTCCTCGTGACCGAGCATATGGTCGGCCACAAGCTGGGTGAGTTTTCGCCGACTCGTACCTATCGTGGTCACGCTGTCGACAAAAAGTCGAAGCGATAAGGAGAGCATGATGGAAGCTATCGCCAAATTGCGTGGCGCGCCGATCTCGGCCCAGAAAGCCCGCCTCGTCGCTGACCAGGTTCGCGGTCTGAAGATCGAGCTGGCGCTGAACACGCTGACGTTCAGCAATAAGAAGGCTGCTCACTTTGTTAAGAAAGTGATCATGTCGGCTATTGCTAACGCCGAACATAACCAGGGTGCGGATGTGGACGAGCTTCGTGTCGCCACTATCTGTGTGGATGAAGGCATCACGCTGAAGCGTATTCAGCCGCGTGCCAAGGGTCGTGCTGATCGCATCAGCAAGCGTACCTGCCACATCACCGTCATCGTGGCCGAAGGCAAGTAAGGGGCTGAAGAAATGGGTCAGAAAGTTCATCCAATCGGTATTCGCCTGGGCATCGTCAAGAAGCACAACGCGAACTGGTACGCCAGCCCGAAGCAGTACGCTGAATTCTTGCTCGCCGACCTGCAGGTGCGCGATTTCCTGAACGAGCGCCTGAAGGCAGCCTCGATCAGCAAAATCCTCATCGAGCGTCCGTCCGAGAATGCCCGCATCACGATTTCCACAGCTCGTCCTGGCGTGCTGATTGGTAAGAAAGGCGAAGACGTTGAACGTCTGCGTCGTGATGTTGCCAAGCTGATGAAAATGCCGGTGCAGATCAACATCGACGAAATCCGCAAGCCGGATCTCGATGCGAAGTTGGTGGCCGACAGCATTGCATCGCAGCTCGAGCGTCGTGTGATGTTCCGTCGCGCCATGAAGCGCGCTGTACAGAACTCCATGCGTGCTGGTGCCAAGGGCATCAAGGTCGAAGTTTCGGGCCGTCTTGGCGGTGCTGAAATCGCTCGTACCGAATGGTACCGCGAAGGCCGCGTGCCACTGCATACCCTGCGTGCTGACATCGATTATTCGATTGTTCGTGCAGAAACAACTTACGGCTGTATCGGCGTCAAGGTGTGGATTTTCAAGGGCGAAATCCTTGGTGGCATGGAGCAGGTATCTGCCCCGGCACCAGCGGAAGAAGCTCGTCCCGCCAAGAAGCGCGGTGCGAAGAACTAAGGGGTTGAGAGATGTTACAGCCTAAGCGTACCAAGTTTCGCAAGGTCCATAAGGGCCGCAACACGGGTCTGGCACTTCGTGGCAGTTCCGTGGCATTCGGCACGATCGGTCTGAAGTCGGTTGAGCGCGGCCGTATTACGGCGCGTCAGATCGAAGCCGCTCGTCGTGCTATTTCCCGTCGCGTAAAGCGTGGCGGCAAGATCTTCATCCGTGTATTCCCGGACAAGCCGATCACCCAGAAACCACTCGAAGTGCGTATGGGTAAAGGTAAAGGTAGCGTGGAATATTGGGTTGCTGAGATTCAGCCGGGCAAGATGCTCTACGAGATCGAGGGCGTTGCTGACGACCTGGCTCGTGAAGCCTTTATCCTGGCTGCTGCCAAGCTGCCCTTGAAGACCACTATCGTGACTCGGACGGTGATGTAATGAACGCCAAAGAATTGCGTGAAAAAAGCGTCGAGGACCTGAACAAGGAGCTCGACAACCTGAACCGTCAGCAGTTCACTCTGCGCATGGCTCAGGCCACTGGTCAGCTGACTCAAAACAGCAAGATCGGCGTTGTTCGCAAGAACATTGCTCGTATCAAGACCCTTCTGACCGAGAAGCAAGGTAACTGATCATGACGGAACAGAACCAAATTCAGCGCACGCTGACCGGCAAAGTCGTCAGCAACAAGATGGACAAGTCCATCACGGTGCTGATCGAACGTAAAGTCAAGCACCCGGTGTACGGCAAGTACATCACTCGCTCGACCAAGCTGCATGCGCATGATGAACAAAATGTTTGCCAGGAAGGCGACATTGTTACGATCTCCGAGTGCCGCCCGTTGTCCAAGACCAAGAACTGGACGCTGGTGGAAGTAGTCGAAAAGACTGACGCTCGCTGAGTTTGAATTGCGGCCGACGGCCGCATCAGTTATCATTTCGCGCCCCGCGTGTCGGGGTCCCATTTTTTGGGTTTGGAGAGAGCAATGATTCAGACCGAAACGATGCTCGACGTGGCCGATAACAGCGGCGCTCGTCGCGTCATGTGTATCAAGGTACTCGGCGGTTCGCACCGTCGTTACGCCTCGGTCGGTGACGTCATCAAGGTCACGGTCAAGGAAGCAATTCCCCGTGGCAAAGTAAAGAAAGGCGACGTCATGAACGCCGTCGTCGTGCGTACCAAGAAGGGTATTCGCCGCGCCGATGGTTCGTTGATTCGTTTCGACGATAACGCCGCTGTGATCCTGAACAACAACAAGGCACCGATCGGCACCCGTATCTTCGGGCCGGTGACTCGTGAACTGCGTACTGAGCAGTTCATGAAGATCATCTCCCTCGCGCCAGAAGTGCTTTAAAGGTAAAGAGTGATGGCAAAGATCAAGCGTGACGACGAAGTGGTCGTGATTGCAGGCAAGGACAAGGGCAAGCGTGGCAAAGTCGCCAGCGTGCTCGAAGGTCGTGTCGTTGTCGCCGGGATTAACCTGGTGAAGAAGCATGTCAAGGCCAATCCGAACAAGGGTGAGCAGGGCGGTATCTTGGAGCGCGAAGCGTCCCTCGATATTTCCAATGTCGCCCTGTTCAATCAGGCAACCCAGAAGGCAGACCGAGTCGGTTACAAGGTTCTTGAAGATGGCGAGAAGGTTCGCGTATTCAAGTCCACCGGCGAAGTTGTCGACATCAAGTAAGGTAGATTGGTTGAAATGGCCAGACTGAAAGCTGTTTACAAGAACGAGATCGCGCCGAAGCTGCAGGCGGAGCTCGGTCTCAAGAATGTGATGGAGATTCCTCGCATCACGAAGATTACTCTGAATATGGGAGTGGGCGGTGCCAGCCAGGATAAGAAGCTTATCGATGGCGCCGTGGCCGATATGCAGCTGATTTCTGGCCAGAAACCCGTTGTCACGCTCACTCGCAAGTCCATCGCTGGTTTCAAGATCCGCGACGGCTGGCCCATTGGCTGCAAAGTGACGCTTCGCGGCGACATGATGTACGAATTCCTGGATCGCCTGATCGGCATCACGATTCCGCGTATCCGTGACTTCCGTGGCTTCAGCCCGAAGTCGTTTGACGGTCGCGGTAATTACAGCCTCGGCATCAAGGAACAGATCGTGTTCCCGGAAATCGAATACGACAAAATCGAGAAGCTGCGCGGTCTCGATATCGTCATCACCACATCGGCTCGCACCGATGACGAAGGTCGCGCGTTGCTGCGTGCCTTCCAGTTCCCGTTCAAGTGAGACTGAATCATGGCTAAGAAAAGCATGTTGAACCGCGAAGCCAAGCGCGAAAAGCTGGTCGCGAAGTACTCCAAGCTGCGCGGCGAATTGAAGGCAACCATTGCCAGCGTCAGTGCGACTGAAGAAGATCGTTGGGCTGCCATTCTGCGTCTGCAGGGCTTGCCGCGTGATTCGAGCCCGTCGCGTCTGCGTAATCGTTGCGGCATCACCGGTCGTCCGCACGGCTTCTTCCGCAAGTTCGGTCTCGGCCGTATCAAGCTGCGCGAAGCTGTCATGCGTGGCGATGTTCCCGGTGTCGTCAAGGCCAGCTGGTAAGAGGATTTTAGAATGAGTATGCAAGATACCGTTGCGGACATGCTGACCCGCATCCGCAATGCCCAGCGCGCCGGCAAGCCGACCGTTGGCATGCCATCGTCCAAGCTGAAGGTTTCCTTGGCGAAGCTTCTGCAGAATGAAGGCTACATTGCTTCTGCCGAAGTTTCGGCTGAAGTGAAGCCGGTGCTGACCATTGCCCTCAAGTACTATGAAGGCAAGCCGGTTATTGAAGAAATCAAGCGCGTGAGCCGTCCAGGCCTGCGTATTTACAAAGGCAAGGATGACCTGACCCGCGTCAAGCAAGGTCTGGGCATTCTGATTGTCTCCACCAACAAGGGCATCATGACTGACCGCGCCGCACGTGCTGCTGGCGTTGGTGGTGAAGTCATCGCTCTCGTTTCGTAAGGATGACTGAAGATGTCTCGTGTAGCTAAATCGCCGGTCACGATCCCCGCTGGGGTTACGGTGACCATCAACGGTCAGGATGTGCAGGTCAAGGGCGCCAAGGGCGAACTGTCGACGGTATTGCACGACCTGGTCGCTATCGCTCAGGAAGGTACAGAGCTGAAGCTGAGCCCGCGCGAAGAGTCGCAGGCTGCGTGGATGCAGGCTGGTACCGCTCGTGCAGTCATGAACAACCTCGTGATCGGTGTTTCTGCTGGTTTCGAGCGTCGTTTGCAGCTCATTGGTGTTGGTTACAAGGCTGCGGCCAAGGGCAAAGTGCTGAATCTCGCACTCGGCTTCTCGCATCCGGTTGACTACAACCTGCCGGAAGGTGTGACTGCGGAAACGCCGACACCGACTGAAATCATCCTGAAGTCGGTCAACAAACAGTTGCTCGGCCAGGCCGCCGCCAATGTGCGCGCTTATCGTCCGCCAGAGCCTTATAAGGGCAAGGGTGTGCGCTACGTAGGCGAGAATGTCCTGCGTAAAGAAGCGAAGAAGAAGTAACGGGTAGGTATCGTCATGAACGAAAAGAAAGTAGCTCGCCTGCGCCGTTCGCGCAGCACGCGCATCAAGATTCGCGAACAGCGTGCAGTGCGTCTCTGCATCAACCGCACCCCGCGCCACATGTACGCACAGCTGATTTCGGCTTGCGGCGGCACAGTTCTGGCTCAGGCTTCCACGCTTGATGCTGCTCTGCGCGAAGGCGCTACTGGCAATGTTGACGCAGCCCAGAAAGTGGGTGCGTTGCTCGCTGAACGTGCTATTGCTGCTGGTGTCACGAAAGTGGCATTCGACCGCTCTGGCTTTAGGTATCACGGCCGTGTCAAAGCACTGGCTGACGCTGCTCGTGCAGCTGGTTTGGAATTCTAAGGGTTGAATCATGGCTAAGCTTGAACAAAACGAAGGTTTCGTCGAGAAGCTGGTTGAAGTCAACCGAGTTTCCAAGACAGTGAAGGGCGGTAAGATTTTCGCATTCACAGCACTGACCGTAGTCGGTGATGGCAATGGCAAGGTCGGCTTCGGTCGTGGCAAGGCGCGTGAAGTGCCGGCCGCTATCCAGAAGGCGCTCGAAGCTGCTCGCCGTAACATGATCCAGGTTGATCTGAATGGCACCACCATTCAGCACCCGATCAAGGGTCAGCATGGTGCGACACGCATCTACATGCAGCCTGCTTCTGACGGTACTGGCGTTATTGCCGGAGGTGCTATGCGCGCCGTGCTTGAAGTGGCTGGTGTGCAGAACGTTCTGGCCAAGTGCTACGGTTCGACCAATGCCAACAACGTGGTTCATGCTACGTTCAACGGTCTGTCGTCGATGACCAATGCCGATCAGGTTGCTGCTAAGCGCGGCCTGACTGTTGAAGAAATCCTGGGGTAATCAGATGAAGACCATCAAGGTTACGCAAGTGCGCTCCGGCGCACACAAACTCAAGAACCACAAGCTCTGCTTGCTGGGTCTGGGTCTGCGTCGCATCGGCCATACGGTTGAAGTGATTGATACGCCGTCGAACCGCGGCATGATCAACAAGGTTCACTACCTTGTGAAGGTGGAGGGTTAATCATGCAACTGAATGATCTGCAACCGGCCGAGGGTTCGACCCACGCGCCAAAGCGTCGCGGTCGCGGTATCGGTTCCGGCCTCGGCAAGACGGGTGGCGTTGGTGTTAAAGGCCAGAAGTCGCGCGGTAAGGGCAAGGTTCGTACCGGTTTCGAAGGCGGCCAGATGCCATTGTATCGTCGTCTGCCGAAGTTCGGCTTTACCTCGCTGAAGCAGCAGGTAACGGCTGAAGTTCGTTTGTCTGAACTGACCCACATTGAAGGTGAAATCACCCTCGACAGCCTGAAGGCTGCCAATGTGGTTCGTAAGGACATGATTCGTGCTCGCATCATCCTCTCGGGTGAAGTGGCTCGTGCAGTAACGGTCAAAGGCGTAGCAGTGACCAAGGGCGCGCGTGCTGCTATTGAAGCAGCTGGCGGCAAGGTCGAGGAATAAGCACCATGGCGAACACCGGTAACAAACAGCAAGCGCGTGAGATGCTCCAGAATCCTGGCATGCAGAAAGGCATGACGGAGCTTTGGCAGCGCATCGGCTTCCTGCTGTTTGCTTTGTTGGTGTTTCGCCTCGGCGCCCACATTCCGGTGCCGGGTATCAATCCCGGCCGCCTAGCGGAACTGTTTGATCGCAATAAAGACACCATCCTGAGCTTGTTTAACATGTTCTCGGGTGGTGCTCTTGAGCGTATGTCCATTCTTGCATTGGGCATCATGCCGTATATTTCGGCCTCTATTATTATGCAGCTGGCTTCGAGCGTTATTCCTTCCATGGAAGCGCTGAAGAAAGAGGGTGAATCTGGTCGCCGCCAGATTAACCAATACACGCGTTACGCTACGGTATTGCTCGCTCTTGTCCAGGCTGTAGGCATGTCTGCAGGTTTGCAGTCGCAAGGTATTACGATTTCTTCAGGCATGGCCTTTATGGTTCCTGCTGTGGTTTCGCTTGTTGCTGGCTCAATATTTTTGATGTGGCTGGGCGAGCAAATTACCGAGCGCGGTGTTGGCAACGGCATATCCATGCTGATTTTTGCCGGTATCGTGGCGGGCATGCCTAGCGCGATTGGTGGCGCGCTTGAGTCTGCTCGTCAGGGTGATATCAGTGTTATCGGACTTATTGTTGTCGCACTCTTGGCGATAGCGGTTGTCGCTGCCGTCATTTTTATGGAGCGTGGCCAGCGTCGTATCACTGTGCAATATGCTCAGCGCCAGCAGGGTCGGAAAGTGTTTGCGGCTCAGCAAAGTCATTTGCCGTTGAAGCTCAACATGGCGGGTGTTATCCCTGCAATTTTCGCGAGTTCGCTGCTGCTTTTTCCGGCCAGCCTAGGTCAGTGGTTTGCACAATCGCCTAATCCCAATGCTGTTCAGCGTGCTCTGCAGGAAGTCTCGCTGTTATTGGCTCCGGCACAGCCCTTGTACTTGGTTTTGTTTGCTGCGCTGATCATTTTCTTCTGCTACTTCTACACGGCTCTGGTGTTTAACCCGCGTGATGTTGCCGATAACCTTAAGAAGTCGGGTGCCTATATTCCAGGTATTCGTCCGGGCGAGCAGACCAGCCGCTATATCGATTCTGTTCTTGGTCGTTTGACCTTGATTGGTGCAATTTACATCGCTGCAGTGTGTTTGCTGCCGATGATCTTGCAAGTTGCCTTCAATGTGCCGTTCTACCTCGGTGGTACGTCCTTGTTGATCGTGGTGGTGGTGGTCATGGACTTCATGTCTCAGGTCCAGTCCCATCTGATGTCCCATCAGTATGAATCCCTGATGAAGAAAGCCAACCTCAAGGGCTTCGGCTCGGCTGGCCAGATTCGTTAATTCGTTCATCACTGATTTTGTTGGAGAAGTTGAACCATGAAAGTTCAAGCCTCGGTAAAGAAAATTTGCGGCAACTGCAAGATCGTTCGTCGTAATGGAAGCCTGCGTGTTATTTGCAGCGCGGAACCGCGCCACAAACAGCGCCAGGGTTAATTCTCAGTTATTGGTTGCTTTAGACTGCGTGAGTCGTTAGACTCTCGCGCCTTTCGTGCATAGTCTGAATCACCAGTCTGATACGCCAAGAAGTGGAGTAAAGGTCAATGGCTCGTATAGCCGGCGTCAACATTCCTGATAACAAGCATGCAGTCATCTCGTTGACTTACATCTTTGGTATCGGTCGCACAACATCTGCCAAGATTCTCGCGGCAGTTGGTATTGCTCCGGCTACAAAGATTAAAGAGCTAACAGATGCGCAGCTGGATCAGGTGCGTGCTCAAGTGGCTACAGTAACTACAGAGGGTGACCTCCGTCGTGAAGTATCCATGAACATCAAGCGTCTCATGGACCTGGGTTGCTACCGTGGCATTCGCCACCGTCGCGGTCTGCCGGTTCGTGGTCAGCGCACTAAGACCAATGCTCGTACTCGTAAGGGTCCGCGCAAGGCACTTAAGAAATAAATTTCATTCATTCTGCTGAACTCGGAAGCTAAAAGATGGCAAAAGATAATTCGCGCGGTCGCAAAAAGGTGACCCGTCAGGTCACTGACGGCATCGCGCACATTCATGCTTCTTTTAATAACACCATTGTGATGATTACCGATCGTCAAGGTAACGCACTGGCCTGGGCCACCTCCGGTGGTCAGGGCTTCCGCGGTTCCCGCAAGTCCACCCCATTTGCCGCCCAGGTGGCCGCTGAAGTAGCTGGTAAAGCTGCTCAGGAATACGGTCTAAAGAATCTGGATGTGCAAGTAAAGGGTCCGGGCCCGGGCCGCGAGTCCGCCGTGCGTGCATTGAACGCAGTGGGTTATAAAATTAATAGCATTTCAGATGTGACGCCTATCCCGCACAACGGGTGCCGTCCTTCCAAAAAGCGTCGCGTGTAAGAGGAGACTGGGAAAATGGCTCGTTATATTGGTCCCAAGTGCAAGCTCTCCCGTCGCGAAGGCGTCGATCTTCAACTGAAGAGCGGCGTCCGCGCACTGGATTCTAAATGCAAAGCTGATACCCCACCAGGCCAGCACGGCGCATCCCGCAAGGGTCGCATGTCGGACTTCGGTACCCAGCATCGTGAAAAGATGAAAGTTCGTCGTATCTACGGCGTGCTTGAGCGTCAGTTCAGCAACTATTACAAGGAAGCAGCCCGTATCAAGGGTGCAACCGGTGAGAACCTGCTGCAGTTGCTCGAATCGCGTCTCGACAACGTTGTTTACCGTATGGGTTTTGGTTCAACTCGTTCGGAAGCACGTCAGCTCGTCAGCCACCGTGCCATTCTGGTCAACGGTGTTCGCGTCAACGTCGCCTCCATCCAGGTGTCGGCCGGTGATGTGATTTCGCTGCATGAGAAAGCCAAGTCGCAGCTGCGTGTTAAGAACGCACTGGAACTGGCTGCTCAGCGTGGTGTTCCGGCGTGGTTGACTGTCGATACGACAAAGATGGAAGGTACTTTCAAGTCTCGTCCTGAGCGCAGTGATCTGTCTTCAGACATCAACGAAAACTTGATCGTTGAACTGTACTCCAAGTAATCGATTGATTTGAGGTCTCTTCCATGTCACAGGTCAATGAGTTTCTGACGCCGCGCAGCATTGCTGTGCAGGCTGTCAGTGGCAACCGCGCCAAGGTGACCCTGGAGCCGCTAGAGCGCGGTTTCGGTCACACATTGGGTAACGCGCTGCGTCGCATTCTACTCTCGTCCATGCCTGGCGCTGCCGTCGTGGATGTTGAGATTGAAGGTGTTGAGCACGAGTACAGCGCCATCGAAGGCGTGCAGGAAGATGTCATTGAAATCCTGCTTAACCTGAAAGGCCTGGCAATCAAGCTGTTCGAACAGCAAGAAGCGGTTCTGCACATCGATAGCAAAGGTCCTTGCGTAGTGACGGCTGGTGACTTGACGATTCCGCATAATGTCGAAATCGTTAATCCTGACCATGTCATCGCAACCCTTGGCAGCAACGCTCATCTCAAGATGAAGTTGCGTGTTGCTCGCGGTCGCGGCTACGAGCCAGCTGATTCGCGTTATGACGACGAAGAAACGCGTCCGATTGGCCGTCTGCTGCTTGATGCGTCGTTCAGCCCGATTCTTCGCGTGGCCTATGTTGTGGAGAGTGCGCGTGTTGAACAGCGTACCGACCTCGATAAGCTCGTGATTGACTTGGAAACCAACGGCACCATCGAGGCAGAAGAAGCGATTCGTCGCGCTGCTACGGTTCTGCAACAACAGATCTCGGTCTTCGTTGACCTAGAATCTGATGCTGCTCCGGTTGCTGCTGGTGGCGCAGGCCCGGATGTTGATCCGATCCTGTTGCGTCCGGTTGATGATCTCGAATTGACTGTTCGCTCAGCCAATTGCTTGAAAGCAGAAAACATTTACTACATCGGTGATCTGGTCCAGCGTACCGAAGTAGAATTGCTGAAAACGCCGAACTTGGGCAAGAAGTCGCTGACCGAAATCAAGGATGTATTGGCTTCCAAGGGCTTGTCCCTCGGTATGCGCCTTGATAACTGGCCGCCGGCTAGCCTGCGTAACGATGACCGTTTGAATTTTCGCGGTCGTTGATCGGCAACTGAATTAGTGTAGGAAAACTGCCATGCGTCATCGTAATAGTGGTGTAAAACTCGGCCGCACCAGCAGCCACCGTATGGCCATGTTTCAAAACATGGCAGTGTCGCTGTTCGAGCACGAACTGATCCGCACAACTCTGCCGAAAGCGAAAGAACTTCGCCGTATCGCTGAGCCGCTGATCACGCTCGCCAAGCACGACAATGTTGCTAACCGCCGTCTGGCGTTTGCTCGTACGCGTTCGAAAGAAATCGTCGGTAAGCTGTTCACCGTGCTCGGCCCGCGCTACAAGGAACGCAATGGTGGTTACCTGCGTGTTCTGAAGGCCGGCAACCGTCCGGGTGACAATGCGCCAATGGCGTATGTCGAGCTCGTGGATCGCTCCATTGCAGGTCCGGCTGTTGACGCTGAATAAGTGTTAGCGGCATAAAAAAACCGGCTATCTAAGCCGGTTTTTTTATGCCTGCGATTTGCTGAGGTAGCAAGTCGCAGGTAAGGCGGCGCGCCTCGGTTTTGGTTTCAGTCCTGATACTGTCTTGTTAGCAGAGGTGCCAGGAAGCGACCAGTATGTGATTGCTCTACGCTACAGATGGCTTCAGGTGTTCCAGCGGCCAATATCAAGCCTCCGCCATCGCCACCCTCAGGACCCAAGTCGATTACCCAGTCTGCTGTTTTCACCACATCCAAGTTGTGCTCGATGATAACAACGGTGTTGCCTTGATCGCGTAAGCGATGGAGCACGCCGAGAAGTTGCTGGATGTCATGGAAGTGCAAGCCCGTCGTTGGCTCATCAAGGATGTAGAGCGTGCGGCCTGTGTCGCGCTTGGAAAGCTCACGCGAGAGCTTCACGCGTTGCGCTTCCCCCCCTGAGAGCGTGGTTGCCGCTTGGCCGAGCGTAATGTAGGACAGGCCTACATCCATCAGTGTTTGCAATTTACGGGCGAGAGCAGGTACGGCGTCGAAGAATTCGCGAGCGGCCTCGACTGTCATCTCCAGTACTTCGGTAATGTTCTTGTTTTTATAGCGGACATCCAGCGTTTCACGGTTATAGCGTTTGCCCTTGCAGACATCGCAGGGCACGTAGACGTCCGGGAGAAAGTGCATTTCGACCTTGATAACGCCATCGCCTTGGCATGCTTCGCAACGTCCGCCTTTAACATTGAACGAGAAGCGGCCTGGGCCGTAACCACGTGATCGCGCTTCCTGAGTGCCGGCAAAAAGCTCGCGCACTGGCGTGAAGATGCCAGTGTAAGTGGCAGGATTTGAGCGTGGCGTGCGGCCAATCGGGCTTTGGTCAATATCAACGACCTTGTCCAGATGCTGTAAGCCTTCAATGGCATCGTGTTCAGCTGGACTGCGTTCAGCCGCCCCGTTGAGTGCATGTGCAGCTACCGGGTAGAGCGTAGCGTTAATTAGCGTCGATTTGCCGGAGCCGGAAACACCCGTGACGCAGGTCATCAGGCCGAGTGGAATTTCTGCAGTCACATTCTTTAGATTATTGCCGCGCGCACCGATGAGTCGCAGAACTTGCTCGGCGTTAAACGGGTGTCGTTGTTGCGGTACTTCAATTCGTTTTCGACCCGAAAGATAGTCTGCAGTCAATGAGCCTTCCGCGTGCAGCAGCTCCTTATAAGTGCCGGAGGCGATGATGCGTCCGCCATGGATGCCGGCACCTGGCCCGATATCAATGACATGATCGGCTGCGCGGATGGCATCTTCGTCATGTTCAACCACGAGCACGGAGTTGCCCAAATCGCGCAAATGCACGAGCGTGGCCAGCAAGCGCTCGTTATCGCGCTGATGCAGGCCGATTGAGGGCTCATCGAGTACATACATAACGCCCACGAGGCCGGCGCCAATCTGCGATGCCAAGCGGATGCGCTGTGCTTCGCCGCCAGATAGCGTGTCCGCCGAACGATCGAGGCTGAGGTAATCGAGGCCGACATTGACGAGGAATTGGAGGCGTTCGCGAATTTCCTTGAGGATTTTTTCTGCGATTTCGCCCTTGGCGCCCGGTAGTGCCAGTTCGGCAAAGGTTTGATTGGCCTTGGCGATTGGCAGGCGTGAAACCTGGGGCAAATTCAGCTCATTGATGAATACATGGCGAGACTCGCGGCGTAGTCGCGAACCGCCACAGTCGGCGCATGGGGCTGCGTTCAGGAAGTGCCCCAATTCTTCGCGAACGCTATTGGATTCAGTTTCGCGATAGCGCCGTTCGAGATTGCTCAGGATGCCTTCGAAGCTGTGTTTGCGCACCACCTGGCGGCCACGATCTCCGACATAAACAAAACCGATTTCTTCTTCACCAGAGCCATGCAGCAGAACTTGCTGGACTCGATGAGGCAGATTTTCCCATGCGGTATCTAGGCCGAACTTGTAGTGTTCGGCCAGCGATTCGAGCATAGCGTAGTAGTAGAAATTGCGTCTGTCCCAGCCTTTGATAGCGCCTTCGGAGAGCGACAGCTCGGGGTGATTGATTAACCGTTTCGGGTCGAAGAATTGCTTTACGCCCAAGCCATCGCAGCTTTGGCAGGCGCCAGCTGGATTGTTGAACGAAAACAGGCGCGGCTCCAGCTCGGTAATGGAGTAGCCGCAATGGGGGCAGCTGAAACGCGCTGAAAACACTTGCTCAGGTAGAGAGTCATCGAGACTGGCGATCCAGGCAACGCCTTCGGCTATGCGCAGCGCGGTTTCAAAGGACTCTGCCAAGCGTAAACTCAGGTCAGGTCGTACCTTGAAACGATCGACGACGACTTCAATGGTGTGTTTTTTCTGTTTGTCGAGTACGGGGGCTTCATCGAGATCGACAATTAAGCCGTTGATACGAGCACGAACAAAGCCTTCGGCGCGGAGCTTTTCGAACACATGCAGATGTTCGCCTTTGCGTTCGCGTATGACGGGTGCCAGCAGCATAAGGCCAGTGCCTTCGGGCATGGCCAGAACATGATCGACCATCTGGCTGACCGTCTGCGCGGCCAGCGCGACATCATGATCTGGGCAGCGCGGTGTGCCGGCACGGGCAAACAGGAGTCGGAGGTAGTCGTGAATTTCGGTGATGGTGCCGACGGTCGAGCGCGGGTTGTGCGATGTTGATTTCTGCTCGATGGAAATAGCCGGAGACAAGCCTTCGATATGGTCGACATCGGGCTTTTCCATCAGCGATAAAAACTGGCGTGCATATGCCGAGAGTGATTCGACATAGCGCCGCTGTCCTTCGGCATACAGTGTGTCGAAGGCCAGTGACGATTTGCCTGAACCGGACAGTCCGGTAATCACGACAAACTTGTCGCGCGGGATATCGACGTCGATGTTTTTCAGGTTGTGGGTACGGGCCCCGCGAACTTTGATGTGACTCATGCCGGCTCAGCGCGCTCTAAAAGACAATCGGGCAGTATACGCAAAAGCATCCCGCTGTCGCAGCGAACAGCCTGATCATGTTCAGCTCGTAAAGCATGCGGCGCTGTTACACTATGGCCTTTATTTTGAGTGCTGGCCTGACATGTCACGTTATTCTCCATTGGAGCGTCGAGCAGTATTTTCGCTGGCTGGGCTGTTTTCCTTGCGCATGGTCGGCCTATTCATGATTTTGCCGGTTTTTTCGGTATATGGGTCGGGGCTGAGCGGTGCGACGCCGTTTCTGGTAGGCCTTGCAGTGGGTGCCTACGGCCTGGCTCAGCTGATGCTGCAGATCCCGTTTGGTCTTTTGGCGGATCGTTACGATCGACGTAATCTGATTCTCATCGGCTTGGCGCTGTTTGCCTTGGGCGGCGCTATTGCCGCGTTGTCATCCTCGATCTGGGGTGTGATAGCTGGGCGTTTTTTGCAGGGTTCGGGCGCTATTTCCGCTGTGGTTATGGCATTGATGTCTGATGCGGTACGCGAAGAAAACCGCACCAAAGCCATGGCTACAGTCGGGATGAGTATCGGCATCTCCTTTGCGGTTGCGTTTGTTCTGGGGCCGGTACTGGCACATGTCGTGGGTTTGTCTGGCTTGTTTGCAACCACGGCGCTAATGGGCTTAGTGGCAATGGTGATTGCCGTGCGTTATGTGCCGCGAGCAGCACAGGCGCAGCGTCAGCTGCCCGTGCATTATTGGCAGCATCTGCAAAGCCTGCTCGGGCATGTGGAGCTAGGCAGACTAAATGTAGGCATATTTACATTGCATCTGGTGATGACGGCCTGCTTTGTTGCGTTGCCGCCGTTACTGGTTCATGCCGGCTTGCCGGTAGCGCAGCATGGTTGGTTGTACCTGCCTGTGATGCTGTTGGCTTTTGTTGCGCTGATTCCTGCTGTGATTGTGGCTGAGCGTCAGCAACGCATGAGGGAAGTGTTTCTGTTTGCCATTTTGGTGCTGGTTCTGGCCATGGTGGCATTGTCTCAAGCGCATGGGCTGACGGCCTTGATTGCGGCTGTCTGTGTTTTCTTTTTTGCCTTCAATTTATTGGAGGCTTTGCTGCCCTCCTTGGTGAGCAAGGTGAGTCCAGCCGGCAGCAAGGGCACGGCAATGGGCATCTACAGTAGCAGTCAGTTTCTTGGGGCTTTCCTAGGCGGGATGCTGGGGGGCCTGAGTCATAGCATGCCGTACGGGGTGAGTGTGTTCTGGCTGCTGGCGGCGTTGGTCCTGCTTTGGGGCTGGCGCGCTGCCGGCATGGCGCAGCCACGATATGGCAAGAGCCTGATGCTCAGGCCGCTGGACGGAGTCGTTCTGAGTGGCGAGCAAATGGCCGACTTGCAGGCCTTGGCGGGCGTCGAAGAGCTGGTGCTGATGCCGGATGAAGCTGTGATCTATGTGAAGGTAGATCCAAAAGTGTGGTCAGATGCTGCATTGGCAGGCTGGCCCGTGAAAATTTTACCGACCTGAATGTAGCGACGCATGTCAGTGTGTTCTACAGTTCTGTCACAACAATAAGCCCTTGGGGTGGAGTGCATCATGCGTGGCGTCAATAAAGTCATTTTGATTGGTAATCTGGGCAAGGATCCGGAAGTGCGTTATTTGCCTTCGGGCGGGGCTGTAGCCAATATTACGGTTGCGACCAGCGAGTCTTGGAAAGATAAAAACACCGGTGCCATGCAAGAGCAGACCGAATGGCACCGTGTGGTATTTTATGGCCGTCTGGCTGAAATTGCAGGAGAGTATTTGCGCAAAGGCTCTAAGGTATATCTGGAGGGCTCGTTGCATACGCGCAAGTGGCAGGATAAGCAGACTAATCAGGACCGCTACAGCACCGAAATTAAAGGCAATACCATGCAGATGCTCGACACCAAAGGTGGCGGTCAATCAGGAGGCTATGATGCTGGCGATGACCAGAGCATGCCGAATTATGCTGACTTCGATGCTCCGCAACAGTCGCAGCCTGCGCGTGCTCCTGCGCAGCGCCCTAGTCCAGCCGCACCTGTGCGTCCGGCAGCACCAGCGGCCATGGAAAACTTTGATGACGATATTCCTTTTTGATATTCATCAGCATTTGAAGTTTTATTGAGTAAATGCCCCGCTTATGGGGCATTTACTTTATATGGCATTCAAATGCGTGAATCTTCTTGTTGCTGCCAATGTTATTAGCTATATTTGTCGAGTTATTTTTTTATAAACTCTCGAGGCTATGCTCATGGCAAAGCAGTTAAATGCAATGTCCGTTCAGGAATTGGAAGCCCTGATTCAAAAGGCACAGGAACTAATCAGTATCAAAAAGGCCCAAGCAGATAAGCTGCAGGGTGCTCGCGCTGAAATTGAACGCATTGCTCGTGAGGCTGGCGTAAGTGTTGCCGATCTTATGACGCAGGCGGTTGGCAAGGCTGCAAAACCGGTATCCACCCGTCCGCCGGTAGCTGCAAAGTATCGCAACAGTGCCGACGCGTCACAGACGTGGACAGGGCGCGGCAAGCGTCCGCGTTGGTTGGCTGATGCGATTGCTGCTGGTGCCGCGCTGGACAGCTTCCTGATCTGAAGTTGTTGATTCGATGCGATAGCAAAAGACCACCTTCGGGTGGTCTTTTGCTATGTGAAGCAGATGAGGGCTGAGGTGATGCAGGCAATTCAAGGGCTGTGGGTGCTTTAAGTTCGTTCACGTAAATCACACGAGAGATTGCCTGATTTCAGGCTATTATCACGAACCTTTACAGTGTGCTGACAGCCGTTGCAGTGTTAGCGAGGAATATGTGGTGTCGGGTAAGAAGCACGTAGTGATCATGATGGCCATTCCTGTCGCGCTCATGCTGCTGGCGTCACTATTGCTGCATGCGCCGGCGAGCCTGTTGTTGTCTCGGCTGGCTCCGGCATTGTCGCCATTCGGTATTGTTGCCAATGATGTCAGGGTGGGCGGGACATTGCTCGATGGTCAGGTGCAAATGCAGCGCCAGGGCCAGCCACTTTATCTTGCCTGGCGGTTGCAGCTGGGCCAGCTTTGGCGTTTGGCTTATGGTGCCGATATTACGCTGGCTGGTCCGGTGGAGTTGCGCGCAGACTGGCAGAAGCGTCCCGATGGCTGGGCCTTGAGTTTGACCGATGTGAAAACACAAGCAGGTGATGCCAGCTGGTTGCAGCCACAGTTGGTTTTGCCGGCTTGGCGCAGCTCGCAGATGCAATTCAGTCGTGCCATTAATGGTGACTGGCAATCAGGTAGTGGCGAGCTACAAACGGAAGGAGGCTTACTGCGTATCAACTTGCAGGGGCAGACTCAGGAAATGCAAATTCCGGCCTCGGTTTTACGCTGGCGGTTGGTGAAGAACAATTTGGTCGGCGAGCTGCGTCAGCGCGCCGATGATGGTGCTCTGGCCGCGATCACCTTGACTGCGGATCAGCGTATCCAATGGCAGATTCGGGAACGACTGCTGCGCTTGAAGCCAGGATATCTGGGTCGTAATGATCTGGACTTGGTGGTATTGACGGTTTCTGAGCCGCTATCGTCTCAGGGTGGTTGACAGGAATTCATGATGGATTTGACGCAGTTGCGTGAACGTTGGCAAGGCCTCTGGCGGCACCCTTACGCAGGTGTCGCGGCGATGCTGGCGCTAGTGGTGGTGGCCTCGTTACTGGCTTGGCAGCTGGGGCGTTTGCTTTGGTTGTTCAGTGCAGGCACGGCCGAGCGATTGCCGCGCCCGCCATCTGCTGTTGTCGTGGCATTACCTGCGCGTATTGAGCCACAGCGGATTGCCGGATTGTTTGGCGAGTCTCCAGCGGCAGCGCCCGGCGCAGCAGCACAGAGCACGACACTGCAGCTGCGGTTGGATGGTGTCATGACCAATCCATCACGAGAGCAGGCGCGCGCCTTCATTGCCGACCGCACGACCAGCAAGGTGCAAGCGTACCGGCCTGGCGACACGCTTCCCGGCGGTGCAGAGCTGTTGCGTGTAGAGGCGATGCAAGTGGTTCTAGCGCGCAATGGCCAGGAAGAAATTTTGCTCTTCGAGAAGCCAGGCACGCCTGCGCCAGTCGCCAATGCCAATCAGCCAGCTTCGGCCGCACAGATGCAGAACGCACTCGGTGCGGCGGCCAGCCGATTGGCAAATTCGCCAATGGCGGCCTTGCGCCAGATGGGCTTGCGCCGCACATCGCAGGGCTACATTGTCAGTATCACCGCGCCTAAGGATATGTTGCAGCGTTTCGGCCTACAGCCGGGCGATCGTATTGTCAGTATCAATGGTCAGCCTGTGGGCAAAGACCTTGATGCCGATCAGCAGACCATGAGCCAGTTGCAGCAGGCGGGCAGTGCTCGCGTGGAAGTGCAGCGCGGCGAACAAACCATCACTCTTGAACAGAAATTGTGAGCCTCATGAACATGCCTCCCTTGAAACCACTCGCCTTGAGTCTGCTGTTGCTGATGGCCCCATCAGCATGGGCAGACAAAACCTGGAAGATCAATCTGAAGGATGCCGATATTTCTGCGCTGGTTAATGAAATGGCAGAAATCACCGGCAAGAACTTCGTGGTTGACCCGCGTGTGAAGGGCAATGTCACGGTGATTTCTAGTCGTGCCATGTCGTCTGCCGAGCTCTATGAGCTTTTCCAGAGCGTCTTGAGCATTAATGGCTTTGCGGCCGTGCCGAATGGCCCGGTGATCAAAATCCTTCCCGATACCAATGCCCGTCAGGCGGGTGTTCGGGTGGACGCTGCTGGCATTGGTTCCGGCGAGACACTGGTCACGCGGGTGATCATGCTGCAGCAAGCTAGTGCCAATGAGTTGCTGGCCGCTTTACGTCCGATGATGCCGCAATTTGCGCACATGGCCGCCGTGCCGGGCGCGAATGCGCTGATCATCTCTGATAGAGCCAACAATGCCGATGCTATGGAGGCTGTTATTCGCGAGCTCGATAGCGGCCAGCCCGATGACGCTATCGAGATTATTCCTTTGCAGAATGGCAAGGCCGAAGACCTGATCAGCATTCTGGAAACGATGGAAGCGGGTAGTGCGGCGGCGGGTCGTGATGGCAAGTCGGCGGGCAAGGTACGTATTGTTGCTGATGAGCGCACTAATCGTCTGCTGGTACGCGGTGACAAGGCGCTACGTGATCGCGTTCGTGCCATGGTTCGCAACCTTGATGATGCTCCCGAGCAAAGCGATGAGACCGTTAAGGTCTTTCGCTTGAAGTACGCCAATGCCCGTCAGGTGGCGGAAGTGCTGCGCGGCGTGCTGGCGAACGAAAACGACAAGACCACAACCAGCTCTGCGCCCGGTGCAACATCGAGCAGCTCAGGCAGCTCTGGCGTAACCAATCTGTCCGGCTCGGCTGACAGCAGTCCGCGTGCTCAGCCCGGAACGACGACGATTACCGTCGGCTCCTCCAGCCTGATTGCCGATGAGTCGCAGAATGCCTTGATTGTGCGTGCCAAGCCGCGTCAGATTCGACAGGTTGAATCGATCCTGAGTGATCTCGATTCGCGTCGTGCGCAGGTGTTAATTCAGGCGGCTATCGTTGAAGTTTCCGGAGATAACGCGGCTCAACTCGGCGTGCAATGGGCTTATGGCTCGCCTACATCGGGTGTTGGCGTGATCAACTTCAGTAATGCGGGTGCCAGTGTGGCTAACCTTGCTACGGCAGCGGTCAGCGGCAACTTTGCCAGCGCCGGTATTGGCCAGGGCGCCTTGCTCGGCATTGGTTCGTCGAGCAAGAACAGCAATGGTGATCGCACCTTTATCGGGGCCTTGGTTCAGGCCTTGAGTTCGGTGGCGGATGCCAATCTGCTATCCACGCCGAGCATCATGACGCTGGTTAATCAGGAAGCAAAAATTGTGGTGGGGCAGAACGTTCCCTTCATCACCGGATCGACCGGCACCTCGGGTTCGGGCGTGACCAATCCGTTTACTACAATTCAGCGTCAGGATGTTGGTATCACGCTAAAAGTGACGCCATCGCTGAGTGAAGGTGGCACGGTGCGTCTGGATGTTGAGCAGGAAGTGTCGTCGGTTGTTCCTTCGGTTGAAGGCATCCGCTCTTCGGACATCATTACCAACAAGCGATCGATCAAGACCAGTATTCTGGCGGATGATGGCCAAACCATCGTGCTTGGCGGTCTGGTTCAGGATGATGTGAAAAAATCGATCAGCAAGGTTCCGTTCCTAGGGGATTTGCCTGGTATCGGCGTTCTGTTCCGTGCCACCAGCGAATCGCGGGTCAAGCGCAACTTGCTGGTGTTCCTGCAGCCGACTATTTTGCGTGATGCGGCCTCGGCGGCTGCGTTGACGCAGAAGCAATATGCCTCGGTGCGTCGCGTTGATTTGGGGCTGGATCAGGACGGGCGATTGACGCGTTTGCCGGCCAATATCCAGGATATTTATCAGGGTGGATTGCAGCGTGAAGGGCGCCGAGTGACGCCAGCACCAGCGGCAGCGCCAACTCCTGCACCGGCTCCTGCGGCCAAGGCGGAAGCTGCACCTGCACCGGTGGCTGCGGTTGCGCCGGCCCCACGCACCAGCCGGGTCAGCGAAGACACGAACCCGCGTGTGTATGCTGCCGAGAGCTTTGTTGCCATCAAGGCTGAGCCGATACCAATGACGCCTGCACAAGTCGAGGCTCAGGCCGTGACGCCGGCACCATCAGCATCAGCATCAGCATCAGCGATGTATATTCCTCCCTCAAAAGCGGCTGATCCTGTTGCGCGGCCGTTTAGTGCGGTGGCTCCCGATCCGGTAAGCGTTGCGTATGCGCCGACGCGCTCGCAGCCGTTGCCTGATCTAACACCTAAGCAGCCTGTGGCAGCGACTGCCAAGGCGAGCAGCAAGAAGGCGGCTGCGAAGACTGTTGAGCCTGAGGTTGCGACGAGTCGTCCCGGCATGAGAATGATCCGAACCAGCAGTGGCGCGGTGTACTACGTGCCGGAAATTCCACCAGCACCGGCTAGCGCACCTTAAGCGGGTGGCAATACGGCGTGCAGCAGCGGCCGCAAGGCTAGCTGCGCGCCGAGCTGACGCAAATTCCAGTAGTGGCCGCCGAGTGCGCGGTTGATCATCACGGTTTCAGGCACTGGTTGAAAAGCTCGCCATTGCGGCAGCGCTGCCCGACTCAGGGCGATCACGCGTTCGGCCATCGGGAAGCTGGCGAAGTCGGTGATGTCATCGCTGAAGCTTTCTTGCACCAACGTCAGCCAAGGCGCGTAGAACGACTCGGGCAGTGTTGGGGTATGCGTTGTCTGGCGAGCGCCAAGAGCAATCAGGCCTGACTCGATTGCGGCGGCATCGTTGGCCATGGCGGCTAGGGTCATCTCGCCATAGCACTGCGCTACCTGCGCCGATACTTTCTTGATGCAACCGAAATCGTAGATCACCAGAGAGCCATCCAAGCGGGCAGCAAAGTTGCCTGGATGTGGGTCGCAGTGCATCTCTCCGAACTGATAAAGCTGGCGGCCCAGCGCTTGAAACAGCGTGGCGGCGATCTGGTTGCGCAATGCTTGGTTGTAGCGGGCATCGAGCTGGCCAAGGCCGTCGCCAGGCTCGAAGTTGAGTGTGAGCACGCGGCTATTACTGAGCGCGGGCAGCACTTCCGGAATGACGATCTGTGCGGTGTCGGCGTGATAGCGTCGGAAGCGAGTGATAGCCTCGGCTTCGACGCGATAATCGAGCTCGGCCTCCAGGCTCTTGGCTATCTCGTGGAAAAGCGCATCGAGAATTTCATTTTTTACCGGCAGCACGCGCGCCAGCTTGAGCGCGATTCTGAGCTGCTTGAGGTCGGCTGCCACCGCGGCATCCACACCAGGGTACTGAACTTTGAGCACGACATCGCGGCCGCTGGTGGTACGGGCGCGATGCACCTGCGCCAGAGAGGCACTGGCGATCGGCGTAGGATCGATGAAACTGAAATGACGATCCAGGTCGGGACCGAAAGCTTCGTGCAGGCGCGGCAGCAGCGTGTTGAATGGTTGTGGCGGAGCATCGTTCTGCAAGCGGGTGAGGGCGTTGACCAGTTCGGGCGGCAGCAGATCGCGATACTGCGACACGACCTGGCCGACTTTCATCACCGCACCCTTCATTTCTCCCAGCGTCGCGGCGATTTCAGTGCCGATGCGCGTGTACAGCTCGGCGTCCTGCGCGCTGCGATCGGTGTCGCTGCCCTGCCATAGTCGCTGCCAGCGATCTCGCGCGGCATGGCCGCTGATGCGTGCGGTCATGCCGGCCAATTTCAGCAGGCGTTGCGTGGTTGGGCGCGAGGTGTCGGTGGGCTTTTCGGTCATGATGCCTCAGAGGATGCGGGCGTACTCCGCAAAGTCCGGTCGGGGTGCTCGCGGATGCAAGCGTGAGGCATCACCATACCCGAGATTGATTAGGAAGTTCGATTTGACAGCTGTTTCCTTGAAGAAAGTGGCATCGACGCCGGCGTTGTCGAAGCCGGACATGGGGCCGGCATCGAGACCGAGTGCACGAGCGGCGATGAGCAGATAGGCGGCCTGCAGCGAGCTGTTGCGCAGCGCGGTTTCGGCGATCAGGGCATCGTTGCCGGCATACCAGCTGCGTGCATCGGCAAACGGGAAGAGGCGCGGCAGATGCTCGGGGAAGTCATAGTCCATGCCGACAATGACGGTGACCGGCGCGGCCAGCGTCTGCTCGACATTGCCCGGTGCCAGATGCGGTTGCAGCTGAGCCTTGGCCTCTGCGCCCTGCACGAAGACAAAGCGCGCAGGCAGCGTGTTGGCGGCGGTCGGGCCCTGGATGGCGAGCGCGTACAAGGCTTGCAGCGTGTCGGCGCTCACCGGCTTGTCCTGCCAGTGGTGGTGAGTGCGGGCCTCGCGGAAGAGCTGGTCTAGGCTAGCGGTGTTGAGTGCGTTGGGCAGGATGTTGGCAATAGTCATTTGAGTCATCTCACGGCAGATCAAAATAAAGGAATTCGCTGGCCTGTTCGGCCTGAAACTCCAGGATGGTTTCGTTGCGGATGGCGGCGCCATCGCCGGCTTCCAGCAGTACATCGTTGAGGCGCAGACGACCTGATATCACTTGCACCCAGGCGTTGCGTCCGGCCGCCAGTGGCTGACTGGCTTTTCCATCACTCTCAAGAATGCCGCGATAAATCGTGGCGTCCTGACGGATCGGCAGCGCCTCGGCATCAATGCCGTCTGCCGCAACAATGCGTTGCAGGCCCGGCGTGCGCGGGAAGCTCTTCTGTGCATAGCGTGGCTGCGGGTTGCGAACATTCGGCTGCAGCCAGATCTGCAAGAGCTCGACCGGTACTTCGCCACGATTGACCTCACTGTGCTCGATGCCGGTGCCGGCGCTCATGAGCTGAAACTCGCCGGCGGTAATGTCGGCAATATTGCCCAGCGTGTCGCGATGGCTGAGCGTGCCGCGCAGCACATAGGTCAGGATTTCCATGTTGTCGTGACCGTGCTGGCCAAAGCCGGACTTGCCGTTGACGATATCCTGGTTAATCACGCGTAGTGCCGACACGCCCATGTGGCGTGGGTCGTAATACGACGAAAATGAAAAGCTGTAGCGAGCGCGCAGCCAGCCAAAGTGGCCTTGGCCTCGCTCGGCATCAGGACGGACAGTAATCATGGCGATCTCCTGTGAATTTCAGGGTGCCAGATTAACGAAGGGAATGTGTTGGATAAATCGCTAATGCCACAACACATTGTTGCTGTTATGGCATCAATAAGGCTCAGTGCGCGTGGGTGGCGAGGCTAGTGGCAATAGCATCGGCCAGTTTGTCGGCGGCGAGAACGACCGAGCTGGCCCAATCGCTGGCGGCTTGGCCATCGGCGCCATCGGTAATGAACTTCAGGCAGACGAAGCGGTGCTCAAGCTGGTCGCAAACCTTGGCCAGCGCATAGGCCTCCATGTCGATGACTTCCAGCGTGAGCTGCGGATGCGCCGAGGTGACGAAGCTGTCACCGGTGTAGCAGGTAGCGCTGCTCAGGCCTGGTACGGCGAGTCCGTTGTCGAGCAGGATGCGGCTTTCAAAGGGCGTCTCGCCCAAGGCAAAGCCCATCGCGGTGGCATCCATGTCGCGCTGATGGAATTGCTGCGCGGCAACGACATGCCCAGCTGGCAGTGTGTGCGAGCCGGCCGATCCGGCGTTGATGATCAAGCTGGGAGCCGCACCTTGAGTCAGGCGGCGCATGAGCGCGAGCGTTGCGTTGACCTTGCCGACGCCGGTGTAAAGAATTTCCAGACCGAGCTGATCGAGGTGGTTGTTGGCATTCTCTTGTGGCAGTGCCAGTACCAGTAGCGGTTTGCTCATGCTCAATAAGTCCATAGGCTGCGGGCGGGATGGCCTTGGCAACGATAGTCGTTAAGTGCGCTTAGGTTGATCAATAGCACAGCGCCAAAAATGCTGTGGCCGGCTTGCCGACACAGCGCTTCTGTGGCGCGCAGGGTGCCGCCGGTGGCCAGCACATCATCAACCAGCAGAACGCGACGAGGCGTGACGCTGGCGTTCATTTCCAGCGTGTCTTCGCCGTATTCCAGCGCGTAGCGTTGGCTCAGCACGGGTGGTGGCAGCTTGCCTGGCTTGCGTACCACGATCACGCCCTTGCCCAGCGCTTGCGCCAATCCGGCAGCGAGCAGAAAGCCACGTGACTCGATGCCGACGAGGGCGTCGACCTGTGCCCATTCATCGGCACTGAACAGGTTCAGCAAAGCAGAAATAGTGGCCGGGAAGTGCTCGGCCAGCAACGGTGACATGTCGCGAAATAGGATGCCGGGCTTGGGAAAGTCCGGCACCAGCGCAATGGCGGATTCGAGGTCAGCGAGCGTGGAGGGAATGGCGCAGATCATGGTGTGCTCCGCGCTGCCTGTCAGCGCAAAAAAGTCAGCGCGACAGGTTCAGGGCCATCGGGTTAGGCAGTACTTCGGCCAAGCGACTCATGCGCATCTCCAGCTCGGGATAGGAGTCGGCGGTGACCGTGATATGGCCGAGCTTGCGGCCTTCGCGCTCGCTTTTGCCGTAGAGATGCAGATGAGCATCCGTGACATTCAGCACGTCATGCGCACTCGGGTGCTTGCCAATGATATTGATCATGGCGCTGGGCTTTTCGGCGCGCGTTGAGCCCAGTGGCAGGCCGGCGACGGCACGCACATGGTTCTCGAACTGCGAGCTGTGCGCACCTTCGATGCTCCAGTGTCCGGAGTTGTGTACGCGTGGCGCGGTCTCGTTCGCCATCAGCCCGTGACGCGTTTCAAACAGCTCCAGCGTGAGCACGCCAACATGGCCGAGCTCATGCAGAATGGACGAGATGTAGCGCTCAGCGGTGAGCTGTGTGTTCTCGTCGAGATGCGGGGCCGGCACCAGCGAGTGACTGAGGATTCCCCCATGGTGGTGGTTCTCGGCCAACGGATAGAACAGTGTGTTGCCGTCTTGGCCGCGCACGGCAATGATGGACAGCTCGCGCTTGAACTGGATGAACTCTTCGGCAATCAGCGGTGCGTTGGCACCGAGCTTGCTCCAGCAAAGGCTGACTTGGTTCGCCTCACGGAGCAGGAACTGACCTTTGCCGTCATAGCCTTCGGTCACGGTCTTGACCACTAGCGGCAGACCCAGTGATGCCACGGCAGCACTTAGATCGGCTTCGCTACGAATTTCGTGGAAGCGCGCGGAAGGAATGTTGAGCGCGGCAAACAGCTTTTTCTCGTTGATGCGATTCTGCGACACAGCCAACGATTTCACACCCGGATAGACAGGCTTGCGGGCAGCAATGGCCTCGACCCAGCGTGTCGGAATGTTTTCGAATTCGTAGGTGAACACATCGGCGCTGTCGATGAAGGCCTGCAGGCTGGCATCACTGTAGTCGTCGTCGCCAAAGCGCGGGCCGAGGGCGGCCGAAGGGCAGTCCACGGCCTTGTCGAAGAAAGCGAATGACAGGTTCAGCGGGTAGCCGGCCAATGCCATCATGCGGCCGAGCTGGCCGCCGCCGAGTACTCCAATGCGCAGACTCATCTCAGGCTCCTCGTCTCAAGCGGCAGTCACGCCAGGAATGGGATTAGCCAGCACGGTATCGGTCTGGCGGCTGCGGAAGGCGTCGATGGCCGTGCGCAGCGTCGGGTTGTTCAGCGCCAGAATCTGTGTGGCCAGCAAAGCGGCATTGATGGCACCGGCTTTGCCAATGGCCAGCGTGCCGACCGGTACACCACCGGGCATCTGCACGATAGACAGCAGAGAGTCGAGGCCGTTGAGCGCATGCGATTGCACCGGCACACCGAGCACGGGCAGCGAGGTCTTGGCGGCACACATGCCGGGCAGGTGCGCTGCGCCGCCGGCACCGGCAATAATGACTTGTATGCCACGACCCAGAGCAGCTTCGGCATAGGCAAAGAGCTTGTCTGGCGTGCGGTGTGCGGAGACCACTTCGGCCTCGAACGCTACACCCAAGTCGCGCAGCGTATTGGCGGCGTGTTCCATGGTGGCCCAATCGGATTGGGAGCCCATGATGATGCCGACCAGTGGCTGTTCACAGTTGTCGCGGGATGTGCTCATGGTGTCCGTGCCGGTTTGGTGGAAAACCGCGCATTTTCCAGCAATCAGGCGGTCAGGGCAAGGCCGGTGATCGCTGATGCGGCTGCAATTGCCAGGGTCAGTGCCAGCAGCAAGAGCAGAAATCGCCAGAATGGTTTGAAACTGCTCGGCATGGGCTCGCGTTCAGCAGGCATGAAGACAGTCTCCGGGTTGGGCCATGGTGTAAATCATCGAGTGACGGCAGCGCGGGTCTTTGCGAGAATCGCGCAGCCTAATAACACGCAGAGTGAGTGATGAAAGCTGTTTTGTCGATGGGTTGGCAGTTGATCTGTTTCCGCACCGGGCCTGATGCCTTGCCTTATGCGCCGCGCTTGCTGCTGCCGTTGCTGGCGCTCAATTTACTGCTGAGTTTTGTGCTGCAGTCCTTGGCAAATGATGGCATGGACAAACCCGTTGTGGCGTTGTCTGCCATGGCGATGGGGGCCGAGGCGGTCTGGCTTGCCTTTTTGTTACATCGCCGCGATTGGATTAATCGCTGGGTGCAATCGTTCATGGCGCTGGTGCTCATTGATACCCTGATCACACTGCTTGCGGCACCGCCGGCGATGTTGCTGGTGCAGGGTGGTGGCGTCTTCATTACCATCGCGGCGATGCTGCAGGTGGTCATGACGCTGTGGAGTCTGTCGGCGCGCGGGTTTGTTTACCAGAGCAGCTTAGATATTCCACGCTGGCGCGGTGTGCTGCTGGCGCTGGTGCCTTTGTTCATTGTCATGCTGCTGACGCTGCAGTTTTTCCCCGACCTTATCCCGACACCTCCGCAAGGATCGTAATCATGCACATTCACATCCTCGGTATTTGCGGCACGTTCATGGGCTCGCTGGCGGTGCTGGCGAAATCGCT
>JACCDZ010120052.1_pt1 | contig 30358 bp, 22 predicted proteins | sample 7449551 | NCBI WGS metagenome assembly JACCDZ01 (sample SAMN15323452, study PRJNA562643) | freshwater metagenome | isolation source: river surface water | place: USA:Blue River Watershed | collected 2017-08-18 | reverse complement strand
GCTATTGCCCGCCGTGAGCCCAAGGCCTCGGGCCATCTTTTGTATTTCGCCGCGCTGGCTGCCACCTTGACGAAAAACAAATCGTGGGCGCGTTACGCTCCTTCCATCATTTATCGCACGCTGGGCAAGGCCATGCCGGAGGGCGCTGCGGCCACGGCGGTTTTACTGCCCTTGGCAATCGATTACGCACAGAAACACGGTACAGCGGTACGTCGAGCCGGGCATAGGGGCAATCGACTCATGCTGGGCACGGCCTTGTTCCGCGCCATTCTGGAAAAGCGTGCCGGCACCGTCATCAGTCGTCATGAATTTGCCGACACCTGGCGCTTCATCAGGCACAAGGATGGCTGCATTCATCTGGATGTTCCGGAAATGCTGGAAGAGTGGCGTGCCTTGCAGCAGGAAACATTACCCGGGGCGGATTACCCCTTCATTTTGTTGGCGGGTGAGCGGCGTAGTTATAACGCTAACCAGATTTACCGCGACCCGGCCTGGCGCAAGGTGGACCCGCACGGCGCCATGCGCATGAATCCGGTTGATGCCGAGGGCTTGCAACTGCAAGAGGGGGCGCTCGCGCTCTGTGACTCCGGTCATGGCCAGGTGCAAGTTGTCATTGAAATTGATGAGGGCATGCGTCGCGGTGTGGTGTCGCTGCCGCATGGATATGGCATGCGCTACGGTGACAGCGAGCCGCTCGGCCCACAGATCAATCGCCTGACCTCGGGCGCGCATTGTGATCCGCTGTCGCGCACGCCTTTCCACAAATATGTGCCGGTCCGCATCCGCCGTCTGGAAGCGCTTGCGCGCTAAGATCCTGCCACTTCCCATGACCGGTAGTGGATGCCACTATCCCCGGCCTTGAAAAACAAAACGGGCCATTGAGGCCGTCTGGGAAGGGGAATCTTCATGCGCGCAATCCGGCAGACACTCATCTGGGTATTCATTGCGCTGATGGGCGCCGGCTCCCTGGCGATAGTGGCCTTGCACAAGGGAGAGAGCATCAATGCGGTCTGGCTGATGACAGCCGCTATCTGTGTCTATCTCATCGCCTACCGCTTCTACAGCCTCTTCATTGCCAAACATGTATTGCAGCTTGACGACTCGCGTACGACACCGGCAGTCCGTCATAACGACGGCATGGACTATGTACCTACGGATCGCAATGTGCTGTTCGGTCACCATTTCGCAGCGATTGCCGGTGCCGGTCCTCTCATCGGGCCGGTGCTGGCGGCGCAGATGGGTTATCTGCCGGGCACGCTGTGGATTCTGGCCGGTGTGGTGCTAGCGGGCGCCGTGCAGGACATGATCATCATGTTTGCCTCCACGCGCCGCGATGGGCGTTCGCTGGGCGAAATGATCAGGAATGAAATGGGCACGCTGCCCGGTGTCATCGCCAGCATCGGCATCCTTTCCATCATGATCATACTGCTGGCGGTGCTGGCGCTGGTGGTGGTGAAGGCACTGGCACATTCGCCCTGGGGCATGTTCACCATTGCCGCTACCATGCCGATTGCCGTGTTCATGGGCATTTACATGCGCTATATCCGGCCGGGGCGCATCGGCGAAATTTCCGTGATCGGTTTTGTGCTGCTGATGGCGTCCATCTGGTATGGCGGCCATGTCGCGGCGGATCCTTTCTGGGGGCCGTTCTTCACGCTCAAGGGCGAAACCATTGCCCTGCTCATGATCGGCTACGGTTTTGTTGCCTCGGTGCTGCCGGTGTGGCTCTTGCTGGCGCCGCGCGATTACCTGTCCACCTTCCTGAAAATCGGCACCATTGTCGGTCTTGCCATCGGTATCTTCATCGTGCAGCCGCATCTGCAGATGCCGGCACTGACAAAATTCATCGACGGCACCGGCCCGGTCTTCTCCGGCAATCTTTTTCCCTTCCTCTTCATCACCATTGCCTGTGGTGCTGTCAGCGGCTTCCACGCCCTGGTGTCATCCGGTACCACGCCGAAAATGCTGGAGCGCGAATCCCATATCCGCTTTATCGGCTATGGCGCCATGCTCATGGAATCTTTTGTCGCCATGAGTGCGCTGGTGGCGGCCTGCGTGCTGGAACCCGGCATTTATTTCGCGCTGAATTCGCCGCCGGCGCTTATCGGCACCACGGTGGAAAGTGCCGCACAAGTGATTTCGTCCTGGGGCTTTGTGGTGACGCCGGACATGCTCTCGCAAATGGCCAGTGATATCGGCGAGAGCAGCATTCTTTCACGCGCCGGCGGTGCGCCTACTCTGGCGGTAGGCATGGCCCACATCCTCTCCAATGTGATTGGTGGACAGGCCATGATGGCCTTCTGGTACCACTTCGCGATTCTCTTCGAGGCACTGTTCATTCTCACCACGATTGATGCGGGCACGCGTGTCGGTCGCTTCATGGTGCAGGATCTGCTGGGCAGTGCCTACAAGCCGCTGGGCCAGACAGAGTCCTGGTCCGCCAATATGCTGGCCACCGCGATTTGCGTGGGCGGCTGGGGTTATTTCCTGTATCAGGGCGTGATTGATCCGCTTGGCGGGATCAACACGCTCTGGCCACTGTTCGGCATTGCCAACCAGATGCTGGCCGGTATTGCTCTCCTCCTGGCCAGTACCATCCTGTTCAGGATGAAGCGCGAGAAGTTTGCCTGGGTCACGCTGCTGCCGGCTTTTATCGTGCTGGTGGTGACCTTGACCGCTGGCTGGCAAAAGCTCTTCCACGAGAATCCCAAGATCGGTTTCCTGGCGCATGCCGAGAAGTTCAGTGCGGCCTACGAGCGGGGCGAAGTGCTGGCACCGGCCAAGGATCTGGCGCAGATGCAGCAGGTCATCCTCAATGACCGCATTGATGCCGGACTCTGCATCATCTTCCTCGGTGTGCTGCTGGCCATGTTGGGCTTTGCCCTGAGGAGCATGTGGCAGGCCCTGCAAAATCCGGCGGTCAGCACGCGTGAAGTCAGCGGCGCTGGGGCAGGATCATGAATGCGGCCCTGCTCTGGCAAAAGCTGCGTGAGGCCGGGGGGCTGATGGTCGGTGTCCCGGACTATGAGCGCTATCTCGCCCATATGCGCGAGACCCATCCCGATCATCCTCCCTTGAGCCGAGAGGCTTTCCTGCGCAACCGCATGTTGGCCCGCTACGGCGGCAAGGGCGGCGGAAAATGTCCCTGTTGACCGTGGCCGGCCTGTCTCGCCCCTGATTTCCTTTACCCGATCTACGGCTTGTTGATGCGCAGGCCATTCGAAAACCAGCCTGCTTCCCGCCGGGAGATATCGCGAATGGCCTGCTGAGTCAGTGTGAGCGGGTTGGGATTGCCATCTTTCGTTTGGCTTTTATTGCGAATAATTATCATTTGTCTTAGAGTTCGCGTCCGGAGCGGCCAAGGGCTTGCTCCTGGCCTGAAGGATCGGGCCGCATTCCTGTTGTCGCCAGTACTCGGACATGAGTGTCGCCACCAGCAACAGGTCATTTCCTGAACTCAGGGATTCCTCTTGGAGACCAATCATGTCCTCACGCTTTGAATACCGCCCGCTGGCGCTGGCCTTGCTCGCCTTGCACAGCGCATCTTCACTGGCTCAGGAGGCGGCGGCTGCTCCCGAAGTGGCAGCTCCGCGCTCAGCCGTGAATACCGATACAGCAACCGAGCTGCAGACCGTGACAGTAAAGGCGCAAGCTGAAAGTGCCTATAAGGCTGAGGCGGTCACTTCTCCCAAGGCCACGGCGCCCCTGCTGGATACACCGCAAACCATTACCGTCATCAAGAAGGAAATCCTGCAGGAGCAGGGGGCCGTTACCTTGATGGAAGCCCTGCGCAATACCCCGGGCATCACCATGCAGCTGGGTGAAAACGGCAATACCAGCTCCGGCGATACCTTCCAGATGCGCGGCTTCTCCACGCAAACCTCAACCTTCGTGGATGGCATCCGCGATCTGGGTGCCATTACCCGCGACACCTTCAATCTTGAGTCCGTTGAAGTGGTGAAGGGGCCGGCGGGTGCAGACATTGGTCGTGGCGCCACCAGTGGCTATATCAATCTGGTGAGCAAGCAGGCTGGTCTGGAAGAAGCGGCGAGTGGCAGCATCACCGTCAATACCGCAGGCAATACACGCCTGAGCGCGGATTTGAACGAGAAGGTCGGTGCAACATCGGCGCTGCGCCTGAATGTCATGAGTCAGCAGGGCGGTGTGCCCGGTCGCGATGAGGTTGAGGCCAATAGCTGGGGCGTGGCACCAGCATTTGCCACGGGCTTGGGCACCGACAAGCGCACCTATGTTTTTTTCCAGCATATCGAACAGCACAACGTGCCTGATGGCGGCATTCCGACCATAGGCATGGAGGGCTTTTACAACGCCGATGTCGCGCTGGATGCCGGGGCAAAGGTCAGTGCGGAAAATTTCTACGGCAGCGTCAATGATTACGAAGACGTTGTTGCCGACATGTTTACCTTCAAAATAGAAAACGACCTGAGCGAAAAAACCACGCTGAGCAGCACGACGCGTTACGGTCAGACCAAAATGGATCGCGTGATGACGGGGGTGAATTCCGGGAGCACCGGATTAAGCACCAATGGTCAGCCGGCTAATCCTGAGGCATGGACAACAAATCGCTCGCGTCAGCGTGTGGATCAGGAAAACCGCATTCTGGGCAATGCCACCAATTTGAAAACCAGCTTCGACACAGCAGGGATAAAGCATTCCTTGGTCAGTGGCTTTGAGTTGATGTACGAACAGCAGGAGTCGATCACCTTCCAAAGCGCCAACTTGGTGCCAGTCGCAGCAGCCAAGCTGTACAACCCTGATCCGAATGTATCGCTCGCCGTGCCCAAGCCCACGGGCGGCTTTGTAAATGGTTCCACACTCACCAGCGCAGTATATCTATTCGATACGATGGAGTTCACGCCGAAATTGCAGTTGAGCACCGGGCTGCGCTATGAGCACTTCAAAACCGACACCAACGGCAAGACCCTGGTGTCATCCGCCAATCCGAATAATGTCGCTTTGTACCCGGGCTACAGCGTGGGTCAGTTGGCGCCGGATGCGCTTAGCAATTCTGATAATTTGCTGAGCTGGAAACTGGGCCTGCTCTACAAGCCTGCCGAAAATGGCAGCGTCTATATCGCCTATGCCAATTCACAAACACCACCCGGTAGTGCCAATTTCACGCTGAGCAGCAGCACGACGAGCGCCAGCAATCCGAATCTGGATCCGCAAGAAACGCGCAATCTGGAAATCGGCACCAAATGGGATGTGCTAGCGAATCGTCTCGCCCTCACGGCGGCGGTCTATCGCACCGAGAATCTGAATGAGTTGTCCAATTACGACAGCGTGACCAACAGCTACACGCAGTATGGTGAGCGTGATGTTGAGGGCATCGAGTTAGGCGCTGTCGGCAATATCACCGAGGCCTGGCAGATTTCGGCAGGTATCGCCACCATGGATACGGAAATCAAGGAAGGCAGCACCGGTAACAATGCTGCTGGTGCGGCCACGCGTTGGTCGCCTGATCTGACCGCAACACTGTGGACGACTTATGATTTGACGCCCGAGCTGAAGGTGGGCGGTGGCGCACGCTATGTGTCAGAGCAAAAGCGTGTGGTTGATCCGACTGCCAATGTGGCCACCTCACCCATGCCCTCCATTCCAGCGTATTGGGTCGTGGACGCCATGGCCAGCTATCAGCTCATGAAAAACATGACGGTGCGTGGCAATGTCTACAACCTGCTGGACGAGGAATACATCAGCACACTGAATAATGGCGGTGGCCGCATGACCTTGGGTGCTCCGCTTTATGCTTCATTGAGCCTGGACTTCCAGTTCTAATCCCGACTTACGTGTGTAAGAGTACGGCCATCTGTGAGGGCAGAAGGCCGTTTCTTTTGGGAGGACACGCCAGATGATGTTGCACATTCCCGCCGTGCTGAGTCGGCAGCAGGTCGAAGAGATGCGGCGTCAGCTCGAGATGGCGCAGTGGATGGATGGTGCTGCCACGGCCGGCCCCATGGCGGCGGACAGGAAGCGTAATCAGCAACTGCCGGGAGATGCGCCTCTGGCCCGGCAACTCGGTGAGCAGATTGCGGCTGCACTCAACCGGCATCCGCTCTTTGTGTCGGCCGTACTTCCAAAACACATCATGCCGCCAAACTTCAATCGCTATGAAGGCGGCGCTAGTTACGGCAACCATGTGGACAATGCCATACAGTCGGATCTCGTGCGGCGCAGCAATGTGCGCACCGATGTTTCCACGACGGTCTTCCTCAGTGATCCTGAGGAATATGAAGGCGGCGAACTCATTGTTGAAGATGGCTACAGCCAGCGTGTCGTAAAGCTGGCCGCTGGCGATGCCATCGCCTATCCCGCGACCAGTCTGCATCGCGTGGAGCCGGTCAGCAAAGGTACGCGTTATGCCTCCTTTCTGTGGACGCAAAGCATGGTGCGCGATGCCTGGCAGCGCAACATGCTGTTTGATCTCGACATGACCATCGTCAAGCTGCGCCAGAAATACGGCAACAGCACGGAAGCGCTGGCGCTCACCAATCACTATCACAATCTGTTGCGGCAATGGAGCGAGCTCTGATGCCGGTGCGGCCTCCGCTAAGCTCGATTCCCCGCGATATTGTTGCGGCTGTGGACTACGAGCGACATGCCCGTGAGCATGTGCAGGACAATGCCTGGGAATATCTCTGTGGTGGTGCCGCCGATGAAATCACGCTGAAAGAAAACCGCCGTGCTTTCGACAGCATTCGTCTGGCCGGGCGCGTACTGGCAGATGTCAGGGGCGGCAGTACCCGGCTGAATCTTTTGGGCCGCGAGCATGCGCATCCGGTTTTTCTGGCACCGATCGCGTATCAGCGGCTTTTTCACGAGCAGGGTGAAGTGGCCACTGCTTTGGCGGCCGATGCCATGCAGGCGTGCATGGCTTTCAGCACCCTGGCCTCAGTACGTCTCGAAGATTTACCGCGCATGCAGCAGGCTGATCTCTGGTTCCAGCTTTATTTCCAGGCCACGCGTGATGAAACAGCCAGCTTGCTGCGGCGGGCAGAGGCGGCTGCGTGCACCGCCATTCTCGTAACCGTGGATGCACCGTTGGCCGGCATACGCAATCGTGAGCAGCGTGCCGGTTTTGTTTTGCCGGCGGCTGTGGCGGCTGTGAATATCGGGCAGAAAAATCCTGCAGCGCCGAGCGAGAGCACGGTATTTCAGGGCTTGATGTCGGCAGCGCCCACCTGGCAGGACATCGCCTGGCTGGCCAGCAGCACGAGTCTGCCCGTCATCGTGAAAGGCATACTGCATCCGGATGATGCGCGCCGGGCGCTCGACAACGGCGCTGCCGGTATTGCCGTTTCCAATCATGGTGGACGGGTGCTGGATAGCTTGCCGGCCTCGCTAGAGGCCTTGCCCGCAATTGCCGATGCAGTGCGCGGTCGTGTGCCCCTGCTGCTCGATGGCGGCGTGCGCCGTGGCAGCGATGTATTCAAGGCGATTGCATTGGGTGCTGATGCGGTGATGGTGGGCCGGCCCTATATTCATGCACTGGCCACGGCGGGTGCACTGGGCGTAGCGCACCTGCTACGTACCTTGTGCGAAGAGCTGGAGATCGTCATGGCGCTTTCCGGCTGCAAAACGCTGGAAGACATTTCCACGGACTGCCTGTTTCGCCCGCACAAATGAAAAAGCCCGCTGCAGCGGGCTTTTTCATGGCAAGTCATTCATCCCTGACGGCGCAGGATGCTGGAGAGTTCTTCATCGGGCACCGGACGGCTCAACAGATAACCCTGGATGTAGTCGCATTTCTCGCGGCGCAGAAACTCCAGATGGGCTTCGGTTTCCACACCTTCAGCTACCACTTCCATGTTCATGCTGTGTGCCATGGCGATGATGGCGCGGGTGATGGCTTCATCGTCGGGGTTGTTGCCGATATCGCGTATGAAGGCCTGGTCTATCTTCAGCGTGTCTATGGGGAAGCGCTTGAGGTAGGACAGCGAGGAATAGCCGGTACCGAAGTCGTCTAGCGAGATTTCTATGCCGCGCGCGCGCAGGTCCTGCAGCATGGTCAGCACGTTCTCGCTGTCGTCCATCAAGGATGACTCCGTGAGCTCCAGTTCCAGCAGATGCGGATCAAGACCGGTATTGTCGAGTACGCGCTTTACTACCTGCACCAGATTGCCCTTGCGCACCTGATGCGCAGGAATATTGACTGAGGTGCGGATATTGCCGAGGCCGGCTTCCTTCCAGAGCTGGGCCTGACGGCAGGCCTTGTCCATCACCAGCTCGCCAATCGCGGAAACCAGACCGGTTTCTTCAGCCAGCGGAATGAACTCATTCGGATGCAACAAGCCGAGGGTGGGATGTGACCAGCGCACCAGCGCCTCCACGCCGACAATGCGGTTGGTGCGTAGATCCATTTTCGGCTGGTAATGCACCACGAACTCGTCGCGGAATATGGCCTTGCGCAGACTGGTTTCCAGATTGAGCTGCTCAATCGAGGCGACACGCAGGTCATTGGTATAGAACTTGGTGATATTGCCGCCAAGCCGCTTGGCCTGATGCATGGCGATGTCGGCATGGTTAAGCAGGATCTGCAGCTCGCGACCATTTTCCGGGAACACGGAAATACCGATCGATGCACCCAGCAGCAGCTCATGCTCGCCGATGCGGAAGGGGCGGCGCAGCTCGGCAATGATGCGTTCGCAGAAGTGCTCAAGGGCAGCACGGTCATGATAGTTGTCGACGATGATGGTGAACTCGTCGCCGCCGACGCGTGAAATCGTGTCGACATTGGCATCCACCGAGCTGATGCGTTTACCGGCTTTCTTCAGGAGCTCATCGCCGATTTCATGGCCCAGCGTGTCGTTGATCTGGCGGAAGCGGTCGAGGTCGATATACAGCAGTGCCACCTGGTGATTCACATCACGCGCCCGCGATATTGCCGCATGCAGACGATCACGGAAGAGGTTGCGGTTGGCGAAGCCGGTGAGCTTGTCGTAATTGGAGAGGTAACGCAGGCGTTCTTCCGCTTCGCGACGGGCAGTCATGTCGTTGAAGAGGCCGATGTAATGCGTAGCGTTGCCGGTTTCGTCTCGCACCGCAGAAAGATGCAGCCATTGCGGATAGGCCTCACCATTCTTGCGGTACTCCATGAACTCGCCTTGCCACTCACCCTGCTGTTCGAGTGCTTGGGCAATCTGCATATAAACAGTCTGGACTTCAGGATAGTGCGGGCGGGCTTCGGTGATGCGGATACCCAGTGTTTCGGTTTCGTTGTAACCGGAAATCTGTGTGAATCCGGGATTGATGGAAATGAAGCGGAAGTCACGGTCGAGAATGAAGATGGCCTCGGCCGCATGCGAGAACACGGAGGCCGAGAGGCGCAGCTTCTCTTCCAGTTCGCGTTCCTTCGTGGTGTCGCGGCGGGTTCCTATCATGCGTATGGCACGACCCTCGTCATTCCACGCCACGACACGGCCATTGTCCTCCACCCAGATCCAGTGCCCGCGGCGGTGGCGCATACGGTATTGCACTTCATAAATCGGCGTGCGCTTGCGCAGATGCATGACGATGGCTTTCTTCACCAAGGCGTAGTCATCCGGATGCACCAGCGGTTTCAGATGGCCCATGAAGCCGGTCAGTTCCTTGCTGGAGTAGCCGAGCAGCTGTTCGAAGTTGGAGTGGTAGATGTCATCGGAGGGCAGATGCCAGTCCCAGAGCCCTATGCCGGAGGCATCGATGGCGAGGGAGAGGCGTTCCTGACTCTGGCGCAGGGCGTCGTTCAGCGTGGACAGGGCCTGGGTACGCTCACTGACTTTCCGCTCCAGGTTGTCATTCATTTCCTGCAGACGCACTTCGGCGTTCTTGCGGTCGTAGATCTCCAGCGCCAGTTTCTGGTTGATGCTTTCCATTTCCGTCTTGGAGGACTCCAGGAAGCGGATAAGGTCTTCATTGCGCAGACGCAGTTTTAGCGAGGACAGTGTCGTCATGCTGATGCGGCGTCCACTCATGACGAGAAAGACCAGCAGGAGTGCACCTATACCGGCTGTAATTTGCGCCGACGGTGAGGGCTGAATCAGCAGATAGGCCAAGCCCGGCAGCATGCCGGTGGAAATGAAGGCCAGAAAGGAGGGGAAATGAGCGGCATAGCAGGCCATGGCCGCGATGCCCTGGCTGGCGAGCAGGGCGCCAAAAAGGGCTTGCTGAAAGAAAGAGGCACTGACGTTACTGGCCGGGAAAAGGTCCGGATTGAGAAAAATGCTGGCTGCGCCCCAGAAGCTGCCGGTGGCGAAGGCAGCAATGGTGACCATGCTGCGTATGCGTTGAGGATTGAAAACCAGGTTCTGGCGCACACGCCATACCATGACTGTGCGTACCAGCATGAAGCCGATGAAAAGGCCCAGCCAAAGCTGCAGGTGCAGGCGATTGACCAATGGGTCATGCCAGTACAGGGCGACGGTGGCAAAGGCGGAAATGACCGATACGAGTATGAAGGCCGGCAACTGATCATAGATCTGCCGGTTCTGCATGATTTCTAGCGTGCCGGTGCGAGCAGAGCTCAGGCCCGACTCAGCAATGGCCTCGGGACCAGCATGCTGGTCGCTATTACGGTTCACGGACATACGGCTTCAAACTCCCGTGTACTTCTTATTATGTGGAGGCGTCCGTGGCCAACTGGCGTGCTGTCCTTTACAGGAAGTCACAATTGCGACCGAAGATAGCACCCTCTTCATCTGCTTGTTAACAGAGAGTCGACGGGCTGGATGAAAACTGACCAGCGCCCTCTATATGTTGTGCTATCTCGCGAATACCCACACAAGCCACTGCTTTGACATCACCCCTGAATACGGGGATTGCAGCCTTAGGAACTGAAAGTACGCGCCAGCCCTGTAGAATAGTGCGATGCAACTCACAAAGCCGACCATCGCACCCCTTCAGGGACTGAACGCCGCCCAGCTTGCCGCTGTGACTTCCGATGCCCAGCATCTTCTGGTCCTGGCCGGTGCAGGCTCTGGCAAGACCCGGGTCCTCACCACCCGCATCGCCTGGTTCTGTCAGGAGCACGGTCTCTCGCCCTGGAGCGTGCTGGCCGTGACTTTTACCAACAAGGCTGCCGCAGAAATGCGCGCCCGTCTGGAGGGCTTGCTGGGCATACCTACCCAGAATCTCTGGGTGGGTACCTTCCATGGCCTGGCCCATCGCTTCCTCCGCAACCATTGGGCGGAAGCCGGTCTCCCGCAGAATTTCCAGATTCTCGATTCTGATGATCAGGTGCGCCTGCTCAAACGCGTCATCCGCGAATTGTCGCTGGATGAAGACAAGTGGCCGGCCCGTCAGGCCGCATGGTTCATCAATAGCCAGAAGGACGAAGGTCATCGACCGCAACACATCCGTCATAACGGTGATCTTTTTCTGGCCACCATGGCCCGCATTTATCAGGCTTACGAAGAAGCCTGCGCGCGCGGCGGCATGCTGGATTTTGCCGAGATATTACTGCGCAGCCATGAGTTGTGGCTGAAACATCCGGCGCTGCTTGCGCATTACCAGCAACGCTTCCGTCAGGTGCTGGTGGATGAGTTCCAGGATACTAATGCCGTGCAGTATGCCTGGCTGCGGCTGCTGGCAGGCAATGAGGGAATGCTCACCGTGGTGGGCGATGATGACCAGTCCATTTACGGTTGGCGCGGTGCGAAAATCGAGAATATCCGTGAGTTCCAGCGTGACTTTACCGATGCCGATGTCATCCGCCTGGAACAGAATTACCGTTCTACGGCCAGCATTCTGGCTGCCGCCAATGCCGTCATTGCCAATAATGCCGAGCGTCTGGGCAAAGAGTTGTGGACGCAGGACGCAGAAGGTGTGCCACTGCGGCTGTACACCGCTTTCAATGATCTGGATGAAGCACAATTCATTGTGCGCGAAATTGTGCAGGCGGTTTCACGCGGGATGGCGCGAAAGGAAATTGCCATTCTGTATCGCTCCAATGCGCAATCACGTGTGCTGGAAGAAGCGCTGATACGTGAGCGCCTGCCGTACCGCATCCATGGCGGTTTGCGCTTTTTCGAACGGGCGGAAATCAAGAATGCGGTAGCTTACCTGCGACTCATTGCCAATCCCCATGACGACACTGCTTTCGAGCGTGTGGTCAATCTGCCAGTGCGTGGCATCGGTGACAAAAGTATTGAAAGCCTGCGCGGGCTGGCGCGTGAGTTGGGCGTTTCTTTGTGGGAGACGGTGAACAAGGCAGTTGCCGGACGCCTGCTACCCTCGGCGGCGCTGAGCAAGCTCACCGTTTTCACCGAGCTGGTGCGCACGCTTGAGCGCAGCACGGAAAGCGTGCCTTTACATGAGCGCGTCGATGCCGTTATCCAGGGCTCGGGTCTTTGGGCGCATTATGAAAAGGAAAAAGGCGAGAAGGGCCAGACGCGTCTTGAGAACTTGAAGGAACTGGTTGCGGCTGCGCGTGAATTTGAATGGGACGAAGGCGAAGCCCCCAGCGCATTGGCGGCTTTTCTTGATCATGCGGCCTTGGAAGCCGGGGAAGCCCAGGCCAGCGAATTTGAAGATGCCGTGCAGTTGATGACTTTGCACTCCGCCAAGGGTCTGGAGTTTCCGCTGGTGTTCATGGCCGGTATGGAGGAGGGTTTGTTTCCGCACGAGATGGCGCTGCAGGACAATAATCTCGAGGAAGAGCGCCGGCTTTGTTATGTGGGCATCACGCGCGCCATGAAAGAGCTGGTGCTGACTTATGCGGAAATCCGTCGGCTTTACGGCGATGAAAAGCATAATGCCCCCTCGCGCTTCCTGCGCGAAATTCCCGCAAACCTGATCCAGCCGGTGCGTGCTGGCGTGGCGCACTCCGGTTTCAGCTTTCCATCGGCGGGGATCAGTACCGCACCCTCGCGCCTCGGCGGAAATGAGGCCGGTGTGGGCGGTTTTCGTTTGGGGCAGGCGGTGCGTCATCCGCGCTTTGGAGAGGGCACGATTCTCAAATTCGAAGGCAATGGCCCGAATGCACGCATACAGGTGAACTTCCATGAAGTCGGCAGCAAATGGCTGGTGGCGCAATATGCCCGGCTTGAAGCGGCCTGAAACCGCTCTCCCAGATGCAGGCGCCCAAGACGAAGTAAGTCATTACCCGCTGTAAGAGCCCTGCAATGCAGGGCTTTTTTATGGCAATTACATACTTAACTCCCTAAGCACTTCGTCATTCCCGCGCAAGCGGGAATCTTGGCGTTTAAAGCCCTGCTTGAGGTCATGAGATTACTCGCTGTACTCGCCCCTTCGGGGTCAGCCTTCGGCTGTTCAGCGCCCTGCGGGCTTCTGTCCCGCTTGTGCGGGAATGACGGACTAAAAATGGGGCAAGGGAGCTAAGTATGTAATCCTTTTTATGGACAAAGCTTTGAGGACCAATGAAAGCGCTGGCCGCGACAAGAAAATAATGCAGGCGCGGTTTTAGCCGCGATGCTTTTCCTTCCTCACTTCCTCACTTCCTCACTTCCTCACGCGTGCGCAAGCAAGCTTGCACACCCTACGTCGGGCAGGCTTCGGTCGGTACCGGGCGTGGTTTGCCACCCTCATCAATGGCGACATAAGTAAAAAGCCCTTCGGTGACTTTCACCGGGACGAGGCAGGGGTCGCCGGTTTCCCAGACTTCGATGCGGATGCGCATGGACGTGTTGCCGACGCGTTCGATGTCGGTATAGCAGGACAGCACATCGCCGATTTTCACCGGCTTGAGAAACACCATGGCGTCGATGGCAATGGTGGTGATACGGCCGTGCGAGCGTCGACGTGCCGCCACCGCACCTGCGAGATCCATCTGGGAGACCAGCCAGCCGCCGAAAATGTCGCCGTTCCAGTTGGCGTCGGAAGGCATGGCGATGGTTTGCAGGGAAACCACACCGTCGGGCGTGGGGGCGACAGCATCGGCTTTGGAATCAGCGGGGACTTGGGGCATGACGACACTCCATGACGAGGGAATGTCGCCTTATAGCAGAGTCAGGATATGCCGAGGATTTTGCAGGAGGGGCGCCAAGGTAAAAGCAGGTCTCAAGCCTTGGGCACCGGGCGGGTGCGGCCGGCCTCATCAATGGCCACGAAAGTGAAGAGGCCCTCGGTGAGCTTGGTCTGGCTGCCGTCCAGGTCGTCCGTCTCCCAGACTTCGACGAGGATTTTCATGGAGGAGCGGCCTATGGAGAGGATCTCTGTATGGCAGCTCACGATGTCGCCGATCTTCACGGGGCGCAGGAAGACCATGGCATCAATGGCCACGGTGGCAACGCGGCCATGGGCCTGTTTGCGTGCTGCCACGCCAGCGGCGAGATCCATCTGCGACACCAGCCAGCCACCGAAGATGTCGCCATTGGCATTGGCGTCCCTGGGCATGGCAATGGTTTGCAGGCAAAGAGTGCCACGGGGGCGGGGAGTGTTGTCGCTGGGCTTGCTCATGAGGGGGTTCCGGAGGCTAAGGCAGCCAGTATACGAAGCTTGCCGCGGAGCGGCACGGCTGATTGCCCGACGCGGACAGAAAAAGAAAAGGCCGCAGAGGCGGCCTTTGCAGAGCAACAGTCGGGCTTACTTGCCGAGATAGCCGCTCAGGTCTTCATCGCTGGCCGCTTTCACGGTCATGCCTTCGGGGCCTTCACCGATGCGGGTGTACTGTTTGACCGGCTCGCCCGACTTCTTGAACTCTTCCAGCTCGGCTGAGTCGGCCTTGAACACCCAGAGACGGCCATCTTCGGTGAAGGTGGTGAAGCCGGGCTTGTCGTACTGCGGGGTGGCCGTGGCCGTGCTGGCCTGGGCGCTGAGGGCGGTGCCGGCCATCAGGGCGGCGAGAATGATGCGCTTGAACATGGGCGTCGCTCCGTTTCGGGGTCTGGCGTCGTGGGCGCTGTCATGCAGCGCCGGGATTACTGACAGGCCGGGAGCTTAAGCAGGGACTGTGACGCTTTTGTGACCAAAGGCTTGCCATGTACTGTTTCTGAAACTGAAATATATCTGTCACAGAAGCCGACTAGGATGCGCAGCGTTGTCCAAAACATCCCCCCGATGGAGTGTGTCATGAAGATCAAAGGCCTTATCGCCGCTCTCGGCCTCAGCCTCGGTCTCGTCGGTGCCGCCCAGGCGACCGTCGACCCCAAGCTGCCGAATTATGAAAAGACGACCGGCGTGTCCGGCAACCTGTCCAGCATCGGCTCCGATTCGCTGAACAATCTGATGACGCTGTGGGCTGAGACCTTCAAGAAGCAGTATCCCAACGTCAACATCCAGATCCAGGGTGCCGGCTCTTCGACAGCTCCCCCCGCCATGGAGCAGGGCACGGCCAACTTCGGCCCCATGTCCCGCGCCATGAAAGACAATGAAATCCAGGCCTTCGAAAAGAAGCATGGCTACAAGCCCACCGCCGTGGTGGTGGCCATTGATGCCCTCGCCGTGTTCGTGCACAAGGACAACCCCATCAAGGGTCTGGCCATGCCGCTGGTGGATGCAGCCTTCTCCGCCAACCGCAAATGCGGTTATGAAAAGGAAGTCACGAAGTGGGGCGATCTGGGCGTGAAGGGTGCGCTGGCCAGCCAGAATCTGCAGCTCTTCGGCCGTAACTCTGTGTCCGGCACCTACGGCTATTTCAAGGAGCACGCCCTCTGCAAGGGTGACTTCAAGAAGAATGTGAACGAGCAGCCGGGTTCCGCCTCGGTGGTGCAGTCGGTGTCCACCTCGCTGAACGGTATCGGTTACTCCGGCCTTGGCTACAGGACCTCCAGCGTGCGCACCGTGCCGCTCAAGGGTTCTGACGGCGAGTTCTACGATGCCAATGAAAAGAACGCCCTGTCCGGCAAGTATCCGCTGGCGCGTCCGCTGCTGGTGTATGTGAACAAGCACCCGAACAAGCCGCTGCAGCCGCTGGAAGCCCAGTTCCTGAAGCTGGTGCTGTCCAAGCAGGGTCAGGAAGTGGTGGAGAAGGACGGCTATATTCCGCTGCCCGCCGATCAGGCTGCCAAGATTCGCAAGCAGCTCGGTCTGTAATACGCAGCATGCCGCCAGGGAGGGTGGCAGAATGCGGGGCGCACAGCGCCCCGTTTTCACGAGTAGCCAGGGCCGACGGTTTGTCGGTCCTGAGCTTGGTGGCAGGGTAAACTGCCACCAAGCTCAGGGTCGCCAGCGCCTCCGGGTAAGCGGAGCTATCACGCGCGCCTGTAACACTTCCGAATTCACGCACCAGAAAGAGCAGTCATGTCGAAGTCCACTCTCGATTCCGTTCTGCCGCCGGCCGAGCAACTCGACAAGCTGGCGCGTCGTCGCCGCTTCAAGGATCGTCTCGTCAATACCGCTATTGGTGGGGGAGGCCTGTTTGTCCTGCTCGCCATCACGCTGATTTTTTTCTATCTGCTTTATGAAGTCTGGCCGCTCATGCAGCCGGCCAAGGTAGAAGCAACGGGACAGCATGCCACCGCAGTCTCGGCACCGTATGTGGATGTTGACGAGTATCGTGAAACCGGACTGCGCGTGGAGCCGGATGGCCGGGTGCAGTATTTCCGTGCCGGTAATCAGGAAACGCTGGGCGAAGCCCGCCTGCCCTTGCCGCCGGGGGTGACGGTGACGAGTGCTGCCCGAGGCGCCATCACCAGCGGCCTGGTCGGCTTCGGCCTCTCTGATGGCAGCGTACTGGTAGCGCAGCCCAATTATGGCGTGGAGCTTGATGGCGAAGGCCGTCGGCATGTCACGCCCTCGTTGCATTATCCCTATGGCGAAATCCCGCTGCAGGTGGACGATGCCCGCCAGCCGCTCACGGTATTTGCCTTCCGTGGCAGCAGCGATTCCCTGTCGGTATTGAATGCCGGCGGTGGCAGCCTGCTGCTGAGTAAATTTGAGCGCGAAAGCACCGGCGCCAGCGATCTGTTTGGCAGCGTTGAAGAATCCACGGGGGCTTGGTTGCGTCAGAGCCAGGCGGCCCTGCCTTTCACATTGGCAGCCGCACCGCGCTTCATGCTCATGGGTCAGGATGGTCGTTGGGCTTATGTTTTCAGTGGCCGCAATGAAGTTGCAATTTTTGCCCTGACTGGTGATGCCGGCCCGCGTCTTTATCAGCAAGTGGCGCTGGGTGATGCGGACATCACCAGCGTAGAGGCGCTGCTCGGTAATGTGTCGTTGTTGATTGGCGATGCCAAGGGCCGCGTCAGCCAGTGGTTCATGGTGCGCGACAAAGATTCCGAAATCGACAAATTCAATTTCACGCGTATACGCAGCTTCACACTGGGCGATGCCCCGGTGACGGCAATCACGCCGGAAGCGCGTCGCAAAGGTTTTGTAGCCGGTGATGAAAAAGGCCGCATCGGATATTTCTTCACTACCTCAGAGCGTACGCTGGGCGTGGTGCAAGCGGCCGACAGTGCCATACGCAGCATCGCCATCTCGCCGCGCGCCAATTTCGTGGTGGCGCAAGCGGACAAGGGCATGGCAGCGGTTGAGCTGGAGGCCGAACATCCGGATATTTCCTGGCACTCGACCTGGGGCAAGGTCTGGTACGAGTCCTATTCCGAGCCGGGTTACAACTGGCAGTCCAGCTCCGGCAATATCGATTTCGAAAGCAAGCTGTCACTGGTGCCGCTGACTTTCGGCACCATCAAGGCCGCCTTCTACGCCATGCTCCTCGGCGCGCCGCTGGCCATTTGCGCGGCCATGTACACCTCCATGTTCATGGCGCCCGGCCTGCGTCGCAAAGCCAAGCCGACGATCGAGCTGATGGCCGCGCTGCCTACGGTGATTCTGGGCTTTCTCGCCGGTCTTTGGCTGGCGCCGACGATCGAGGCATATCTGCCGGGGATTTTCACGCTACTCATTCTCACGCCTATCGGCATCCTTTTGTCCGGCATGCTCTGGGTACGCATGCCGCGCGAAAAGCGTGCCTTTGCCGATGGCTGGATTCCCCTGTTGCTGATGGTGCCCGTGTTGTTCACTGGCTGGTTGTCATTCGCGCTGTCGCAACCCATGGAGCTGTATTTCTTCGGTGGCGATATCCGTCTCTGGCTGCGTGACGAAGCCGGCATCACCTTCGATCAGCGCAATGCGCTCATTGTGGGACTGGCCATGGGCTTTGCCGTCATCCCGAATATTTATTCGATTGCTGAAGATGCGCTCTTTGCCGTACCCAAGCATCTCACCAACGGCTCGCTGGCGCTGGGTGCCACGCCCTGGCAGACCATGATGCGTGTGGTGCTGCCGACAGCATCGCCCGGTATTTTCTCGGCGCTCATGATCGGTCTCGGCCGCGCTGTCGGTGAAACCATGATTGTGCTCATGGCCACTGGCAACACCGCCATCATGGACTGGAATATCTTCGAGGGGCTGCGCACCTTGTCGGCCAATGTCGCGGTGGAAATGGGCGAAGCCGAGGTGGCCTCAACCCACTTCCGCGTGCTCTTCCTCTCGGCGCTGGTGCTGTTCGTGCTCACCTTCATCCTGAACACGGCAGCAGAAATCGTGCGCAACCGCCTGCGCAAGAAATACGGTTCCCTTTAAAGAATTTGTAGGTGCGAACTTGTTCGCACAAAAAAGATGAATGTGTGCGAACAAGTTCGCACCTACAAGGAAACGATGATGAAAGTGCGTGAATACTTCAAATCGGGCGACGCCTGGGTCTGGCTGAATGCCGGTACGGTCACGATATCCCTGATCATGGTCATCGGCGTGCTTGGCATGATCGCCGTGCGCGGCTTGGGCCACTTCTGGCCGGCTGATGTCATGCAGGCCAGCTACACCGACTATGCGGGCAAGCAGAGCATTATCGTTGGTGAAAAGATCGACGATCGTGTCGATACCGCAAAGCGCATGCGTGAAGCCGGTGTGGATGTGCCCAAGGGCCATGAAACCGTGACCCGCCATCTTTACAAGGTGGGTAATCGCGATATTACCGGTGCCGACTTCCGCTGGGTCTTTGCTGATGGTCTCAAGGACATCAAATACCCCGAAGACATCGTGGTGCTGGAGCGTTACGAGTGGGGCAATTTCTACTCGCGCCTGCTCAGCGTAAAGGAAAACGGCAGCGTAGTCGCCAGCGGTGAAAAAGCCTGGGCCGAGCTCAAGGCGCGCATAGACCGCAGCAACGATATTCACGACCAGATTGCCGCTATCGAAAAAGGCGAGATAGGCCGCATCAACTTCGCGTTGGAAAAACTGCGCCTGAAAGAGCGCCGCCTGACGCTGGAAGGAAAGCTTACCCCTGCCGCCGCTGCGGATATCGCCAAGCAGCGTGACGCTCACAATGCCGCGTATGCGGTGATCGGTAGCAAGCTGGAAAAGCTGAATGCCGATATGGCACGCGACAGCGCCGTCTTTGTGCTGCCGGACGGCAGCGAACATGAAATTCCCATGATGAAAATCGTGGGCGCCAATATGCCCAATGCCATGGGCATGTTCAGCAAGCTGGGCACGTATTTCCACAATGCCGGCAGCTTCCTGTTTGATGATCCGCGCGAAGCCAATACAGAAGGCGGTGTTTTTCCGGCCATCTTCGGTACGGTGCTCATGGTGCTCATCATGACAGTGCTGGTGACTCCGCTGGGCGTGGTTGCCGCAGTGTATCTGCGCGAATACGCCACCCAGGGCGTGGTTACGCAAACGGTGCGCATTGCAGTGAACAATCTCGCCGGTGTGCCCTCGATTGTGTACGGCGTTTTTGGTCTGGGCTTCTTTGTGTATTTCCTGGGCGGCAATCTGGATCGTCTTTTTTATCCGGAGGCGTCGCCGGCTCCCGTGTTCGGTACGCCCGGCCTGATGTGGGCTTCCATCACGCTGGCATTGCTCACGCTGCCGGTGGTGATTGTGGCGACCGAAGAAGGCCTGTCGCGTATTCCCCGTTCATTGAAAGAAGGCTCGCTGGCGCTTGGGGCCACCAAGGCCGAGACACTGTGGCGTGTGCTCCTGCCCATGGCCTCGCCCTCCATCATGACCGGCATGATTCTCGCCATTGCACGCGCTGCCGGTGAAGTGGCGCCGCTGATGCTGGTGGGTGTGGTGAAACTGGCGCCCACGCTGCCGCTGGACATGAATGCGCCCTTCCTGCATCTGGAACGCAAATTCATGCATCTGGGCTTCCATATTTACGACGTGGGCTTCCAGAGCCCCAATGTCGAGGCTGCACGCCCCTTGGTGTATGCCACCGCCTTTCTGCTGGTACTGGTCATCGTGGGCCTCAACCTCGCCGCGATTTCCCTGCGTAACCGCCTGCGCGAAAAATACAAGGCGCTGGAACAGTAAGCAGCAATAAGCTGAGTGAGCAGGTCGGCGTCGAATGGACAGCTGCCTTGCTTGTGAACAGAATCCGAGAACCGATATGAGCTTCGACATGGATACCGCGACCGTGAACGAAACCCCCAAGGCGCCTGCCGCCACTACGCCGCCCCCGATTACCGCCAACAGTGGTGCATTGGGCCATGACCGCAGCCGCCGCCGCATGGAAGAGGAGACGGTCTGTCTGGAGGTCAATAATCTTGATCTCTACTATGGCGACAAGCAGGCCTTGTTTGACGTCAACATGACGATACCCAGCAAGCGTGCCACTGCCTTCATCGGTCCGTCCGGTTGTGGCAAATCCACGCTGCTGCGCACCTTCAACCGCATGAATGATCTGGTCGATGGCTGCCGCATCGAAGGCAAGATATTGCTGGAGGGCGCAGACATTTTTGACCGCGGCGTTGACATCACCAATCTGCGCCGTCGTGTCGGCATGGTGTTCCAGAAAGCCAATCCTTTCCCCAAGTCCATTTATGAAAACGTGGCCTACGGTTTGCGCCTGCAGGGCGTGAACAACAAGCGTGTGCTCGATGAAGTGGTGGAAACTTCGCTCAAAAGCGCCGCGCTTTGGGATGAAGTGAAAGACCGCCTGCATGAATCTGCGCTGGGCATGTCCGGCGGTCAGCAGCAACGTCTGTGTATTGCCCGTGCCGTGGCCGTGCAGCCCGATGTACTTTTGCTGGATGAGCCCTGCTCTGCGCTGGATCCGATTTCCACGCTGAAAATCGAAGAACTGATACACGAGCTGAAAGAACGCTTCACGATTGTTATCGTCACTCACAATATGCAGCAGGCGGCACGTGTGTCTGATTACACGGCGTTCATGTATCTGGGCAAGCTGATCGAGTTCGGCGATACCGATACTTTGTTCACCAATCCCGGCAATAAGCAGACGGAAGACTACATCACCGGCCGCTACGGCTGATCCTGCTGCGTCTGGAGGCCCATGGCGGTGTCAGGAAGCGGGCGGAAAATCCTCATTTACGTTTTGTAAACTCCGGTTTTTCGCCCACTTCCTTCCTTGCCCTGAACCACCAGCCACACCAGGGAAATTGGCGCAAAAAGCATTCAAGATTAATTCGGCAACAGGAGCCGGCCATGGTCAACAAAGACGATTACGGACAGCATATCTCGCAGCAGTTCAACTCCGAGCTGGAAGAAGTGCGCAGCCACTTCCTCGCCATGGGCGGTCTGGTGGAAAAGCAGGTCGGCGATGCCATTGCCTCATTGCTGGATGGTGATTCGCGTCTTGCCCAGGAAGTGCAAGATAACGACAAGATGATCAACAAGATGGAAACCCAGATCGACGAGGAGCTGGTACGCATACTGGCGCGTCGCCAGCCTGCGGCCTCCGATCTGCGCTTCATCATCGCCATCGGCAAATCCATCACCGATCTTGAGCGCATCGGCGACGAAGCCGCGAAGGTGGCACGTTATGCGCTCGCGCTGGTGGAAGAGGGCGAATCGCCGCGTGGTTATGTGGAGGCCCGCCATATCGGTAACCAGGTGCGCGTGATGTTGCATGATGCGCTGGATGCTTTCGCCCGCTTTGATGCCGATCTGGCCTTTGATGTCATGCAGGCCGACAGCGCGATTGATACCGAGTACAAGACGGCCATGCGCGCCCTCATGACTTATATGATGGAAGACCCGCGTGCCATTTCGCGCGTGCTCAATGTCATGTGGGTGCTGCGTTCGCTGGAACGTATCGGCGACCATGCCCGCAACATTTCCGAGCAGCTCATTTTTCTGGTCAAGGGCGCCGATGTGCGTCATACCAGCTATGACCAGGTGCGTCAGCGCCTCAACGAAAAGAAATAGTCATTCCGGGTCATGAAAAGCCGGCACCCGCAAGGGTGGCCGGCTTTTTTTTGCCCGGCAGCTCTTTGTTCAAGTGTCATCACCCATTTCGGGCTTGATTTGCCTGTGTGGAAAATGTAACTAGATGGCGGCCGCCGGTTTTGGGCGGCACTGCCACTTTCAGTCATATCAGGGGATATCCATGCTTATCAGGAAGAGCGTGCTGGCTGCCGCCATTGCCTTGCCCGTTATCAGTCATGCCGAAATTTACGATGCCCGCTCCTTTGCCCGCGGTGGTGCCGGTCTCACCATGGGCGAGTACAACCAGGCCATCCTGAATCCGGCGCTAATCAACAAATCGGATGAGAATGACGACTTCAGCTTTGCTTTGAATGTTGGTGCGCTGGCCTCAGATGAAGAGGGTGTCATTGAAGAGGTAGATGAAATTTCTGATGCTATTGACCGGCTTGAAAACTCAGGCTCGTCGGCAGATGCAGCAGATATCGATTTGCGCTTGCAGGGGATTGATGGTGATCTTGTCCAGCTTGATGCCGGCTTGGGCCTGCTTATTGCCATTCCCAACAAAACCCTGCCGGCCGCACTCGTGGTGCGCAGCAAGGCTGCCGCCGGCGTAGCGTTCAATTATTCAAGCCAGGATTCATCGATTCTTCAGGATATTGCGAACAATGCTCTGCCAACGCCGGGCAATGATACCAACGGCGATGGCACGATTGATGGCGACGACCTGACCTCGACGGCAGAAGCGTCTGTTGTCGGTATTGCTGAAGCCGGGCTCATGTTTGGCCATACATTCGGTGCTATCGAGACCGGTCTGACGGTAAAGCTGCAGCGCATCGAATTGCTCAGTTATGAGGAGAACGTCAACAACTTCGATACCGGCGATCTTTCTGATTCAGATACGCGCAAGACCTACAACCATCTGAATGCCGACCTGGGTGCCAATCTTCGTCTCGGCGAGAACGGCAGCTTTGTCATTTCCGGCGTTGTCGAGAATCTTGTGCCCAAGTCTTTTGAAGGCCCGGTCGACAGTATGGGCGATGTCTATACCTACGATATGAAGCCGGTGGCTGTGCTTGGTGCCGGCTATGGCAACACCTACTTCAAGGCTGAAGTGAATGCGGATCTCACTACGCGTAGCGGCTTTGGTTTGCTACAGGAAACCCAGTTCATGCGCGCGGGCCTTGAGCTCTCCGCGGGCCGTCATCTGCATTTGCGCGCCGGCTATCGCGTAGACACAAAGGATAACGTTTCTGATCTGATTACGGCCGGCCTTGGCATCACTCCATTTGATCGTCTCAATATCGATATTGCCGCTGCCAAAGGCGATGGTGATACCTTGGGCGCGGTCCTGCAGATCGGCTTCAAGATCTGATTGTTGTTCCACCATGAAAAAGCCGCGCAGTGCGCGGCTTTTTCTTTATGACCTTCCCAGTGCTGTTCGCACCGGAAACACGCAAAAGCCGGCGCTAATCCGGCTTTTGCTCCGCCGGCCTTGTTCCGTTGCGGACATCACAAGGCACTCCCCACATCCCTGTGGCTCGCAGGCGATCGTGATTTTCCTACTTCATCAAGTGATTCGCATACTGCTCGCGCAGCGGCACTTTGTGCAGCTTGCCGGTGGCAGTGTGCGGCAGGTCAGCCACAAAAATCACATCATCCGGCAGCCAGAATTTGGCGATGTTTTTGCCGACAAAGGCGAGCATGTCGTCCTTGCTGGCACTGGCGCCGTCTTTCAGCACGATGAGCAAGAGCGGGCGCTCATCCCACTTCGGATGGGGCACGCCAATGACACAGGCTTCCTTCACGGCGGGATGGCCGACGGCGATGTTTTCCAGATCAATCGAGCTGATCCATTCGCCGCCCGATTTGATTACGTCCTTGCGACGGTCAACGATCTGCATGGTGTTGTCCGGCGTGAGTGTGGCGACATCGCCGGTATCAAACCAGCCATCCACCAGCACCGAGCCTTCCTGACGGAAATAGCCGCTGGCTACCCAGGGGCCACGGATGAGCAGGCGGCCGAAGGCCTTGCCGTCACGCGCCAGTTCCTTGCCGTCATCATCCACGATTTTCAGATCCACACCGTAAATCGGTCGGCCCTGCTTGAGCTGGCGCTTGTAGCGTTCTTCTTTGGGCAGGGCGAGGAATTCTTCAGTCGGCGCATTCACCGTACCCAGCGGACTGGTTTCGGTCATGCCCCAGGCGTGAATCAGGAAGACATCATGCTTTTCATCAAAGGCGCGGATCATGGCCAGTGGTGCGGCAGAGCCGCCCACCACGGCGTATTTCACCGTGTCGAGTTTGGCATTGATGGTGTCGAGATAATTGAGCAGGCCCAGCCATACCGTGGGCACGCCGAGCAGCAGCGTGGCTTTTTCGCCGGCAATCAGCTCATGCAGGTTCTTGCCGTCCATGCCCGCGCCGGGCAGCACGAATTTTGCGCCGGAAATGGCGGCGGCATAGGCGGTGCCCCAGGCGTTCACATGGAACATGGGCACCACCGGCAGCACCACGCTGTCACGACCGATATGCAGGGCGCCGCTGTGCAGACTGGCCCAGGCATGCAGCACGGTGGAGCGATGCGAATACAGTACGCCTTTGGGATTGCCCGTGGTGCCGGAGGTGTAGCAGAGCGAAGAGGCGGCACGTTCATCCAGCACCGGCCAGTTGTACTGTGTGCTTTCTCCGGCAATGAAATCTTCGTAGCAGAGCAGATCATCGCGGCCGGCGGGCATGGCGGCCTTGTCGGCCAGCACGATCACTTTTTCCAGCGTCTTGAGATGACCACGCACGGCATCCACCAAGGGCAGGAAAGTGAGATCCACAAAAAGCAGACGGTCTTCGGCGTGATTGGCTATCCAGGCAATCTGTTCCGGGAAAAGACGCGGATTGATGGTGTGCAGTACGGCGCCGGAACCGGATACACCGAAATACAGTTCAAGATGGCGATAAGTATTCCAGGCCAGGGTGGCAATACGGTCACCGGGCTTCACGCCCAGCTTGCCCAGTGCGTTGGCGACCTGCGCACTGCGCAGTCCGATCTGCGCCCAGTTCGTGCGATGGATATCTCCTTCCACGCGCCGCGTGACGATTTCTGCCTGCGGATGATTGATAACAGCGAACTCCAGCAGGCTGGAAATAAGCAGGGGTCTGTCCATCATGGCGCCGAGCATGGCCGCGTCTCCTTTATTGCTGGGTGGTGGATATTCTTGAAGAAGCCGGCTGTGCCGGTCTTTTTGATGAAGCCCCGATAATACGGAGTTCTGGCGGTCTGAGAAGCCGAGGCGGAATTTTGGCCTATGCCACCCTGAGACTGGCCCGTCCGGCCTGCTGCAGTTAGATGTGTCAGGGAGGTGGCGAAGGGAACGGTGGCGCCTGCGGCGTAGCGGCCGCGCCTGCGGCGAAGCGCAGCCCGGATTCACTCCGGGCGTAGCGTGTTTCCGGTGCGAGCAGCGCCGGAAGCGTCATGGATAGTCATCAGCCCGGATTAACGAAGGGCGTAGCGTGTTTCCGGTGCGAGCAGCGCCGGAAGCGTCATGAGGAAGCAGCGAGCGAGCCGGGGAAAACGCAGGTGAAGGTGGAGCCTTTGCCGAGTGTGGAGCGTATGTCCAGCCGGGCCTGATGCTCCAGCAGCACATGCTTGACGATGGCGAGGCCGAGGCCGGTGCCGCCGGTGGCGGTGGAGCGTGCCGCGTCGGCACGATAAAAGCGTTCGGTGAGGCGCGGGATGTGGCGTGCATCTATGCCAATGCCGTCATCCTTGACACTGAAAAATACAAAACCGTTTTCTGTCCACCAGCGCATCCGGATTTCGCCCTGTGCCTGGGTGTATTTGACGGCGTTAGTCACCAGATTGGAAAAAGCGCTGCGCAAATCGTTTTCCAGTCCGACCAGACGCAGTGATTCGTCACACTCCAGGGTGACGCGTTGATGTTTTTCCAGACCGTAGGCAATGGCCTCGTTTTTCAGCTGGTGCAACATGGCCGGCACATTCACAACGCGCGGCTCTTGCTTGAGCGAATCATTTTCCAGGCGCGAAAGCAGCAGCAGGTCATTCACCAGACTGGTCATGCGGCCGGCCTGTGCGTCCATCTGCTGCAGCGCGCGCTTCCAGCGCGAGGGGATTTCCTCGTCCATCGAGAGCATGGTTTCCAGATAACCGGAAAGCACGGTGAGCGGTGTGCGCAATTCGTGCGAGACATTGGCGACGAAGTCCTTGCGCATCTCTTCCAGGTTATGCAGGCGGGTGATGTCCTCGACAATCATGAGGCGATCATTGCTGCCGAAACGGTTCACGCTGAACTGCAGATGATGCGAGGGATTGATGGCCGAGGTCAGTTGCAGCGGCTCATCGTGCGGGCCTTGCTCGAAATAGCGGATGAAAATGGGGTCACGCACAAGATTGGTGACTGGCTGGCCCAGATCGGCGGGCGATTGCAGGCCCAGCATTCTTTCGGCCGCCGGATTCCACCACTCCAGATTGCCGTTGCCATCCACCAGCACCACGGCTTCGCGCAGGGAAGATACGGAAGAGCGTGCGCGCTCTATGATGCCGATCAGGTTGTCGCGGGCACGGCGTTCGTCACGTTGCAGCTGGTAGATGTTCTGGAACACCTCGCCCCAGAGCCCGGTGGCTTCGGGAATGTCCTCATCCGAACCTTCGCGCAACCAGCGATAGAGTTTTTCCAGCTGGCGCAGATGCAGCACGGTATAGGTGAGAAAACCCAGCGTCAGTGCCCAGCCGGGATGCTCGAAGAGCCAGCCGATCAGCCCGAACAGCAGAAGAAAATACAGGAGGCGTGCGGCCTCCTGTTTCATCATGTCACTCACTACGACTCCTACCCCTTGTTGCTTCCGTAGGTGCGAATTCAGCCAAGCGTTCGCACACCACTGCAGCCTGTGCGAACGCTTCGCTGAATTCGCACCGACAAGAAGGGAGTGCTCAGGCCGTGGCCGCCGGTTCGCGCGGGCCGTCCACCTTGGTGGAGAAGCGGTAGCCGGTGCCACGGACAGTCTGGATGAAGCGGTCGAAGCCGTAAGGCTCCAGGGCTTTACGCAGACGGCGGATGTGGACGTCGATGGTACGGTCCTCGACATAGACATTGCCACCCCAGACCTGATCCAGCATCTGCGAGCGCGAATAGGCGCGTTCCTGGTGGCTCATGAAGAAAGCCAGCAAACGGTATTCGGTGGGCCCCATCTCTACCGGCTGTTCATTGGCGGTGATGCGGTGGCTGACCGGGTCCAGCTTGAGGCCTTCGGCTTCAATGGACTTTTCCGAGCTCAGGCTGGAAGAACGGCGCAGCACGGCGCGTATGCGCGAGACCAGTTCACGGGTGGAAAAGGGTTTGGTGATGTAGTCGTCCGCCCCGGCATCCAGACCCTGGATCTTGTTGTCCTCTTCACCGCGTGCGGTGAGCATGATGATGGGAATTTCGCTGGTAGCTTCATCGCGCTTGATGCGGCGCGCGAGCTCCACGCCACTCATGCCGGGCAGCATCCAGTCGAGCAGGATGAGGGAGGGGCGTTCATCCACGATGAGGTGGTGAGCGGCCAGGGCGTCTTCCGCCTCCAGACACTCGAAGCCGGCCAGATCCAGCGCGATGGCAATCATCTCGCGTATCGCAGCTTCATCATCAACGATCAGGACTCGTTCGGTTTTCATGGCGCCAGGCCTTGTCTTCTCGTGTTTAGTGACGAGCGTATTACAGCTTGGACTTGTTAAGGAATTATTACAGTCCGGGGCGCTGGAACAAGGATGAAACGTGAGCTCGCTGCTGCGCAGCATAGGGTGAACCGTGATTGCGCCTGCGGCTCTTGTGGGAGGGGCTTTGGCCGCGATGCTTTTCCGTTCACGGTTCACGGTTCACGGTTCAGGCGACAACGGCTGCCTTGAACAGGTAGCCGAGGAAGACGCCGGCAAAGAGCAGGGCGCCCACCCAGTGGTTGTGCAGGAAGGCTTGCAGGCACTTGGCCGGCTCGCGTTCTGCGGCGAGACGGAATTCCCAGGCAAAGAGGCCGACGACAGCGAGCAGCGCAAGGCTGAAGGGCCAGGCCAGCTCCAGACGGCCGGCCACCATCCACAACGCAAACAGGAAGAGGGCCTGCAGGCTGCCGATCATCAGCAAGTCCATTTCGCCAAAGAGGATGGCGGTGGATTTGATACCCGCCTTGAGATCGTCCTCGCGATCGGCCATGGCGTAGTAAGTGTCGTAGGCCACGGTCCAGCAGAGATTGGCGGCGAAGATCAGCCAGCATACCGGGCCCGGCGTCTGGCCCTGCGCCACAAAGGCCATGGGGATGCCCCAGGAGAAGGCGGCGCCCAGTACCACCTGCGGCAGATAGGTGTAGCGCTTCATGAAGGGATAGGCGCTGGCAATGGCGAGGGCGCCAAAGGACCAGTAGAAAGTCTCGAGATTCAGGAAAAGCAGCAGCGATGCCGAGGCCGCCACCAGCAGGGCAAAGAAAGCCAAGGCCTCTTTCGGCTTGATCTTGCCGGCGGCCAGCGGCCGTTCTTTGGTACGCCAGACCTGGCCATCGAAGTCGCGGTCGGCCCAGTCATTGATGACGCAGCCGGCCGCGCGCATGAAGACCACGCCCAGCGTGAAGACCACGATGATGTGCAGGGGTGGCGCGCCATTGCCGGCCACATAGACCGCCCAGAGCGTGGGCCAGAGCAGCAGCCAGATACCGATGGGGCGGTCGAAGCGGGCCAGCTTGAGGAAGTCGGGCAGACGCGGAAAGCGGGCGAGCAGGGGAGAAAAAAGCGTGGTCATGGAAATGGGCTGTCGCAAAAACCAGCGCCGAGTCTATCGCCCTGTCAGCTCATCCGCGAACAGCGCCGGCAAAAAACACTCGGCCACCAGCAGGGGCCGGCCGTGATAGACGAGATGCGAGCGGCGTGCGAAGACCAGACCTTCAGGCTGGCGCAGGCGGGTGATTTCTATGGGGCCGCGGCGTAGCGTGGCGTCGCGGAAGAGCAGGCCGCCCAGAGAACGGCTGCCCAGCTTGCGCAGGCGGCGGCCGGGGCCGGTGAGTGAGCTGGCGGGCAGCACGCTGCGGGCGCGTACCCAGACGTCGTCGCCGCCAATCAGGGCCACCTCACGAATCAGCGCAAAGCGCCCCGGGTGCAGGCGGAGGCGCCGCGACTCTTCCACGGCCGGGCGGCCCCAGTACTGGCTCAGGACTAGCACGCGGAAGCGGCCATCGGCGCGGGCGACGAGGCGCGCCGTCAATGAGCCCGGTTCCAGCAGCCAGCTGCGTATTTCTGGCGGGGGGTGCAATTGCCAGTGGCGTGCCGGCGTCAGCCAGCGACGGGGAGGGTTCCAGACAGACATGAAAGGCCGCCGCAAAAAGTGCGGCGAGCATGCCGGCTGCGGCGCAGCGAGGCAAGCCTGCCTGCCGCCCTCGCTTGGCAGGGCGCTTGACGGCTTGCTGAAAAACCACCTGCGTTGCCATCACGGCGTTCCCCCTGAAGGGGACCGAGGAAAAACCGGCTCAAAATGCTCATTTACGCGCTGTAAAGTCCGCTTTTTCGCCGGCTTTTGCCTCGCCTGGAGGCGCCTGCTCTTGGTGTGCTGACGGCCTCGCCTAGGTTTTTCAGCAAGCGGTTAACCGGCGTTTCGGGCCATGTCGACCGGCTTTTCGGCGCTGGTCACGGCCGCCCTGTTTTGGCAGACTCGCGCAGCCAATAAGTTCGGAGTGCCCGGGCGACCGGCATTCCCGTTTTAGTGATGCGGCAGCACAGGGCCGCTTTAGCCGAGGTTAGCAATGAAGAAGTGGCAGTGTGTGGTGTGCGGTTTTATTTATGACGAAGCCGTGGGCATGCCCTGGGATGGCATTCCGGCTGGCACCAAGTGGGACGATATTCCCGCCGACTGGGTGTGCCCGGACTGTGGCGTAGGCAAAGAAGACTTCGAAGTGGTGGAAATCTAATCCGGGCTGCGCTCCGACCTCGCTTGCTGCGTTGCCCCTGCGGCGTCTGATCCTCTTTTACGACAAGTAAACTCCGGTCAGCCGCCGCACAGGCGCCTTGCCATCAAGGCCGGATCACACCCCTCTTGCTGTTGTTGATTCTGAAAGATCTACAGCGGTAAGAATCAAACAGGCCTGCATCGCGCAGGTCTGTTTTCATCAGCAGTATGACTGCTGCATTTTGCAGAAATCCCGCCAGCCGTTTTATCGGCAAGCTTTTCCAGAAGTGATGGTTTGCGCGGCTTCCGCTGCAAGCCTTATCGGAGACAAACAGCATGAGCGCGCTCGTCATCATCGGCACCGGCCT
>JACCDZ010284757.1_pt1 | contig 30377 bp, 25 predicted proteins | sample 7449551 | NCBI WGS metagenome assembly JACCDZ01 (sample SAMN15323452, study PRJNA562643) | freshwater metagenome | isolation source: river surface water | place: USA:Blue River Watershed | collected 2017-08-18 | reverse complement strand
CACCGTCTAATCCGTTAGTTCCGTTTGCTCCAGCAGGTCCAGTTGCTCCTGTTAACCCTTGTGGTCCTTGAGGTCCAGGTGTTGAGCTTCCTGATGTTTTAGCATACAAAGCATAAGGCGTACTTAATAATTGAGAAATTCCAGTAATCGTGTATGATGTTCCACCAGTTGGGTCGGTTTCTGTTTTGATAAAATATGGACCGTTTGCCCAGTTGATGGTTGCCATGTTTCCTGAAACTACAACACCGCTACCAATTTCTAAACTTACTAAACCGTTTGTATTTGAAGTTGGAGTTTGTGTTTCTACATACACCGCTGTTCCTGTTGCCGAACCTTGTAAAATGCTAATTTGCATTCCTACGGCTTGATTGGTTACTAAATTGTTAGTTGTGTTGCGCACTACGGCTTGATAGCTCATTTTTTCTGGCGCTTGGGCAAAAGCTAAACTTCCTAGAAATAATGAAGTAGCGACTATTAATTTTTTGATGTTTTTCATGGTTGCAAAAGTTTATTTTTTTATAATTTTAAATGTTTTCACTTCTTTGTTGTTGTCTAAAACTTTTAATAAATAAATGTTTGTAGATAAGTTTTCCATGCTAATCGTTGTAGTCTCAGCACTAATTTTACTTTGTACTATCATCTTTCCATTGATGTCGAAAATTTGATAATTTAATTTTTCAAAATTATAATTTTTAATTTCTAAAGTCAGCCAATTCGTAGTTGGGTTTGGATAAATCGCTAATTGTAAATTGATGTTGAAATTTTCAGCACCTAACACGGTTTGAATTTCAAAAGCTTGTTGCACGCCTTGCGCTACAGAGCCATTGGTTCCCGTGTTTGTGTTGTAAACGGTTTGACCTACTGAGTAGCTTATGTTTCCGTTTGTTCCTGATGCGTTACCACCTGAGGTTACAACAGCTTCTTGCGCATTTACTTGAGCTAATGCAAAAAGAAAAGTTGTTACGATTAATTTTTTAAATTTCATGTATAATTTGATTGGTTAATTTGATAAAAAAAGTGATAATACCGCATAGAAAATGAAACTATATAAAATTGTTAATAAAATTTCTAAACGGTATTTTTCTATATTTTTTAAGACATTAATTTTTTAAAATAGAAGAAGTAACACCATTTGAGAATTTTAATAGATACTTTCCAGTTGCAAAATTTTCTAGATTAATAGTGTCGTTATTATTAAGTACTCCATTTTGCAATTGTCTTCCCATCATATCATAAATAGCATAAGTTTCTGAATTTAATAAACCTGAAATTGTAATGATACTTGTAGTTGGATTAGGAAAAATTGAAATAGGATTGTTTTCGCTGTTTATTTCTGAAAATCCTAAAGCGGCATCTTGAATTTTTCTAATTATGTAGTTGTTGTCAGCAACATATACATTTCCGTTATTAGCAACAGTTACACTTTGTGGGGAAAAAGTTGCTATTGCTACATCTCCATTCGTTGAGCCAGATGTACCTGTAATACCTGCAAAAGTTGAAACATCTCCAGTAGAACTAATTTTTCTTATTGTATAGTTATTTCTATCTGCTACATATAAGTTATTGTTAGAGTCACAGGTTATACCATAAGGTACGTTAAATTTTGCAGCCGTTCCATTGCCATTGTCACTTCCTAATGTACTTCCAGCATAAGTTGATACAACAGCACTTGGAGTTATCTTTCTAATTTTATGTGTATCTTGTGTTACATAAATATTGCCGTTATTATCTACTGTAATATCATGTATATTATTAAACGAAGCCCCTGTTCCTGTTCCATCTACATTAGCATAAGAACCATTTCCAACAAAAGTAGTTACAACTCCAATACTTGTTACTTTTCTTATTCTAAGATTATCTCTATCAGCAACATAAATATCTCCTAAATTATCAACCACTAAACTTTGTGGAAAACTAAATCTTGCGGAAGTTCCTGTTCCGTCTAAATATCCAGATGTGCTTCCAGCTAAAGTAGTAACTTCACCTGCAGAGTTTATTTTTCTAATTCTATGATTTGAAAGATCAGCAATATATAAATTCCCAGTTGCATCAATTGCAATACCGTTTGGATTGTTAAAACTTGCAGCTGTTCCCGTACCATCTGTATTACCAGCTACTCCACTTCCAGCGAAAGTTGTAACATCTCCAGTAGGAGTTATTTTTCTAATTAAATGATTTACTCTGTCGGCCACATAAATATTACCTGTAGCATCCGTTACAAGGTCATTTGGTAAATTAAATCGAGCTGCAGAACCTGTTCCATTTGTATTTCCAGACGAGCCCGGACTTCCTGCCAAGGTGCTTACCATAATTTGAGCAATTGAAATATTGCAAAATATTGTAGTGATAAAAAATATTGTTAAAAATTGTAATTTTTGTTTCATAATAAAATTTTAAAAAGGTTAATATTGTTTTAATTTATGTTGAAGTGTTAGCTAAATATGTTGTGGATACACTTTTAGTTTTCTTTTTTAATTTGTTTGAGTAATTCTTTGTTTTCCTTTTGTTTTACAATTTCTGTTACTTCTTTAATATTCTCATTTGTTAATGGAATGTTATTTTGGAGACAGGTGTAAATAGCTTCATCTCTTTTAATTGAAAAAAGGCGAAAGAAGTTTTTAAATCGTTCTAGCATTTTCATAAGTATTTTGTTTTGACAAATTTGATGCTGTTGTTTTTAATAAACTAATTTTAAGAGGGTAGTTAACGGGTAGTTTTTACACTACCCATCGGGTAGTTTGGTTTAAATTACTTAAAATCAATTGATTAAAAATTGATAATTTCCATAGTTTTATTGAGACGTTTCTTATCTTTGATGAAATTTTATGTATGACAAAAAAGTATTTTACGAGTGTTTTATTACTAGTATTTGTGTTTTCAATTTCATTTGGACAACCCGAAAAAATTAAAAAGATTGAAAATCAAATAAAATCATATAATGATGCTTTACAATATGAGAAATCAATTGCCTTCTTATCTGATTGGATTAATGATGGAACAACTACTTCTTATGAAAGATATTATGCTTATTTGTTTAAATCCTACACATACAAACGACTATTTAATTATACCAAAACATTACATAATTTAGACTTAGCTTTAGAAGAAGGACTAAAAAGTGAACATAAAGAAGAAGTAAAAAATAATATTGATGCCGAAAAATGCTTTGTTTATTTTGATACACAAAATTATAAAAAGGCAGAGTCATTAATTTTACACTTGAGAAATTTGAATTTTCAGTATTTGTCTGTTCCAACAAAATCATGGATAATCATGCAAGATGGTTATATTAAAATGTTAGATGGAAAATTCAAAGAATCTGAAAAACTTTTAGATGAAGCTATTGCAATAGTTGCTAAAAATTCTCCTGAAAATTTGCCCAATATTTATGGAAAAAAAATGGAGTTGTATAATAAAATGAATCTTTATCAGAGAAGAGATAAAGCCTTTCAAGATGGATTAATGTTGGCAAAAAAACACAATAAAATCAAATATGAAATGTATTTATATCAAGTAATGAGAAATATATTTCAAGAAAATAAAGACTTTAAAAACGCTTTTTATACACAAAAAAAATATGATTCAATAGTCAAGTTTTACAACGCAACTGATGCTAATGGCAAATTGGAATTGGCAGAAAAAAAACTCGAAGACGAAAATCAGAAACTCAAAGAACAAAACGAAAAATACATTGATTACATTTTATATGGTATCATAATATCCTTATGTCTTTTACTTTTTTTTGCAATTCGTTTGTATCGTTCAAACAAAGAACGAAGAATCTTAGCCGAAAAAGAAAATAGTAGAATTCATGACGAAATAGAACGCTTAACGATTGAAATTGACGAAAGAGGTAATAAAAAAATTAATATTTCTCTTTTCGACTTAACTGATAGACAAAAGGAAATTATCCATTTAATTCAAGAAGGAAAAAGTAACAAAGAAATTGCTAGTCAATTATTTGTTTCAGAAAACACCATAAAATATCATTTAAAAGTAATTTACGAAATTTTAGATATTGCTCATCGTACCGAATTGAAAAAATAATAATTATGAAATTTTATTTCCTTAATTTTGTAAGCTAAAATAAAATTTCATGCCACGCGAACTACTTATTCAAGTTTCTCCAGAAATGGCGAATAACGAAGAAATGTTATACCAACACGTTTCTAAATTAGTACATACTTCTGTGTCTGATTTACAGAAAATTGTAGTGGTAAAACGCTCTATTGATGCCCGTCAAAAAGCCATAAAATTCAATTTAAAACTAAATGTTTATTTTAAAGATGAGGTTTTTACCGAATCTAAAATTGAATTACCCAATTATCCAAACGTAACCAATAAACAAGAAGTTATTGTTGTTGGCGCTGGTCCTGCTGGATTATTCGCTGCTTTACAATTAATTGAATTAGGTTTAAAACCAATAGTTTTAGAACGAGGAAAAGATGTTCGTGGTCGTCGTAGAGATTTAAAAGCTATAAATGTTGACGGAATTGTCAATGCGGATTCCAATTATTGTTTCGGTGAAGGCGGTGCAGGAACCTATTCTGATGGAAAACTTTATACACGTTCCAAAAAACGTGGCGATGTAGATAGAATTTTGCAATTATTAGTAGCTTTTGGAGCTACAGAAGAAATTTTAGTCGAAGCACATCCACACATCGGAACCAATAAATTGCCACAAATTATTCAAGATATTCGCGAAAAAATTATCGAATGTGGCGGACAAGTTTTGTTTGAAACACGTGTTACAGATATTTTGGTTAAGAATAATGAAGTAGACGGAATTGTAACGCAAAACGGAGAAACCATTCACTCCAAAAAAATCATTTTAGCAACTGGGCATTCGGCTCGTGATATTTTCGAATTATTACATAAAAAAGAAATTTTTATCGAAGCGAAACCTTTTGCATTAGGAGTTCGGGCAGAACATCCTCAAGAGTTAATTGACCGAATTCAATATTCTTGTGATTTCCGTGGCGAATTTTTACCACCATCACCTTATTCTATTGTGAAACAGGTTAATGGACGTGGAATGTACTCGTTTTGTATGTGTCCAGGTGGCGTAATTGCTCCTTGTGCCACAGCAGAAGGTGAGGTCGTTACGAATGGTTGGAGTCCGAGTAAACGTGATCAAGCAACTGCGAATTCTGGAATTGTGGTTGAATTACGTTTGGAAGATTTCAAACCTTTTGAAAAATTCGGGCCATTAGCAGGAATGGAGTTTCAAAAAGCAATCGAACAAAAAGCTTGGCAATTAGCAGGTAAAACACAGAAAGTTCCTGCGCAAAGAATGATAGATTTTACGCAGACAAAAGTTTCAAAAGACATCCCGAAAACATCGTATGTACCAGGAACAACTTCCGTAGAATTAGGCGAAGTTTTCCCTTCTTTTTTAACACAAACTATGAGAGAAGGTTTTTCGGCTTTCGGAAAATCAATGCGAGGTTATTTGACTAACGATGCGATTTTACATGCGCCAGAAAGTAGAACATCATCGCCAGTTCGTATTCCAAGAGATAATTTTACTTTAGAACACCTTCAAATTAAAGGTTTATATCCTTGCGGAGAAGGAGCTGGTTACGCAGGTGGAATTATTTCTGCTGCGATTGATGGTGAAAAATGTGCGTTGAAAATTGCTGAAGCATTGAAGTGAGTTGTGAGTTCTCAGTATTGAGTTTGGAGATAGAGTGATTTGGAGATTGGGAGAAAAAGAGACTATGAGATTTGATATTTTGTAAATTATTTTAAATGAAGCGCCTATACTCACAAAGGAAATTGATACCTATGTGGTTAAAAAAACATTGCGAACCTTGCGAAAACCTTAGCGTCTTTGCGGTAAAAAAAACAACATGACATTAAAAGGACAAAATATCCATTTGCGAGCTCTCGAACCAGAGGATTTAGATTTTCTATACGAAATTGAAAACAATGAAGCTATTTGGGAAGTGAGTAACACGCAAACACCATATAGTAAATGGGTTTTAAAGCAATATTTAGAAAATGCACATCAAGATATTTTCGAAGCCAAACAATTGCGATTAGTAATAGTTTTGTCCGAAACCAATGAAAAAATCGGATTAATTGATTTGTTTGATTTTGATGCGAAAAATAGTCGGGCCGGAATTGGAATTATTATTTCGGAAAACTTTAGAAATCAAGGAATTGGAAAAGAAACACTAAAGCTTATTTCTAATTACGCTTTCACAAATTTGAATTTACATCAATTATTTGCAAATATTACTACAAATAATGAAGCTAGTTTATTGCTTTTTAGTAATTTTGGATTTCAGAAAATTGGCATAAAAAAAGACTGGAATAAAATAAAGGGTACTTTTGTAGATGAAGTACTTTTTCAATTAATACATAAAAAATAAAAATTTTGGGAGCAAAAAAAATATTCGGAAGAATTATCATTATCGGAGCTGTATTTATAATGATTTGTGGTGGATATGTAATCAATAAAGCCTTTACAGGAAATACAAAATTTGAAGAAGAGGAAGTATTTGTATACGTACCAACAGATTCTAAATACGAAGATGTAAAGAAAATTTTAGCACCATATATTGAAAATCAAGACAAAATTGATTGGGTGGCTTCAAAAAGAGAGTATGATACCAATGTAAAATCTGGAAAATTCTTGTTGAAAAAAGGAATGAGTAGTTTTAGTATTGTTCGTGCTTTGCGTTTAAATGTTCCAGTGAAATTAGCTTTTAACAATCAGGAAAAAGTACAAGATTTATTCGTGAGATTAGCCTCGCAAATTGAACCAGATACAACGAAATTAAAAGATATTTTCACAAATGATACTTTTTTACAAGAAAATGGTTTGAATAAAGACAATGTAATGTCGTTTTTTATTCCAAATAGCTACGAGTTTTATTGGAATATTTCTCCAGATGAATTAGCGGAAAAATTAACGAAAGAATACAAAAGATTTTGGAATGATACTAGATTAGCCAAAGCCAAAGCTTTAAATTTAACACCAGCTCAAGTATATACTTTAGCTTCAATCGTACATAAAGAAACGGCTAAAGCGGATGAAAGACCAAAAGTAGCAGGTGTATATTTAAACCGATTGAATAGAAATATGCCTTTACAAGCTGATCCAACGGTAATTTATGCGTTAAAACAAAAATCAAATAATTGGGATTTAGTGGTAAAACGTGTGATGCATAACGATTTAATGATTAGTTCTCCATATAATACTTATAGAAATACAGGATTGCCTCCGGGACCAATTTTTATGCCAGATGTTTCTGCTATTGATGCAGTTTTAAGTCCAGAAAAACATAATTATATCTATTTCTGTGCGAGTGTAGAAAGATTTGGATATCATGAATTTGCAACAAGTTACGATGAGCATTTAAAAGTGGCCGCTAAATATGCAGATTGGGTGGCTAAACAGAACTACAAAAGATAATTTTATAAAATATTTGAAATCAGGTGTAAATGTTAAAATTAATATTTGCACCTGATTTTTTATACTATTCCTAGATTTTTTACGTTACAATAAAATGAAATTTTTAATTACAAACATATTTTTACTTTTGGTAAGTTTAGGTTTTTCTCAAGAAAACTTACAACATACAGTGCGTAAAGGCGAATCGCTTTACAGTATTTCAAAAAAATATAACGTTTCTGTTTCTCAATTAGAAGAATGGAATCCGGCAGCAAAAAAAGGCTTAGCAGTACATTCTGTTTTAAAAATTTCAGAGAAAAAGGAAACAGAAAAAGTTATAGAGCACGAAGTTGTAGCAAAAGAAACCTTATTTGGACTGTCTAAAAAATACAATATTAGTATTGAAAATTTGAAGGAATTGAACCCAACTGTCGCATCAGAAGGTTTGAAAGTAGGTCAAGTTTTACGACTTTCGAATTCTAAAAATAATTCCGTTCCAGAAAAAGTTGTGGTTGAAAAACCAAAGCGAGAAAAACAGAGAAAAGAGAAAAATAAAGTCACAGATGAATTTCAAGAAGTTTATCATACCGTTTTACCTAAAGAAACTAAATACGGGTTATCAAAAAAATATAAAGTCAGTATTGCTGAATTAGAAAGTTTGAATCCTCAAATTAAAAATGATTTAGCTGTTGGTACTAAATTAGTAATTCGAACTTCGGAAAAAATAGAAAAAGAAGTGATTGTTGAAGAAGTTGTTTTCCCAAAAGAAATTCAACCCATTTCAACCGAAGGTTTAACAAATGTAGAAGCTGTAATCGTAACTGCTTCAAATAAAATAGGTACAAAATATAGAAGCGGTGGAACTGATTTAGAAGGTTTTGATTGTTCTGGATTGATGTTTTCTACTTTTAAAACTATTGATATTACGCTACCAAGAACCTCTTTTGAACAAGCTTCAGTTGGTGTGAAAATTGATAAAAGTGTGGCTCGAAAAGGCGATTTGATCTTTTTTGCAACAGGTGGTTCGTCTAAAATTAATCACGTTGGTTTAATTACAGAAGTTTCTGAAGAGGATATCAAATTTGTGCATTCTTCCACAAGTTCGGGCGTAATTATTTCTTCCGTTTCCGAAGACTATTACGACAAACGATTCGTACAAATCAACAGAGTGATTCCAGAATAATACTTCGATTTTATATTCTTCGCTGAAAATCGTTTTCTTTTTTTATCTTTAGCAAAACTATAATTTTACTATGGAGAACAAAACAGAGTTTAAAAAAGAATTAGGATTGTTAAATGCAACCAGTTTAGTAGCTGGTTCAATGATAGGTTCCGGAATATTTATTGTAACTTCAATCATGGCAAGAGATATTGGTGGAGCAGGCTGGATTTTATTAGCTTGGATTTTAACCGGTTTTCTAACACTTGCTGCCGCCTTAAGTTATGGCGAATTAGCCGGAATGATGCCCAAAGCTGGTGGACAATATGTTTACATTCAGCGTGCATACGGAAAAATGATGTCTTTTTTATACGGCTGGACAGTTTTTACGGTAGTTCAAACAGGAGTAATTGCTGCTGTTGCCGTAGCTTTTGCTAAATATACGGCTATATTTTTCCCAGTTTTAAGTGAAAGTCTAATGGAGATTGGTTCTTATAAAATTCAATACCAACAAGTTTTAGCAATTTTAAGTATCGTAATTTTGACAGTCATCAATAATCAAGGAGTTAAAAGTGGAAAAAACTTGCAGTTTGTTTTTACAGCAGCCAAGCTAATTGCTTTATTTGCTCTAATTGTTTTTGGTTTGTATGTGGGATTACAATCGGATACTTTAGCGAACAATTTTACTGATATGTGGTCCGCTTCAAAGACAACAATTGTAGATGGAAAAATAACAACAGAAGTTTTAACAGGATTTGCAATTATAGGAATGCTTGGTTTTACGATGATTAATTCGTTGTTTTCTTCTGACGCCTGGAATAACATTACTTTTATTGCAGGAGAAATTAAAGAACCACAAAAAAACATTCCGAAAAGTTTATTTTTAGGAACTTTAATTGTAACGATAATTTATTTGCTAGCCAATTTAGCTTATTTCTCATTATTACCACTTGATGGAAATCCATTATCAACAGATTTTTTAGGACAAGGAATTAAATTTGCCAACGAAGATAGGTTAGGAGCAAGTGCTGCTTCAGTAATATTTGGAAATGCAGGCGTTTTTATCATGGCAGGATTAATTATGATTTCAACTTTTGGATGTAATTCAGGATTAATTTTAGCTGGAGGAAGATTGTTTTATGCGATGAGTAAAGACGGTTTGTTTTTTAAAAGTGCTGGTGAATTAAACCAAAATCAAGTTCCTGAAAAAGCACTTTGGATGCAATGCATTTGGGCTTCTGTTTTGTGTTTGTCTGGGAAATATGGCGATTTATTAACTTATGCTACTTTTGCAAATTTGTTGTTTTATGTGCTAACTATTTACGGAATTTTCATTCTTCGTAAAAAAGAACCAGATGCACCAAGACCTTATAAAGCTTTTGGATATCCATTCGTACCTATTTTATATATTGTATTGATTACTATTATTAGTGTCATTTTACTAATATACGATACAAGAAATACTGGCTTAGGTTTAGGAATTGTACTGTTAGGAATTCCAGTTTATTATTTCACTCAGAGGAAAACAGCATAAATAAAAAGACCTGACAGGTTTTTAAACCTGTCAGGTCTAATATTACTTTTCTAAAATTTTCTTTACGTTTTCTCCATTTTTTGTGAATGCATCTTGGATAAAATATTTTCCAATAAAAGATAAGGCATTCATAGGGTAAGGGTCGTTTCCGTAAAATTCTTCCGTAACTGAACAAGAATTTCCGTCAATTGCTTTTACGATAGTGGCACCTTTTTGATTGCCTTCCATTGGACGGATAAAATGCAAATCAACATCAATACGTTCATTTGCCATTTTTGTGATAGTTTGTGAGCCAGCACCGACATCATCATTTCCATCCCAAGAAACTTTGGCGCCAACTGTTCCGTCTTCACCTTCGTATTTTAATTTGATATTTGGATCGGCCATTACCCAAACACTATATTTTTCTTGGTTTTTAAAAAATTTCATATAATTAAAAACTTCTTCTTGTGGTTTGTTAATGGTTATGGTATGAGAAACGGTATATTCTTTATCCACAATCAATCCTACAAGTAAAAATAAACCGATTAGTGCTAAAATGAAAAACACTATTTTTTTTAAAATTCCCATAATTGCTAATTTTAGTTAGATTAGTAAAGTTACGAAATGTGTATAAAAGAAAAAAACTGCCTTTTTGAGGCAGTTTATTAAAGAAATCATTATAATGTTATAGTTTCATTTCTGATTTTTTTGTAATCTTAGCTATTCTTTTACTTAAATCACCCATAAGTTCAGTTAAAGCACTTTCGCACATTGGTAAAATTTTCTCTGGACTCATAACTGGAATTCCACCAACCATTACAGAAGTCTTTTTTGAACGCTCAGATTCTGAAAAAGCAAAAACTTTTTCTCCAGTTTTATTATATAAAGCCATTCTAGTAGTTGCTCTCATTTTTACTGTCGCTGTACCACCAATACCAAAGCCTTTTTCTAGTGCAAAATCAATATTCACAAATAAAACACCATCAGCTTTATCTGCAAATAACTTAGCAACAGCAACTTCGTTTGCTTGTCCTCCTAGTCCTTCATAAATGTATTTGTATTTATCATACATTAAATAATTCTTAGCTTGATATTTTGATAAATCAAATTTAGGTTCAAATGCTTGATAAGCTGCATTGTTTAATACGTCGCTTTCAGGCAATAATTCGAACGGTAATTCTTTTGAATAAGTATTGAAAAAATTGTTGTGGTATTGTTCTAATAACGGAGTTAAATTAAAATTTGGATTATCTCTTAAATCTAAAACATCTTTTAAAAGCACATCTGCTCCAATACCTAAATCTGCAAAATCTACCATTTTATTGGCATAAAAAGTAACTACTGCAATTTTTTTCTTTTGCGAAAATCCTAATTGCGACATCAAAACTATCGCAAAACATAAAAGTTTAATTTTTTTCATAATTGTTTTTTGTTTTAAATAATTTACGAATATAAACATTTAATAATCAGAAATTAATAAATTATTTTATCAGAATACATTTAGTACTTCAAATAGATGCAATTTTCAGATTGACGATAAAAAAATCCGCCTCAATTTTTATCGAGACGGATGCTTAATTTATATTTTGCTATCTGCTAGTAGTACATATAACGTCTTACTTTAGCAATATATTTCGCTAAACGAATTACTTGGTGACTATAGCCATATTCGTTATCATACCAAATGTATAAAACGATATTTTTACCATCTCCAGAAACAATTGTAGCATTACTATCATAAATAGAAGGTTGTGCTGTTCCAACAATATCAGAAGAAACTAATTCGTTGTTCATTGAATATTTAATTTGCTCTACTAAGTTTCCTTCTAAAGCATATTTTTTCATGATTTCGTTTAATTCTTTCACTGAAGTTTCTCTACCAACTTCTAAATTTAAAACTACTAATGAACCATTTGGAACAGGAACACGAATAGCGTTTGAAGTTAATTTACCTGCTAAACTTGGTAAAGCTTTTGCAACCGCGCTACCAGCACCAGTTTCAGTAATTACCATGTTTAAACCTGCCGCTCTACCACGACGGTATTTTTTGTGCATGTTATCTACCAAGTTTTGGTCGTTTGTATAGGCGTGAATCGTTTCTAAATGTCCTTTAACTACACCTAAAGTTTCTTCAACAACAGCTAAAATTGGTGTAATAGCATTTGTTGTACAAGAAGCAGCAGAGAAAATATTTACTTCATCTGGGTTGTAATCTTCGTGGTTTACACCATAAACTATGTTTGGAACACCTTTTCCTGGAGCAGTTAATAAAACTTTATCTGCACCTTTAGAAGTTAAATGTCTTGCTAAGGCTTCTTCAGTTGTGAAAGCACCTGTGTTATCAATAACTAAAGCGTCATTAATTCCGTAAGCCGTATAGTCAATTTCTTCTGGAGAATTTGCTGTAATAATATGAACCGTTGTTCCGTTGATAATTAAAGCATTGTTTTCTGGATCTGCGGTAACAGAACCTTCAAAATCACCATGAACTGAATCGTATCGTAATAAAGAAGCACGTTTTTCTAATAAAACCGCATCATTTTTATCACGAGTTACAATCGCACGTAAACGTAATTGTTGACCTTTACCAATTTTGCTCATCATTTCACGAGCTAATAAACGACCAATACGTCCAAATCCGTAAAGCACTACATCTTTAGGAACAATTTCAGAAGTATCTTTTGCATTTTTCAATTTGTCAATAACGAAAGCAGTAGCATCATTATATTTATCGTCTTCTAAGTGAAATTCGTACGTTAATTTTCCAATATCAATACGAGAAGGTGGTAAATCTAAATTTTCAATAGCTCTAGCAATTTCAACCGAATCAAAAATATTAATTGGTTTTTCTACGAAAGCACCAGCATATTCGTGTAAGTTAATGATGTCACTAACATTTCTATCAATCAATTGATTTCTAAATAATACTAGTTCAATAGATTTGTCGAACCATAAATCGCTTATAATTCTAACGAATTCTACACATGCTTTTCTTCTGTCTGCTTGAAAAGCTAATTCTTTTTCGTAAATAGTGTTGTTGTTCATGAAAATATAGATTGTGTTACTAATTTGATGCAAAAGTATATATTTCAATCGTTTTCGTAAAACTTTTTTACATTTTTTAACGATTAGTTTTCTAAAATAGATAATTATACTTTCGGTTAGATTTACTTTCTTTACTTTTGGCAAAAATTATCAATTTATAAAATGAAATTAAAATATTTTTTAATCCTAAATTTACTGATTTCAGTAGGTTCTTTTTCTCAAGATTCCATTCCTCGATTTAAATGGTTGCGATCAGGTTTAGTTTTAGGATATGCCAATCAAAATAGTTTCGTAAAACAAGAATATGATTATTTTTATGAAAATAAAATTATCAAGTTCTCGAATCATTTTAATTTATCGAGAGCCCGAAAACACAGTTGGGAAATATTAGTCGAGCCTAGTTATTATCGTTCGAAACATCAAATGATTAATTATTGGTTTATCAGTCATACTGTTGTAAATGGTGATGAACTTAGAGCGAAATTCATGCCTTTGAAAACCATAAATGAGTATGTTTTGAATGTGGGTATGGTGTACAGAAGATATTTGAATGTAAATTCGTCTGTTTATGCCACATTAAATTCTGGTCCTATGTATATCGATACCGATACGGAGCGACTAAAAAAAGGATTTGCGTTTAGTGATATTCTTTCTGTAGGCTATAATTATAAAATGAAAAAAATATCTTTTGATGCAAAATGTATGTTCAGACATGCGTCAAATGCTAATTTACAAATGCCAAATTTCGGTTTAAATTCTGTTGGTTTCGAAGTTGGCTCTTATTACGAATTCAATTAATAAAAAAATTCGCAAAGCTTTATGTTTTGCGAATTTTTTGGTTAAGTATTTATAGATAAATTTATTATAAAAAGATGGTATATTTCTGTCCGTTTTTGGCAATTATAAGATAACGTGTTTTTTCGTTTGTTTCCTTTTTTGCTAAATAAGACGAAACACTTTCCATATCTGTTACAAGCATGTTATCTACTCGAGTTACAATCGAACCTTTTAAATCATCTGCATATTCTTTGTAATCTTCATTCGTAACTTGTTTGATTTTTATACCGTTTTTCAAATTGAATCGCTTCTTATCTATTGCATCCAATTCTTCAAACTCAATTCCATTAAATTCGTAAGCAATTAATTCTTTTTTTGTTAATGGAACATTCAATGCCATGTTTTTCCCATCTCTAATAAGTGAAACTTTTACAATATCATTAGGTCTTTTCGTATTAATTACGGTTGCCATTTCTGCTGATGAAGCAATTTTAGTATCATCTAATTTAACAATAATATCGCCTTTTTCAATTCCCACTTTTTCTGCACCAGAATTTTTATTGACTTTGTTTACATAGAAACCTTCGGTTTGTTTGATGCCGTATTTTTTTGCTGCTTCGGCATTTAATTCGCCACCTTCAACCCCTAAAATTCCACGTTGTACATTTCCGAATTTCATTAAATCTTCAATGATTTTTTTCGTAATGTTCGATGGAACCGCGAAAGAATAACCAGCATAACTTCCTGTTGGAGAAGAAATCATCGTGTTAATTCCAATTAATTCTCCATTTGTATTCACTAAAGCACCACCACTGTTTCCAGGATTCACCGCTGCATCGGTTTGTATAAAAGATTGAATACTCGCTTTATCTAAGTTTCTCGCTTTCGCCGAAATAATTCCAGCGGTAACAGTAGAATTCAATTGATACGGATTTCCAACTGCTAAAACCCATTCCCCAACTTTAATATTATCCGAATTTCCAAAAACAATAAATGGTAATTTTTCATCGGCATCAATTTTTAGTAAGGCGATGTCCATTTTACTGTCTGTTCCAATCAATTTGGCTTTATAAGCTTTGTTGTTATTTAAAGTCACTTCTAATTCTGTAGCATCCTGAATGACGTGATTATTTGTTACGATATAACCATCTTCTGAAACAATTACACCAGAACCTGTTCCAATTTGTTCCTGTTGTTGTGTACCATTTCCATAAAAAAAAGACGCCCAAGGATCAGTATAAGTTCTTACCGAAACATTTTTAACGTGTACTACACTATGGATAGCTTTGTCTGCACCAGTTGTAAAATCAACACTTTCTGCACCTTTATAACTTACTGCTTTGGTATAATTTGGTGAAGTAGTAATAAATGAATCACTTTTTTGGTTTTCAATGAATTTATAGGCACCCAAAGTAACGGCACCACTCATTAATGATACAACAAATAGACTTCCTAAATTTTTCATTTTGTTCATTTTTAAATTGTTTTACAATGTAAATATAAATAGGTTTTTTTAAAATAAAATTTCGTTTAACGCACGATTAACAATGTTTAACACCTTTTTAGCATTTGGGCATTTCCTTACAGGTCGGGCTTTTCGCTATATCTCCAATTGGCAAAAAGCTACGGGCAAACCCTTGTTTTTGTCCATCGGAGGATGCCGCTACAATCCCTAATGCAATTTTGTGCAAAAAAATAAATATCTTTGTACCATGCAAATAAATTTTTTCAAATACCAAGGAACCGGAAACGATTTTGTGATGATTGATAATCGTACCAACACATTTCCCAAAAATAATACCAAACTAATTGAGTTTTTATGCGACCGACGTTTTGGCATTGGTGGTGATGGTTTAATTTTATTAGAAAATCATGATAAGTACAATTTTACCATGGTGTATTATAATTCTGATGGTAGCACCAGTACGATGTGTGGCAATGGCGGACGTTGTTTAGTAGCTTTTGCAAAACAATTAGGTATAATTGACAACGAAGCACATTTTGAAGCTTCTGATGGCTATCATTATGCGAAATTTGAAAACAATTTAATCGCCTTACAAATGATTGATGTGGATGAAGTAAAGCATTTCAATTCGCACGAATATGTATATACAGGTTCGCCGCATCATGTACAATTTGTGGATGATTTAGCGCATTTTGATGTTAAAAATGAAGGCGCAAGATTACGATACTCGGATTTGTACGATGCTAGTGGCTGTAATATTAATTTTGTTGAACAAATTGAGGCTGACACTTTTTCAGTTCGTACGTATGAACGCGGAGTAGAAGATGAAACTTTGTCTTGTGGAACGGGAGCAACTGCTGTAGGAATTGCCATGTATGCCACAAATAAAACAACTTCAAATCAAATAAACATTAATGTTTTAGGTGGAAAATTAACGATTAGTTTTGATGTAGAAAACAATAGCTATAAAAATGTATTTTTAACAGGTCCAGCCGAAATGGTTTTTGCTGGAAGTTTAGAAGTTTAATTTTCCAAACCGATCAAACTCTTTTTAATAATTTCATAATGCGTCCAAGGGATAAAATGATCGGCTTTATCTATGGAAATAGTTTCTATTTTTTGGGCGTTTTTAAATGCTTTTTCCATAAAAACTACATTGGAATAAGGTACTAATGAATCTTCAGTACCGTGAATAATAATTACGTTGGATTTGATTTTATATAATTGAAACTTCATATCTATTAAATCTTCTTTCAACCACCAAAGTTCATCATTTGAAGGTCTGAACGCTCCTGGAATTAAATACCTTATGGGTTTTGCCATTAAAATTGGTCTCCATTCTTCTGGAGTTTCTGCTTTTGGGTCAATTGCACCTGCTAAAATTACTATGTTTTTAAATAAGTTAGGATTTTTTGTGGCTAGTTTTACGGCAACAGGTCCGCCCATCGAATGACCGATTAAAGTAATCGGTTGGCCGTTATTTTTAGATATTATGAAAGGTAAAATTAAGTTAGCTTGTGTGTTTAAATTTGCAGCTTCATTAAAATTGCTATAGCCAAATCCTGGTCGGTCAATGGCAATTAAGCGGTATTTTTTTTGTAATTCCTGATCGGATAGATATTTTTTATAAGCATCCCAGCTTCCTGGCGAACCGTGTAAAAAAAGAAGTGTAGGTTTTGTAGCATCACCAGTTTCAATATAATGAATTTGATGTATTTCTGAAATTTTATAGGTTACATCTTTAAAAGTGGTGTTTGTTTTTGAGAAATAGGCTGTAGTTTTTTTGGGTGTCATTCGCATTCGCATGCAAGATTGACAAAATAATAAGTAGCCACAAAACAAGATGAAGACCAACAGTTTCTTAGAAATTTTTATTTTCATAAGATGTACTCGTGTTTTAAAATATTAAAAGTCTATTCTAGCCCCGATTGCAGCGGCATCTCCCGATTTTTTTTCGGGAATATAGCGGAAAGCGGGACGGATGTTGACCTGAAATGAAAAAAATCTGCTTCTAAAAATTAATAGGAAACAATCTTTTTGTTTTGCAAATCATTTTCAATAAGTCCATCACGTAATCGTATGATTCTGTGTGCATGTTCGGCAATATCTTCTTCGTGTGTGACTAAAATTACCGTGTTTCCTTTGGCGTGAATTTCGCCGAAAAGTTTCATAATTTCTATAGAAGTTTTACTGTCCAAGTTCCCCGTAGGTTCATCGGCTAAAATAATCGAAGGCTTATTCACCAAGGCTCTTCCAACCGCTACACGTTGGCGTTGTCCACCAGAAAGTTGATTCGGTTTGTGATCCATTCTGTCGGCTAATCCAACTTGAGTTAAGACTTCAGTGGCGCGTTCGTTTCTTTCATTTTTAGAAAATCCAGCATAAACCATTGGAAGCGCTACATTGTCTAAAGCAGTTGTTCGCGGCATTAAGTTAAAGGTTTGAAAAACAAATCCGATTTCTTTATTTCTAATTTCTGCTAATTCATCGTCATGCATTTCGCTAACTTGCTTGCCGTTAAGGATGTAACTTCCTGAAGTTGGTGTGTCTAAACAGCCTAAAATATTCATTAAAGTTGATTTTCCAGAACCAGATGGTCCCATCAATGCCACATATTCTCCTTTGTTAATAAGTAAATCGATTCCTTTTAAAACGTTTACCGTTTCATTTCCTAATTGGAAATCACGTGTTATGGCTTTTATGTCTATTATTGGTGTACTCATAGTTTTCAGTCGCAGTTTTTGGTTCACATTAATTGCTACGATTGATAAGTAGTAGAAAAGCAGAATTTGTTACACTTATATTCTTATTCTTTCAAATAAATTGGAAGACCAATTTTTATTGGGATTAATGATGAAATGTTCTTTTTCTTGTTCGGCTCTGAAAAAGACAATTCCCCATTGAAACGTATCAATTGTCACTTTTACTTTGGGATGCTTTTTGATGGTTTCCCAAGCGTCTTCCATTTCAGTTGACCAATGTATGTCGTCAAAAATCCAAACCGAATTATTAGTTATGGTGGGTAAAAGTAATTCGAAGTATTCTAAAGTGGCTTTTTTAGAATGGTTTCCGTCGAAATAAATAAGTTGGAAGTTGGAAGTTGGAAGTTGGAAGTTTTTTAAATATGATGAAAACTCAGTGTTAACGAACTCGATGTTTTTAGTTTCTAAATTTGAAACTTGAAATTGAACTTTAGCTTGTTCTTGAGTTTTCGGACAACCTTCTAAAGAAATTATTTTAGAAGAAGTATTTCCTAACGAAAGCGCAGAAGTGGCTATGCCTAACGAAGTTCCAATTTCTAAAATGCTTTCAGGTTGAAAATAGCGTACAACTCTGAATAATAGTTCGGCATTTTTTACAGAAATTCCAGCCGTTTGAGCAATTTTTGAAATTTCTCTAGAGTTCGATTTAAAAACACGGGAACCTGCTCCAAAATCGGTAACTTCAATCGTGTTTTTGTTGGCTAAAAGCGAATTCCTGTATTGTTTTAAAACTTCATATTCAGGAAATTTCGTTTTATCATAAAAACATTTAGTAACCAAATCAAATACAAATGGCGAATGCACTCCGTGTTCGTTTTTGGAGTTTATTAGGAATTTTAGATATGATTTAATTAGTTGTAACACAGAGTTTCACAGAGTTTCACAGAGTTTTCACGGAGATTCACAAAGATTAAATTAAAGTTTAGCGAAACTTTGTGTTTTCTTTGTGTATCTCTGCGTAATAATTATTCAATTTTACTAGAAAGTTCAAACCAACGCTCTTCTTTTTCTTCCAAAGTTTGAATCACTTTTTGTAATTCGTTGGCTTTGGCTTCAATTTTATCATCAGCTACTTTTCCGTCGGCGAATTCTTGTTCAATTTGTTTTTTTTGGTATTCTAAATCTTTGATGTCTTTTTCAATTTTATTGAACTCTTTTTGTTCGTTGAAATTCAAACCCGCTTTGGCTGGTTGATTTTGTTTCCAATTTCCTTTTTCTGTGCTAACACTATTTAAAACTTTTGGTTCGGCGGAATCTTCATACGTTCTAAAATCCGAATAATTTCCGGGGAAATCTTCAATTTCGCCTTCGCCTCTAAACACAAATAAGTGATCAACAATTTTATCCATGAAATAACGGTCGTGACTCACCACTAACAAACAACCAGGATAATCTAACAAGAAACTTTCTAATACATTTAAGGTTACAATATCTAAATCGTTCGTTGGTTCATCCAAAATTAAAAAATTCGGATTCTGAATTAAAACCGTACATAAATACAAACGTTTTAACTCGCCACCACTTAGTTTTTCTACAAAATCATATTGTTTTTTCGCATCAAATAAGAAGCGTTCTAACAATTGCGATGCCGAAATAATTTTTCCTTTCGTTAGCGGAATATATTCTCCGTATTCTTTAATGATATCAATAACTTTTTGTCCAGGTTTTGGATTAATTCCACTTTGTGTGTAATAGCCAATTTTAATCGTATCGCCAATAATAACTTTCCCAGAATCGGGTTCCATAGTTTTGGTTAATATGTTTAAGAATGTCGATTTTCCTGTTCCGTTTTTACCAATAATTCCGATACGTTCACCACGTTGAAACGCATACGAAAAGTCTTTTAAAATGGTTCTGTCAGGGAAACTTTTGTTCAATTTTACCATTTCGATAATCTTGCTTCCCATACGTTCCATATTAATTTCCAGTTCTACGACATTTTCTTTACGGCGACTTTCAGCAACAGCTTTAATCTGATAAAAATCATCTTGACGCGATTTCGATTTGGTAGTTCTAGCTTTTGGTTGACGACGCATCCAAGCCAATTCTTTAATGAAAAGGTTTTGCGCTTTGTCTATCGTTGCATTTTCGGAAATTTGACGCTCTTCTTTTTTCTCTAAATAATACGAATAATTTCCTTTGTATTGATATACTTTTCCGTTATCTAACTCAATAATTTCGTTACAAACACGCTCTAAAAAGAAACGGTCGTGCGTAACCATAAATAACGTAATGCTTTCTTTAGCGAAATAATCTTCTAACCATTCAATCATCTCTAAATCTAAATGGTTAGTTGGCTCATCTAAGATTAAAAAATCAGGTTTGTTAATTAAGATGATGGCTAATGATAAACGTTTTTTTTGTCCACCGGATAAATTTTTAACCTTTAGTTTTAAATCTTCCAGCTTTAATTTGAACAAAATTTGTTTGTATTGTGTTTCGAAATCCCAAGCATTATGACGATCCATATCATCAAAAGCTTTTTGGTATTTCTCTTCATCTTCTGGGTTTTCTAGTGCTTTTTCATATTGTTCAATGACTTTTAAAATTTCATTGTCCGATGCGAAAATGCTTTCTTCAATTGTTAATTCATTTTGTAAGTTGAAATTCTGACTCAAAAATGCCATTCGAATGCCTTTTCGAATTACCACTTGCCCAGTATCAGGTTCATCAAAACCATTAATAATGTTCATGATGGTTGTTTTACCTGAACCATTTTTGGCGATAAAAGCAATTTTTTGATCTTTATTAATTCCGAAAGAAATGTCTTTAAAAAGGACACGTTCTCCGTATGATTTTGATATGTTTTCGACTGAAAGGTAATTCATCTGGTAATTTATCTATTTGTCAATGTGGCCATTCCGACCTTCGGAACAAGTTATGCCAATTGTTTTGCAAAAATAGGTTATTGAAAAGAATGAAGCAATCTTTTATCTGTAAATAAAAAAAGCTGTCGGTTAAGACAGCTTTTGTATTATTTGATTGTTTCAACTTCAATAAAACTATCATTTAAAATTTTAATGAAAGCTTTGGTGTAGTCTTCTTTATTGGCTAAGTATTGATTATCTAAATATTTTTGAGAATTTACTGCGAATAAAGGATAACAAGTGCTTTGAACTTGTATTTGAATTTTATGTCCTTTTTTAAAGGTGTGTAACACATCTTGTAATCTGAAATTTATTTCAGTTGAGGTATTTGGAGTTAAAGCAACTGGCGTTTCAAAACTATTTCTAAAACGTGCTGGCATAATTTCACTTCGTACCATTTGATGATAATTCGCATACAATACATTAGGTTTATCTACGTTTTGAGGTTCATCTAATGGGTAAATATCGATAAGTTTTACAATAAAATCAGCATCAGAAGAAGTAGACATGATTTTTAATTTAGCCATAATTTCTCCAGCTAAGGTAAGGTCTTCTGTTAAATAGTCAGTGGTAAAAGTAACCACATCTGGTCTGTTTAATGCAAATCTTTGGTCTTCCGACATATAGTTTCTTGGTGTAAAACCATTCATGTCGCTGTAATTGATGCTGCTAGGAACAGGTTTGTTTGGATCACTGTAATATTCAGAATATCCCGAATTGGTGTTTTTTTGATTGGTTATTTTTCCATCTGCATTCAAATAAAAGTTTAATTTGTTGCTGTTTTTTGGAGGCCAATATGAAAATTCTTTCCATTCTTTTTTACCTGTGTCAAACATATATGCTTCTGGAAGTGCTGCAGCATTTTTTGAATTTTCTTTTAAATAATGATTGAAGAATTTAAATTCCATGTTTTTTTGGTAAAACGTTGCAATACTATCACCAAAATAAATATCATTATGAAAATGTTTTCCAGATTCTCTAGACCAACCACCATGAGAAAATGGTCCCATTACAAGTGTGTTTTTGGCTTTTGGGTTGTTTTTTTCAATGGCTTTGTAAATGTTTAAAGGTCCAGCTAAATCTTCTGCATCAAACCAACCTCCAACTGTCATCACAGCATGATTAATATTTTTTAAATGAGGAAGTAAGTTTCTAGATTTCCAAAATTCATCATAATTGGGATGATTTACGATTTCTTGCATGAAAAAATTATTCTTGTAATATTTGTCTACTCCTTCTTTTAAAGTTTCTAGTTGATTATAAAAAACAGATCCATCTTTAGAAATTGATTTAATCGATTGATCAGCATACCAAGCTTTGTCTTCGGCTTTCGTTTTTTGAACACCAAATACTGGAAAAGTTTTAAAATAACCCATTACAAAAGCTCCATTATGATGAAAGTCATCAAAAAAGAAATCAGAAATTGGTGCTTGTGGCGAAGAGGCTACTAAAGCTGGATGATTCGCTAATGCTCCAACAGCAGAATAAAAACCAGGGTACGATGTGCCATATTGTCCCACTTTTCCATTATTGAAAGCAATATTTTTTACTAACCAATCTACGGTGTCATAAGTATCTGTACTTTCATCGACATCTTTTTTGCTTTTATGTTCTACTTGCGGAGTCATGTTTGTAAAAACACCTTCACTCATGTATCTTCCTCTAACATCTTGATACACAAAAATGTATTTATCTTTGGATAAAAATGTATTTGGACCTAAAGTTTTTTTAAAGTTTTCTGTTCCATAAGGTGCAATGCTATAACAAGTTCTTTGCATCAAAATTGGATATTTATTGTTTTTAGAAATGTCTTTTGGAGTGTAAATGGCAGTAAACAATTTAACACCGTCTCTCATGGTTATGTACATTTCTTTTTTGTCATAATTGTTTTTAATTTCATCTTGTGAAAATAGAGATAGTGAGAATACAAGTGAAAAGAGGTGTAGTAGTAGTTTCATTTTTTTGATAAATTTTATTTTGAGTACTAAGATATTGCGTTTTTTTTTAATCTTTCTGTTAATGTTTTATTAAAATAAACTTTTGTTATCTTCGCACCATGCAACTATCTGTAATTATTCTTAACTATAATGTTCGCTATTTTTTAGAGCAATGTGTGGTTAGTGTTCAAAAAGCGCTAACTAACCTTGATGCTGAAATTATTGTAGTGGATAATAATTCGTCTGATGCTAGTTGCGAAATGATGAGGCAATTATTTCCACATATTAAGCTGATTGAAAATCCTGTAAATGTAGGTTTTCCAAAAGGAAATAATATTGCTGTTGCTGAAGCTAAAGGCGAATATGTTTGTATTTTAAATCCAGATACGGTTGTTGCAGAAGATACTTTTACGAAAATACTGAGTTTTTGTCATTCTGAACTTGTTTCAGAATCTAATTTAGGAATTGTAGGAAGTAAATTAATCGATGGAACAGGTAATTTCCTTCCAGAAAGTAAACGTGGTGTACCAACACCTTGGGTAGCATTTACGAAAATCTTCGGATTATATAAATTATCAAATGTTTTTGGTAAATATTATGCGCAACATCTTTCCGAAAATAAATCTGGAAAAGTGGATGTTTTGGTCGGGGCATTTATGGTATTGAAACGCGATTTGTATTTGCAAGTTGGTGGTTTTGATGAAAATTGTTTTATGTATTCTGATGATATTGATTTGAGTTACATGATTCAGAAATTAGGAAAAGAGAATTTCTATTTTCATGAAACGACAGTAATTCACTATAAAGGTGAAAGTACGATTCGAGATGAAAAGTATTTGAAACGTTTCCGTGAAGCGATGCAGTTTTTCTATAAAAAACACTTTAAGAAATCGGTGATTTTTGATGTGATGATGCAAGTTGGAAGTTTCGTTTTTACAATATTCAAACAGAAACAACAGAAAAATATACAAAGAAAGATTTTTCAATATTTATTGCTTACTAAAAGTGTTGAAAATGAACGTATTGTTTCTGATATCATATCGAAAAAAGAATTTTCATGTGTTTTAAGAGTATTTGATAAAATGCATGTTCTAGAAAAAGAAGTTCAAGAATTTAAAAATCAAAAATGCAATTATGAGGTGATTTTTGATACTTCAACAATTGATTTTAAAGAAATTATAACGTTCATGGAAAAAAATAAATCAAAGAATATAACTTTTAAGAACTATATTTCGCAATCAAATTACCTAATTGGTAGTAATAATGCAAATGATAGAGGGGAAGTTATAAAAAAATGATTTTTTGATTATTTCGTGATAAAACATCAAAATATTTATTAATTTTGTATTCCAAAGAAAAAAACACAACATTACAATAATAATATGGCAAGATTTGAATTGAAACTTCCTAAAATGGGAGAAAGTGTTGCAGAAGCAACCATTACAAATTGGTTAAAAAATGTAGGAGAAACCATTGAAATGGACGAAGCAGTTTTAGAAATTGCTACGGACAAAGTAGATAGTGAAGTGCCTTCTGAAGTTTCTGGAACTTTAGTTGAAATTTTGTTTAATGTGGATGATGTGGTTCAAGTGGGACAAACAATTGCCATTATTGAAACAGAAGGTGGTGCAGTTGCTGCAGCTCCAGAAGTGAAAACAGAAACTCCAGTTGCGGTTGCAGAAGTTGCCAAAACGGTAGAGGCGGCAAAAGAAGTTGCTGCTCCAGCTGATTTTTCTAGTTCAGATAAATTCTTTTCACCATTAGTAAAAAACATGGCGAAAGCCGAAGGAATTTCTTTAGCGGAATTAGAATCTATTGCAGGTTCTGGTAAAGATGGCCGCGTAAATAAAGAAGATATTTTAAAATATATTGCAAATAGAGGCAATCAACCGGTTGCTGAAAAAGTAGCAGTTGTTGCGCCAGTAGCACAAACTCCTGTTACAACCGAAAAAGTAGCTCCATCTGTAAATGGTGGTGATGAGATTGTAGAAATGGACAGAATGCGTAAGCTTATTTCTGGTTATATGGTGGCTTCGGTACAAACTTCTGCTCACGTACAATCTTTTATTGAAGTAGATGTAACGAACATCGTAAAATGGAGAGATAAAGTAAAATCAGCTTTCGAAAAACGTGAAGGTGAAAAATTAACGTTCACACCAATTATGATGGAAGCGGTTGCCAAAGCTTTAAAAGATTTCCCAGGTATGAATATTTCTGTGGATGGTGATTACATTATCAAGCGTAAAAACATCAACTTAGGAATGGCTGCTGCGTTACCAAACGGAAACTTAATCGTACCTGTTATTAAAAATGCAGATCAATTAAACTTAGTGGGAATGGCAAAAGCGGTTAATGATTTAGGAAGCCGTGCTAAAGCTGGAAAATTAAAACCAGACGATACACAAGGAGGAACTTATACAGTTACTAACGTTGGTACATTTGGTTCGGTTTTTGGAACGCCAATTATCAATCAACCACAAGTTGGAATCTTAGCTTTAGGTGCTATTAGAAAAGTGCCAGCGGTTATTGAAACTCCAGAAGGTGACTTCATCGGAATTCGTCAGAAAATGTTCTTATCTCACTCTTATGATCACAGAGTTGTAGATGGTGCTTTAGGTGGAAGTTTCGTAAAACGTGTAGCGGATTATTTAGAAGCTTGGGATATTAATAGAGATTTTTAATCGAAAATAAATATATTTGAAAATGCCTGGTAAGAAATTATCAGGCATTTTTTTTATCCAATAAATTATGTTAATTTTAGTTAATGATATTGGTATGGTGTTTGATACTATTTTTTCAACCAATTTTTTAATTATAAGGGAATTATGAAAAAAATACTTCTTTTTACAAGTGTTTTCGCTTTTTTCAACTGTAAAGATGCGATTAAGACAGAAACAAATAACGATTTTTTAGTTGCTGAAAACATCAAGTTTGATGAGCCTGAAATCAATACGAATATGACCATCACAGCTAAAGCAGATTTGCTGGGTTATTGGGTGGGCGAATTCATTGATGACACAGCCTATGATGAAAATGGAAATGAAGAGGAATATATTGATGAAGAAATTGGTAATGTAGATTATGACTATTTTAAAAAAATAACTTTTTCTATCGATAAAATTAAAGGTTCAGAAATTACGGGTCATTCTATTGTGAGTGGAAATATTCAGAAATTTAAAGGTCAAGTTGTTGAAAACCCAGAAGTATTTATAATTAATGTTAAAGAACCAGGAAATCAGAAGACTGATGGTGAGTTTGTACTGTCAATCAGAAAGAAAGATTCTTTACTAACAGGTTCTTGGGATGCATTAAAAAAAGCGGATAATAAAGTTTCTAAAAGAAAATTAAAATTAGCTAAAAAAATATTTGAATATAATCCAAATCATAAAATGGAAGACCGATTTGTAGATTTTCATAAGTCTGCCATAAAAAAAGTGGAATATGATTCAGAAGATAGTCTAGGAAATCCAATAAAAGAATCTTATGATGATGAACAATATTTCACTACAACAGATACTATTTTTAGTATAAATCCTTCTACAGAAATATTAAAGAAAGAATTGGTTGAAAATTTATCTAAAGGCGATGTTTTTATTTTAAGAAACTTAATATTTGCCCGTCACGGTTTTGCTTTTAGAGACAAATCACTACGAAGCTTCTTCGATTATCATTCTTGGTATATGCCTGTTTTTTCAGATGTAACTAAAGATTTAACTGATATTGAAAAGAAAAATATTGCATTATTATTGAGATACGAAGAAAATGCGAAAGAATATTACGATCATTTCGGAAGATAATGTTAGCTAGAATTTCTAAATATATCATTTGGGGAAGTTATTTTTACTTCTCCTTTTTGTTGCTGTTAATTACGCTTCAGTACATTCCTTATCATACAGATGTAGCTTTTTTACGAATCAAACAAGATGAGATTGCTTTAGATTATTATAAAGTTGCATTTTTTACACATGTTTACACGAGTATTTTTTTAATGCTTTTAGGATTTTTACAATTTTCTAAAACCATAAAAAGAAAATACATTAAACTACATCGTTGGTCGGGTAGGGTATATGTTATAATTATTTTATTTCTTTCAGGGCCAAGTGGTTTGGTGATGTCGTATCATGCTAATGGCGGCGTTCTCTCTAAAACTGCTTTTGTAATTTTATCTATTTTATGGATGAGCTTTACATTTTTGTCGGTTTATTATGTATGGAAAAAAGATATGATAAATCATCAGAAATTTGCTATTAGAAGTTTCGCTTTAACGCTTTCTGCCATTTCATTGCGATTGTTTAAATATGTTATTGTATTTCTATTTCATCCACAACAAATGGAAGTTTACCGAATTGTGGCTTGGTTAGGTTGGACATTCAATTTATTCGTAGCTGAAATTATTATTTTTTATTTTATTTCGAATAAAATGAAAACGCGTCAAATAAATCAATAGAAATTATTCGTTTAAATACTTATTCATCAATTCAAAAAGTTTTTCTCGGTTTATAGGTTTTAAAATATAATCTGTAAACCCTGATTTTGTTATCATTTTGATGTCATCACCAGATGAAAAAGCAGTTTGAGCAATAATTGGAATTGATGTTTTTATTTTGTGAATGAGTTCTAAAGCTTCAAAACCATTCATAATTGGCATTTTTATATCAAGTAATATTAAATCAAATCTTTGGTCGTTGGTAAAAATATCCACGGCTTCTTTCCCGTTTTTAGCTCGAATAAGTTCTAAATTTTGACAAGGCGAAAGCATTTTAGTTAAAAGTAAGTAGTTGATTTCGTCATCTTCAGCAATTAAAATTCGTTTTTGTGTGTGGATAGAATTGGAAAGCACTGATAATTTTTCTTTGACTTTGTTTTTAGGTTTTTTTGTAGCTAATTCTAATGGTATTGAAAAGTAAAATGTAGAACCATTTCCTATAGATGAGGTCAAACGAATTTTTCCATGCATCATATCTAAATAAGCTTTTGTGATTGACAAACCTAAACCTAAACCTGATGATTTTGTGGTGTAATCGTTGTCAATTCTTTTAAATCGGTCAAATATTAAAACTTGATCTTCCGGACTAATTCCGTAACCGGTATCTTTTACATAAAAATGAATTTCTTGTTGCTCCTTATGAATTTCAAAACCAAATGAAATTGCACCTTTGTCTGTATATTTTATCGCATTGTTAATTAAATTCACTAAAATTTGTTTCACTTTAGTTTCATCAATTGTAACATAAACTTTATTGTACGATTTGTCTTTTTCAAAAACAAAAGCAATTTTTTTCTCTGCTGGAATGGTAATTTTTAGCGTTTCATGAATTTCATCTAAACATTTATTTAAATCTACAGAAGTGTAATTAGGTGTAATTTGTTTGGCATCAATTTTCGACATTTCAATTAAGTCGTTGATAATTAATACTAAATTATTACCGCTTTTTTCAATGGTTTCTAAATATTCCTTAGTGTCTTCAATATTTAGTTGGTCGTTCTTTAATAAATTAGTGAAACCTAAAATAGCATTCATAGGTGTTCTAATTTCATGAGATAAATTAGCCAAGAAAACCGATTTTAGTTTGTCGTTTTCTTCGGCTTTAAGCTTCGCTTTTTTTAATAACTTTTCATGTTCTTTGTTATTTTTAAAAAGTTTTCCAATATATCCAAACTCACCTTTATATCGCACCAAACTATTAATGGCTTTGGAATTGTTATCTTCCAATATTTTCCGAACTAAATTTAAAGGATTATTGACCCATTTTCTAATGAATAAGAAGTAAATCAGTAAATTCAAAAACGAAAAAAAGGTAATGAAATAAATAATATTATTTAAAATGATGAAGTTGTTGTTGTAATTTCTAACGAATAAAAACTTACCTAATTTGGTGTGGTTTTCGTCTCGCATATCAATTTCAACACAAACTTCCGTATCTTTTTCTGTATAATTGGTAGTTGTAACTTTGGAATTTGAGTTGGTTATGATGTTTAGTTTTTCAAAAAAAGTAGGTTTTAAAATTCGAACTACAAAGAAATAAGCATAAGGTTTGCCAAATTTTTTATTCGCATTAGTAGATTTGTAAATTCCAGAACCAATAACTTCTACATATCCTACGTTTGTTTTTTTATAAAATCGTAATAAATCGTGTAATTTGATATTTTTTATTGCATTCGCCACTTCTAAATCAGACAGAATAGCAGGGTTTTTACTTTTTTCTATAATTAAATTTCCTGCTTTGTCAAGTACAATTACTTTGTCAAAATTAAGAGTGTTTAAAGAAGTAGCTACCGATTTGTTAAACCATTCTTCATTTCTAGTACTAATGTATGTTGTAAAATCATCCCAATATACAATGTCATTTACATAAGATTCATTTTGTAAAACCTCCATTTTATATATGGCTAACACGTCTTTTTTAAATTGATTTTTGGTTTCTCTGTAGTCTATTTGTTGTTGTTTTTTAACATAAAACAATAAACCAGCAAACAGCACAAGACTTATACTACTTAATATAAATATTAAAATAATAATTTTTGAATAGGTATTTGTGGTTCTCAATTTCATGTAAAACGTTGAGGTACTTTTTGTTATATTACAATATTAAGCATTTTTTTAGTGGTATTTTTCGTGTTTTGGACAAAATTTATTAAAATATTTATAACATTTATTATTGAAAATGTTAATATCCTTTATCTTTGTAACCTAAAATGTAAAAATGGAACTAAAACTTACAAGACCAATTTGTTTCTTCGATCTAGAAACTACTGGTATTGATGTGGGAAAAGACAGAATTGTTGAGATCGCCATCTTTAAAGTATTTCCAAATGGGAATAAAGAAAGTAAAACCTGGCTTGTTAATCCTACAATTCCAATTCCACCACAATCCACTGCAGTGCATGGTATTACTAATGAAAAAGTAGCTAATGAACCTACTTTTGCAGAATTGTCGTCTCAAATTTACAACATGATTAAAGATTCAGATTTAGCTGGATACAATTCTGATAGGTTTGATATTCCTTTGTTAGCCGAAGAATTACTTCGTGCTGGAGTAGATTTCGATATGAAAAATCGCGTTTCTGTTGATGTGCAAACTATTTTTCATAAGAAAGAAGAAAGAACGCTTTCGGCAGCTTTGAAATTTTATTGCGGAAAAACATTAGAAAATGCACATTCTGCTGAAGCAGATACGATGGCAACCTATGAAATTTTATTAGGACAATTGGAAAAATATCCAGATTTGCAAAATGATATGAAAGCTTTGTCAGAATTTACAACTCGAAAAAAATCGGTTGATTTTGCAGGAATGATTGTTCTGAATGATAAAGGTCAAGAAATGTTTAGTTTTGGAAAGTATAAAAATGTTTTAGTGGATGATGTTTTTGATAAAGATCCAGGCTATTTTGGTTGGATTCAAAATGCAGATTTCCCTCTTTACACTAAAAAAGTGTTAACAGGTTT
>JACCDZ011642761.1_pt1 | contig 30387 bp, 31 predicted proteins | sample 7449551 | NCBI WGS metagenome assembly JACCDZ01 (sample SAMN15323452, study PRJNA562643) | freshwater metagenome | isolation source: river surface water | place: USA:Blue River Watershed | collected 2017-08-18 | reverse complement strand
TTAAACCCATTTGCATCTGCTGCCGGATGACACTTGCCCGGCGGTATCCCACTATTGGAAGTATGGCGCCAAGGACTTCAATCTTGATCCTGTTTGATACACGCAAATCCCTGCGCTGTCTTTCCGCACGCCTGCTGGCGGCGCTGTGTGTGCTTGTCTGCATGACGGGTCATGCGGCTGACCCTGCCGTGGCGCTTTTTTATGGCGCCAATCCGCCATGGGACGAGTTGCGTGCCTTTGATGTGGTGGTGGTTGATCCCGATCATGCGGGTCTGGATCCGCGCCCGCACCAGCATGCCGACAGCCAGGTGTTTGCCTATGTCAGCGTGGGTGAGGTACACCCGAGCCGGCCATGGTTTGACGAGGTGCCGGCGGCATGGCGCAAGCAGGAAAACCCGGCCTGGGGCTCGCGCATCATTGACCAGTCCGCGGCCCAGTGGCCTGCCTTTCTGGCAGATCGTGTGATTGCGCCGCTGTGGGAGCAGGGTTATCGCGGCTTTTTTCTGGACACGCTGGATTCCTGGCAGCGGCTGGCCCGGACACCGGAACAGCGTGCCCGCCAGCAGGCGGGCCTGATTGCAGCGGTGCGCGCGATCAAGCAGCGCTTTCCCGAGGCCCGTCTCATTTTCAATCGCGGTTTTGAAATCCTGCCGGAGGTACATGACCTGGCCTGGATGGTGGCCGGCGAATCGCTGTTCCAGGGGCATGATCCTGCACGCGGTACGGTTACCGAGGTCAGCGAGACGGACCGGCAATGGCTGCTGGCCCGGCTGGGTGAAGTGCGTGAGCGCTACAGGCTGCCGGTGATGGCGATTGATTACGTGGCCCCGCACCAGCGCCAGCTGGCCCGTCAGACGGCCGCAAAGATCCGTGCCCTCGGCATGATTCCCTGGGTCACGACGCCGGCGCTCGATACCCTGGGTGTGGGCGCCATCGAGGTGCTGCCACGCAAGGTGCTGGTGCTGTACAACCCGGCCGAAAGCCCGGATGTCTTTATGTCGGAAGTGCAGCGCCTGCTGGCCATGCCACTGGCGTATCTGGGGCTGGTCATCGAGTACCTGCCGCTGACATCGGAGGTGCCGGCCATCGACCTGACCGGGCGCTATGCCGGCATTGTCAGCTGGCTGCGCGATCCGTCCGTACTGGAAGGAACGGCATGGCCGCAGTGGCTCAAGGCGCAAACCGCAAAGGGCTTGCCGCTGGCGGTGTTTGGCAGCTTTGGCATGCAGCAGGATGTTGATGCCCTGCGCCAGTTCGGCGTGACGCCACCCGCCACGCTGCCGGATGCCGACCTGCGCATAGTGATGCAGTCGCCGATGATGGGCTTCGAGCTGCCGCTGCGGCCCCGTGTGGTCGGCCTGCCGGCCGTGAAGCTGGCGGGCGAGGGCAAGCCCCTGCTCGGGCTGCAGTCGGCCACAGGCGAGCAATGGCATCCGGCGGCACTGATGCCGTGGGGGGGCTATGTGCTGGCGCCCTATACGGTCGGTCTGCTACCGGGCGGTAACCAGGGCGAGCGCTGGTACGTCAATCCCGTGGCATTCCTGCGTGCCGCACTGCGCATTGATGCGACGGTGCCGGTGCCGGATGTGACCACGGAAAACGGGCGTCGCCTGTTTTTCTCGCACATTGATGGCGACGGGTTTCCCAGCCAGTTTGAAGGCGGCGGCTTCCGCTTTGCCGGGGAGGTCCTGCGGGACGAGGTGCTCAAGCGTTACCAGTTGCCGGTCACACTGTCCGTGATTGAGGGTGAGGTGGGGCCCAAGGGCCTGTATGCGCAATTGTCCCCGCGTCTGGAAAAGGCCGCGCGCGACATGTATGCCCTGCCATGGGTGGAGGCCGCCACCCATACCTATTCGCATCCCTTTTTCTGGAGTCAGGCCGAAGCGGCGGAAGAAGAGGGCTATCACCTCGCCATCCCCGGCTACCGTTTTGACATGGCGCGTGAAATCAGCGGCTCGGCGGATTACATCAACCGGAACCTGCTGCCGGCGGGCAAGCGCACCCAGGCGGTTTTCTGGACCGGCAATTGCGAGGCTACACCATCGGCACTGGCCGAGGCAGAGCAGGCCGGACTGCTCAACATGAACGGTGGCGACACCACCATCACGCGCAGCCGTAATACCTGGACGCGTATCGCCGGGCTTGGCTTGCAGCGTAATGGCCATTTTCAGGTGTTCGCGCCCAACCAGAACGAGAATGTCTACACCAATAACTGGACGGGTCCGTTTTATGGTTTTGATCGCGTGATCGAAACATTCGAGCTGACAGATCGTCCGTACCGCTTCAAGCCGGTGGATCTGTATTACCACACCTACTCGGCCAGCAAGCCGGCGTCGCTGAACGCCCTGCACCGTATTTATGCCTGGGTGGCCAGGCAGAACCTGCACCCGGTGTTTGCCTCCGACTACATCCGCAAGGTGCAGGACTTCAATCGCATGGTGATCGCCCGCACGCCGGACGGCTTCCGGGTGCGCGGGGACGGCCGCTTGCGTACCGTGCGCATTCCGGGGGGGCAGCCAGCAACACCGGACTGGGCCGCCAGTCCCGGTCTTGCTGGCATGAGCCCGGCACCGGAGGGGCAGTACCTGCACCTGAGCGGCCCGGCAGCTGACCTGAAACTGACGGCACCGGCAACAAAAGACGTGTACCTGGCCGAGGCCAACGCCCGCCTGTCCAGCTTTGAGCGCCGTGGCCGCGACCTGTATTTCGGGCTGGCCGGCAATGTGCCGCTGGCCTTTGCCCTGGGCAATGCGCAGGGCTGTCGTTTAACCGCAGGTGAAAAACTCCTGCATCCCCACCACAAGGCCGCAGGCCTTGACCACTATCGTCTGGAGCATCATGCAGAGTCGGCGTTTAAGCTCGATTGCGGCGCCTGAGCGCCGGCGCTTCATGTCACCGGCCCACATCCTCGGATTCGGGCTGGTGGTGGCGTTCGCCCTGTTGGCGGTTTATCCGGGACAAGGTCTGGAGCGACGTATCCAGGCCTCCGTACAGGCCGACTCCCTGTCGCTGGTCTACCTGCAGGCATGGCTGCGGGCCATGCCGGAGGACCATGCCTTGCGCCTGCTGGTGGCAAGACGCCTGCTGGCGCGCGGGGACCTGCCCGAAGTTGCCATCATGCTAGAGCCCTTGCTGAGCCGGGATGAGGCAGCGCTGGGGCAGTTTTTCCGCGAAGCGCAGATCCTCAAGCTGGATTTGCTGGTGCAGGAAATGTGGCAGATTCCGGCTGGCCAGCCCGGTTTCAGGGCGGCACAGCAACGGGTGGAGCAGCACCTGAACATGCTGGCCACGCAGGACTGGGATGAAGACAACCTCAACCTGTTCATCCGCGAGGCACAGAGTGCCGGTGCCGCCGCTGCCGCACAGCCCTTCATGCATCGCCTGCTGGAAAAGTATCCGCAGATGGCGCCGCAAATGCGCGAGCAGTTAACCGCCATGGAACTGGCCGGCGGTAATCCCCGTGCGGTGGCGACCCTGTATTTCCAGGGAATGGACCAGTCCCGTTCAACGGCGGAGAAGCGTGAAAAATTCATTGCGGGCCTGCGCGTCCTGCAGGCGGGCGACCTCATGGCCGAGGTGCCGGAAGCCGCACGCGTGCACGGGGCGGCACTGGAGAATGACCCGGCCACCCTCGAGTTCCTGACACGCCTGATGACCCAGGCCAATCGTATGGATCGTGCCGAATACTATGTGACACGGCTGCTGCGGCAGCAGACGGCCGAGGCGCGTGCCCTCCAGGAGTCACGACCATGAAGCGCAGTCTTGTCCTGATGGCGTTGTGCAGCAGCGTTGCGCTGGCAGAGCCGGCTGCTTCGCCGCTTGATCTGGCCAGCGCGCCCTCGGCGCCGTTTAATCAGGAACGCTTCCAGCTTGGCTACGATGTGTACCTGGCCAACGGCAATCTGGCGGCGGCCTACCGGGTGGCGGAGCGCGGCGTGCAGGAGCGCCCGCGCGATGTCGAGTGGCGCCGTCGGCTGGCCACGGTCGCGCAGTGGCTGAACAAGCCGGAAGTGGCGCTGGCCAACTGGCTGGCCATTGCCCGCCAGACCGGCGACGCCGCTGCCTGGCGTGAGGTCGGGCGCATCGCCCCGGCCGTGGCCGACAGCGAGGCCATGCTGGCCTACTGGCAGCACGAACTGCAGCGCCAGCCGGGCAACGAAAAAGCCCTGAAGGCATTGCTGGCCTCCTATGAGCAGGCCGGGCGGCCGGATGAGGCACTGCTGGTGCTGAAGCGCCAGCCCCGCAGCCGCGCCGTGCTGGAGGCCGAAGCCGATCTGGCCGAGCGTACCGGTCATGACGAGGTTGCCGTAGCGGCGCTGCTGGAGCTCAATCGCCGCTTTGGTCCTGATGAAACCTGGGTGGTGCGGGCGGCCGGCCTGCACCTGCAGCGTGGTCAGGTGGCCCAGGCCGAGGCCCTGCTGGCATCGGCCGAGCCTGTCATGCCGGCAACGGCCCTGCAGTTCTGGCAGTTGCGTGCTGATGTGGCCGAGCTTTCGGGCGATCAGGCGGCGGCGGTTCGCGCCTATGGGCGCATCGAGGCCAGTGGCAAGGCCAGTAGCGACAGCCTGACACGACAGGCGGATCTGCTGCAGGAAAAAGATCCCCTCGCGGCCGCACGGCTGCAAGTGCTGGCGTGGCAGACCGATCACAAGCCCGAAGCGGTGGAGTCCGCCCTGTACCACTGGTCAAGGGTTGAGGCATGGGTGCCGGCAGAGGCATTCCTGGCAACGCTGACGGCAGACGAGCTGGCCCGGCTGGAACAGCACCCCGGTTTTCTGCAGCAACGCGCCAACCTGCATCTGGCACGAGGCCGTGGCGATGCGGCCGGCCGCGACCTGCGCGCGGCCATGGCACTTGCACCCCGGGACAATTATTTGCGGCAGGCGTGGATGGCCTGGCTGGTCAGCCAGGGCGAACCGTCAGTGCTGCGCCGCATGCTGCAGGAAGGACGCAGTCAGGCGGCACGCCAGCCGGACCTTTGGCCGGTCTGGGCGGCGGGCTGGAACCGTCTGGCGGCACCCGACCAGGCACTGCCCTGGCTGCAGGCACATTACCGGCTCCGGCGCGATGATCTGAGTGCGCTGGCGCTGGCCGATACCCTGCGCGCCGATGGCCGCGAGGCACAGGCGCTGGTGCTGGAGCAGTCCGTGTGGTCGCGCCGGCTGGGTGCAGCCCCGCGCTCGGCTGACCTGCAACGGGAATATGCCGATGCCCTCTTCCGTCTGCAGCTGGCCAGGCTACCGGTTGATCCGCGCCGGCAGGCGCTGCACACCCTGATCCAGCGTGAGCAGGGCAAGGATGGTCGCGTCAGGGAGTACGTGCGCGACCTCGTGCTGGGCGAGGCGTGGACCGGCGAGGCCATTGATACCGAACCGCCACGGGTAGGCCGCGAGCTGCCGTCCGACCAGCCCCTGCCGCTGTGGTCGCAGCTGGGCACCGCCCTGCTGATGGACGATACCGCTACCCTGGAGACGCTGCTGGAGACTCCCGACCGCTTGCCCGCCAATGACCGTACGGTGGCCGCCATCCGGCTGGGCCGCACCGGACAGGCGAGCGAGCTGGCTGCTGACAGCGCCGAATCACGCCCGTATGACGATGTGGCCGACCAGTATCTGCAGGAGCGTATCTGGCGCGATGGCGACCGGGTGGATATCGCCATCCAGTACGAAGACTGGGACTCCCTGTACCGCGACATTGTTGCGGTCGATCTCGTGCATGGCCTGACCGAGCACCTGCACCTGCATCTGGCGCATGAGGCCGCAAGGCTGTCGAGTGACCCGCAGCAGATCCGACTGCCCGAGGACCAGCAGGCTTTTTCGCTGGCCGGCCTCATCTGGCAGGGCGAGCGTCTCCGTATGGAGGGGGCGCTTACTTACCTCGATGGCATTGATACTAATGCAGGATTGTACGGCGACCTGCAGTGGAACGCGTACCCGTGGCTGTTCGAGGCGCGCGGTGGTCTGGCGCAGCCGGCCACAGACACCGCCGGCCTGCGCGTCGGCGGCTACAAGGATTACCTGCAGCTGGGCACCAGCTGGCAGGTCACGCCCCGCAACAGCCTCCAGCTGCAGCTTGAGCACGCACTTTATTCTGCCCAGGCTGGCGACGGCGAGCTGGGCGATGCCGATACCCTGACCGCCAGCTGGCGCTACCAGCTCATGAGCGATGTAGCCCTCATTACCCGGCTGGTCGAACTGCAGTCGCAGGTCGAATCGACCTTGCCGGCCAGCCTGCTGCCGGTACTGCCGGTGGGCGCACCGGCCAGCCCTGCCTTTTTTGTGCCTGCCCCGTACACGCAGGCCGGATTCGGCATGGCCTTTGGCGAGAGCGCCGAGGCCGGCTACCAGCGCCGCTGGCGTCCGTTCGGCCATGCCGGTCTGACCTATGACAGCGTCGTTGATCTGGGCTACGAGGGCCGCATCGGCGTGCTCGGTCCGGTGGTCGGGCGCGACCGCCTGCGCTTCTACGCGTCAGGCAGCTATGGCGCCCAGGTCAATGCTGCTCCCAGCCTTACCCTGAATCTGGACTATCTGTTCTTCTACTGACCGTGGGCCCGAGGCCTGCAAGAGAGGATGTAATGCACTACGCACATTTCCTGAAACGACTGCTGATGCTGTTGCCGGTACTGGCGCTTGCCGCCTGTTCCACCCTGGAGACATCGCCGGCCCCGTCACTCGACACCGCCGCACGCTGGGCATTGCTGCCGGCCGTGAACAACACCGAAACCGCCCAGGCCGGCGGCCGTCTGGACGCCCTCACCGCCAGCCTGTTGCAGGCCCGTGGCATCAAGGACCTGCAGCGCCACCCCGGGTCCGGCAATGAAAGCCTGCTGGCGCCGGCGGATCGTGCTGCCCAGGATGCCGCGCTGGCATGGGCACGCAGCCAGAATGCCAAATATGCCGTGTATGGCTCGGTGCAGGAGTGGCGCTACAAGACCGGCCTCGATGGCGAGCCGGCAGCCGGCCTGACCCTGACCGTGGTTGATGTGGCCAGCGGCAAGGTGCTCTGGACGGGCAGCGGTGCCCGTACCGGCTGGAGCCGCGAGGCGGTTGCCGCGGTCGCCCAGAAGCTGCTTGGCAGCCTGATTGATAAAGCCCTGTCCTCCACCAAGCCCTGAGCAGGAATAACATGCGCGCCTACCAGTCCTCACGACTCGCCGCCTGGTTTGCCCCCAAGCGAATCACCAAGGCCGGCATCATCGAGATCATCGGCCTGACACTGGCCGGCCTGCTGGTGGCCGCGCTGTTCCAGCCGGGAGATCCCTTCCTGCTGACACAGCCCTTCCCGTGGCTGTGGCTGGTGCCGCTGGTGCTGGCCCTGCGCTACGGCACCCCGGCCGCCTTCGGTTCCAGTGCCCTGCTGCTGATTGGCTGGTATGCCCTGCCGCTGCTCGGGCTGGGTGGCGGGCGCCTGCCGCTGACGCATTTTGTCGGGGGACTGGTGATGACGCTGATTGCCGGCGAGTTCTCCGATGTGTGGAGCTCGCGCCTGCGCCGCGTGGCCGACGTGAACGGCTATCTGGGCGAGCGTCTGGATGCCCTGACCCGCCGTCATTACCTGTTGCGCCTGTCGCATGACCGTCTGGAGCACGAGCTGCTGGTCAAGCCACTGGCCCTGCGTGATGCCCTGCAGGGACTGCGCCGCCTTACGGTGCGCCGGCCAGAGGCTCTGCTGCCCGAGTCGGCGGAGCTGCTGCGTCTGGTCTGCCAGTCCTGCCAGATCGAGAAAGCCGGTCTCTACACGTTCAATGATGGCAAGCTGGACACCACGCCGGTCGCCTCGGCAGGTGACGCCGGCGCACTGGAGACGGCAGACCCGCTTGTCCGCTCCGCCCTTGAGAACAAGCTGCTGTGCCATGTGCAGACAGAAGGCCTGCAGCAGGAAAGCAGCCGCTATCTGGTGGTTGCCCCGGTCATGACCAGTGACAAGAAGCTGCTGGGACTGCTGGCGGTCGAGCGCATGCCCTTCCTGTCACTCAACGAAGAAAGCCTGCAGTTCCTCATCGTCCTGCTCGGCTATTACGCCGATGGCGTTGGCAATGCCCATGCGGTGCAGGCCATTCATGCCTCTGTGCCCGAGTGCCCCATCGTGTTTGCGGCCGAGCTCGCGCGGCTGCACCGCATTCACCATGATGTCGGCATCCACTCCATGCTCGCCTCGCTTGTGATTGCCCCGGGCACCCACCAGAGCGAGATCGCCATTGAGGTCATGCGGCAGTCACGCCAGCTTGACCAGATATGGGATTACAACCACAACGGCCTGCGCATCCTGATGACCCTCATGCCCCTGCACGGCGAGCCGGCCATGGCAGGGTACCTGCAGCGCACAGAGGGCTGGCTGCATGCCAGTTTCGGCTTCAAGGATTTCCAGAGTGCAGGCGTCACGCCGGCCAGCATGGTGATTGGCAGCGCCGAGCCGGTGCACCTGCTGCGTACCATGATCGAGAGGTGTGTCCATGGGCACTGAGCTCAAGCTGGCACTGGGTGCGCTGGCCGCAGAAACAGCAGCAATTGCACTGCTGTTCCTGAGCAGCTCGGACACGGCATTGCTGTATGAGTTTTTTCTGTTGCACGCCACAGCCAGCGCCCTTGCCGCTCCCTTTGTCTGGGCTTTCCTGCCACCCCGTTACCGCAAGCCCCGGCTGGCAGTGCTGGCCTTGCTGTTCTGTGTCTGCTTTTTCATTCCGGTGTTTGGTCTGGCCGGCTTTTTTGCCGGCGTCCTCATGGCCGTCTGGTGGCCACGCCTGCGCCGGGTGCGCTCGTTCAATGAAGTCAGGACCCCGCGCTTTGAGGTGCAGCACGGCCCGCAGAAAATGGGCACCCTCCGGCTCGGGCAGGTACGCAACCAGCTGGCCAGCGCTACCGTCCCGCTGGATTTGCGCATGAAAGCGTTGCTGGCCCTGCAGGAAGTGCCGGGCCGTCATGCCTCGGAAATCCTGCGCGAGGTGATGGCCGATCCTGCCGATGATCTGCGCCTGCTGGCCTTCGGCATGCTGGATAGCAAGGAAAAGCTGATCAATGAACGTATCCATGTGGCCAGCGAAGCACTGAAGGCCGCGCGCGATCCCCAGGCCGAATACGCAGCCAGCAAGCAGCTGGCCGAGCTTTACTGGGAGCTGGTGTACCAGGGGCTGGTGCAGGGCGACATGCGCTTGTACGCACTGGAGCAGGCCAGAAAGCATGTGGCCAAGGCGCTGGCGCACCATCAGGCTGATGGCGGCCTGTGGGTTATCGCCGGACGCATGCGCCTGCTGGAAAAAGACTATGAAGGCTCCCTGGCCGCATTCGAGAGTGCAGTGAAAAACAAGTTTCCGCTGGTACGTATTGAGCCCTATCTGGCCGAGCTGGCATTCAGGCGTCACGACTTTGCTGCAGTGCGCAGGCACATGCATAAAATCCAGCGTGAAGGACGCAGTCAGCAAATGGCACTGGTAGCCGATTTCTGGGGGCAGGCATGATCATTCGGAAGGCAAAAAAAGCCGACATCGGCTTGCTGCTGGAAGGTACCTTCCCGTTTGTCAGCGGCGGCGTATCCAGCTGGGTCAACCAGATCATTCGCGGATTTCCGCAGTACACGTTTGCCATCTGCTTTATCGGCAGCCGCCGCCAGGATTATGGCGACATGCGCTATGAGCTGCCGGACAATGTTGTGCATCTGGAGGCGCATTTCATTCATGATGTCGACAGCAATGCGCCCGTGGCACCACGCACAGGCGACCCGCGCATGGCAGCAACAATGCGCGAACTGCACAGTTATTTCCGCGCGCCGAAAGCAGAAAAAGCAAGGAATCCCACGCAGGATATCGTCAAGGCCTTTCGCGAGGGCCGCTATTCCGAGCAGGATTTCCTGTACAGCAAGACCTCATGGAACTACATCACGGAACAGTACCGCGAGCGCTGCACCGATCCGTCCTTCGTCGATTATTTCTGGACCGTTCGCATCATGCATGCGCCGCTCTGGCAGCTCATCCGGATTTCCGGGAATTTTCCGGAAGTGGGTGTCTATCACACGGTGTCAACCGGTTATGCCGGCTATCTGGGTGCGCTGCTGCAGCAGCATACGAACAAGCCCTTGCTGCTGACCGAGCACGGCATTTACACCAAGGAACGCAAGATCGATCTTTTCCAGGCGCAGTGGATCAGCGACAACCGTGGCGTGATGGAGCGCGACTCATCCGAGATCGCCTATTTCCGCCAGATGTGGGTGCGCTTCTTTGATGTGCTGGGACGCGAGTGCTATCAGCACGCCTCAAGAATCCTGTCCCTGTACGAAACCAACCGGCAGCGCCAGATCACTGACGGTGCGCCGGCAGAGCGGACCGCATGCATTCCCAACGGTATTGATTATCCGCGGTTTGAGGCCGTGCGTACGCAGCGCGAACCCGGCGTGCCACATGTCATCTGTTTCATCGGGCGCGTGGTGCCCATCAAGGATGTAAAGACATTCATTCGTGCCATGCGCACGGTCGTCAACCAGTTGCCCGATGTCGAAGTCTGGATTGCCGGGCCGGAAGAAGAAGATGCCGACTACGCGCGTGACTGCCACAACCTGGCTGAGGGTCTCGGGCTGGGCGCACACATAAAATTCCTCGGCCTGCAGGTGGTGGACGGCTTGTTGCCCAAGGCCGGCGTGGTGGTGTTGTCCTCCATTTCCGAGGCCTTGCCGCTGGTGGTGCTCGAAGCCAATGCCGCAGGCGTGCCCTGCGTGACAACGGATGTTGGTGCGTGTCGCCAGCTGATTGAAGGCATGAACGACGAAGACCGTGCCCTTGGCGCCTCCGGTGCGGTGGTGGGCATTGCCAATCCCGAGGCACTGGGTCGTGCCATTCTCGATCTGCTTACGGACAGCGAAAAATGGCATGCCGCCCAGCAAGCGGGTGTCGAACGCGTGCGGCGCTATTACACCGAGGCCGGTATGCTGGAACAATACCGCGAGGAATATGCGTCAGCACTTGCCTTGCGTACGGGAGGAGCTGCCTGATGGCCGGCATCGGATTCGAACTGCGCAAACTCATGCAGCGTGACACCTTGCTCGGGCTCATGCAGACCTATGCCTACGCCGGCATCATCAGCTCCGGCCCCTGGGTGCTTTCCATCCTTGGCATTCTTGTCATCGGTGTGATGTCGTTCTCGGTGGTCATCCCCGACATCCTGATCACGCAGTTTCAGGTCAGCGTGACATGGCTGATTGCACTCAGTCTCATCCTGACGGGTTTTGTGCAGCTGGCATTTACGCGCTATACGGCCGACCAGCATTTTGGCAAGCATGACGGCACCATCCTGCCGGCCTTCAATGGCCTGCTGCTGTACCAGACGGCATTGTCGGGTCTGCTGGGCGCACTGGCCGTGATCTTCCTGTTCCCGGAACAGAGTGTCATGTACCGCCTGCTCATGCTGAGCGGCTTTGTGGTGATTTGTGATATCTGGCTGGCCGCCATCTTTTTGTCCAGCATGAAGCATTACAAGGCCATTCTCATCGTGTTTGCCATTGGCTATGGCATTGCCGTTTCTGCCGCATTGCTGCTGCGCCCGTTTGGTCTTGAGGGACTGCTGGGCGGCTTTGTGCTCGGCCAGTTTGTGCTTCTGATCGGCATGATCACGCTCATCCTGCGCAACTATCCCTCCTCAAAATTCATCAGCGCCAGCTTTTTCACCAGGAAAGACATTTACTTCACCATGGTCGGTACAGGGCTTTTCTATAACCTCGGCTACTGGATAGACAAGTTCATGTTCTGGCTGCACCCTGCTACCGGTGCCCAGGTGATCGGGCCGTTGCACTCCTCGCTGATCTACGACATTCCGGTGTTCATGGCCTACCTGTCCATTATTCCTGCGATGGCCGTGTTCCTGGTGAAAATGGAGACCGACTTTGTCGAGTACTACAATCGTTTCTACGATGCAGTACGCGAGGGCAGCTCGCTGGAATACATCGAGACCATGCGTAACGAGATGGTGTACATCGTGCAGCAGGGCATTTACCAGATCATCAAGGTGCAGACGATTGCCGCGCTGGTGCTGTACATCGCCGCACCGGCCATTCTGGATTATCTGAACATTTCCGGGCTGTATTTGCCGCTGCTGTTTGTGAATCTGGTATCGGCCGGTTTGCAGGTGGTGTTCCTTGCCGTGCTGAACGTGTTCTTCTATCTCGACAAGCGCTGGGAAACCTTCTTTCTTACCGGCGCATTCGTGCTGCTGAATGGCGTGTTCACGGCCGTAACGCTGGCGCTTGGCCCCAAGTTCTACGGCTATGGTTTTGCCGTGGCCTTGCTGCTGGTGAACATGGCAGCGTTCTGGGTGCTCAATCGCAAACTGGACCAGCTGGAGTTTGACACCTTCATGATGCAGCGCGGGCACTGACGCTTCATGTCATGGCGGTGTCGGCCAGTGCACGTCTAGACCCGTGCGTAATGCTCACGCCCTGCCACCCAGCGCGTGAGCAGTGCCTCCGCTGCCTGCGGATGCGCCTGCAGCAGTTGTCTGGCGCAGTCCTGCACCGCCGGCAATAACGCCGCATCGCGCAGCAGGTCGGCCAGCCGGAAACTCATGTCGCCGGTCTGGCGTGTGCCCAGCACTTCGCCCGGTCCGCGCAATTCCAGATCCTTTTCGGCAATGCGAAAACCATCCGTGGTTTCACGCATGATGCCAAGCCGTTCCCGTCCCAGCTGCCCCAGTGGCGTCTGGTACAGTAATACGCAGAAACTCTGCTCCGCACCACGACCAACACGACCGCGCAGCTGGTGCAGTTGCGCCAGCCCCAGCCGTTCCGGATTCTCGATCACCATCAGGGTGGCGCGCGGCACATCGACGCCCACTTCAATCACGGTGGTGGCCACCAGCAATTGCAGGTCGCCATTCTTGAAGGCCTGCATCACCGCCGCTTTTTCAGCGGGTTTCTGCCGGCCATGCACCAGGCCAATGCGCAGCTCAGGCAGCGCCAGCTGCAACTCTGCATAGGTGGCTTCGGCCGCCTGTGCCTGCAATTGTTCCGACTCTTCAATCAGGGTGCACACCCAGTAAGCCTGCCGGCCCTGCAGGCATTGCGCGCGGATGCGCTCGACAATCTCCGGACGACGGTCATTGGCCACCAGCACGGTCTGAATCGGTGTGCGCCCCGGTGGCAGTTCATCAATCACGGACGTGTCCAGATCCCCGTAGGCACTCATTGCCAGCGTGCGCGGAATGGGCGTGGCCGTCATGATGAGCTGGTGCGGTACCAGCAAACCGTTTTCACCTTTCTGTTTCAGCGCCAGGCGCTGGTGCACGCCAAAGCGGTGCTGTTCATCAATGATCACCAGCGCCAGTTTGCGGAACACGACGTCTTCCTGAAACAGGGCATGGGTGCCGATCACGATTTGTGCCGTGCCACCGGCAATTTCCGCATTCGCTTCGCGCCGAGCTTTCACGCCAAGACGCCCCAGCAGCGTCACCACCCGGATGCCCAGTGGCTCAAACCAGCGGGCAAAATTCAGCGCGTGCTGCTCCGCCAGGATTTCGGTGGGGGCCATCAGTGCCACCTGTTTGTCTGCCGCCAGTGCATGGCAGGCCGCGAGCGCCGCCACCACGGTCTTGCCCGCGCCAACATCGCCCTGCACCAGTCGCAGCATGGGCTTGTCCGTCGTGACATCGGCCGCAATTTCGCCGAGCACACGCTGCTGGGCGCCGGTCAAGGGAAAGGGCAGGGAGGCCAGGAATTTTTTCTGCAGCGATGCGGCTGCCGGCAGTGCCGGTGCAGCATTGGCACGCATCTCGGCACGGCGTTTCTGCATGCTCAGCTGATGCGCAACCAGTTCTTCAAAGGCCAGACGCTGCTGTGACGGATGCGTTCCCGCGACCAGTGCAGTGCGATCAGCATCATTGGGTGGGGCGTGGACATAACGCAGCGCGGCAATCAGCGGCCAGCCACGGTTTTCCGATGGCGGCAGCCAGTCCGGCAGGTTCTGTGGTGTCAGCCGCGTGAGCGCCTGGGCAATCAGCGGGCGCAGACGCAATTGCGTCACGCCTTCGGTCACCGGATAAATCGGCGTCAGCGTGTCCGAAGGTGGCGGCAGCTGGTCACTCAGGTAAGCATATTCCGGGTGATACATTTCAAGGCCGCTGGCACCCAGACGCGCCTCGCCGAAAATGCGCAAACGCGTCCCACGCGCCAGCTTTTCCTTTTGTGAATTATTGAAGTGATAAAACCGCAGCGTCAGCGTACCGGTGCCATCCTGCACCCGCACGACCAGCGAGCGGCGACGACCGATCACAATGTCCGTCAGCTGCACCTCGCCATCTACCTGCGCACTCAGGCCAGGCCGCAGGGCACCAATGGGCGTAATCCTGCTGCGGTCCTCGTACTGGCGCGGCAGATGAAACGCCAGATCCTGTACCGTGCGGATGTTCAGACGCAGCAGTTTTTCTGCCAGCGCAGCCCCCACGCCCTTGATGGCTGTCACCGGCAATTGTGCAAGCAGATCCGGTGTTGCCGTCACGGCGCGCGTGTTCCCGGCAGCTGCAGGGTCTGCAATGCATCCAGCAATGCACGCACCGCCGTCGGACGCGGAAAGCGGCGACGCCATGCCAGCACAATCTCGCGCTCGGGTGCTGGCGCGAGCGGACGGGCAACAACATCACCACCTTCCGTCAGTGTCCGCACGGAACTGCCGGGGATCAGCGTCAGCCCCAGTCCCGATGCCACCATGTGACGCAGGGTCGACAGCGAGCTGGCCGGGCCCATGGTGTTGCTGCCGCTGCCAAGATGCGGGCAGGCTTCCAGGATCTGGTCACGAAAACAGTGCCCTTCACCCAGCAGCATGAGTGACGATGCATTGAGCATGTCCGTCGGAATGATTTTCTTTTTTGCCCACTCATGGTCGGCCGGCATCAGCAATTCAAACGACTCACGGTACAGCGCCTGTACATGTGTTTCCGGCGGCTCAAACGGACTCGCCACAATGATGGCGTCCAGTTGTCCGCTGGCCAGCTTGTCGGCCAGCACATGCGTGTAGTTTTCTTCCATGTACAGCATCAGGCCGCTGCCGCCGGCTTTCACGGCGCGCACCAGTGGCGGAAACAGGTCCGGCGCCACGGTGAAAATGGCGCCCAGTTTCAGCGGCTCGGCAAATTCGTCACGCGCAGCGCGGGCGGCGCCGTTCAATATGTCCATTTCCTCCAGCACACGCTGCGCCTGCTGGATGACGGCTTCACCGCCCGGCGTGACCAGGACCTCATGGCGGTGGCGTTCAAACAGCGCCACACCCAGTTCATCTTCCACTTTCTTGATGGCAATGCTGAGCGTGGGTTGCGAGACGTGACAGGCTTCGGCAGCACGACCAAAATGACGCTCGCGTGCCAGGGCAATCAGGTAGCGCAAATCGGTTAGTGTCATGGCCAGCCAACCCCGGAAGAAAACGTGCAGGCAGCATGGCTGCGCACTGTTATGATTGCCTCACGCTATCGGAAAACTCGAATCATGGCAAAAGTATTGATTGTCGGTTGTGGCGATGTCGGCGCACGGCTTGCCATACGCCTGGTGGCTGCCGGCCATGACGTCACCGGCCTGCGCCGCTCGCCCTTCACCTTGCCCGGTGTCAACGCGCTGCACGGCGATGTAACGGATCCGGCCAGCCTGCAATTACCGGAGGAGCTTGATGCGGTATTCATCATCCTCAGTCCGGATGGCCATGATGCAGAGGCCTACCGGCGCACCTATCTGGATGGCACACGTAATGTGCTTGCTGCACTGAATGGCCAGTTCCTGCGTCATGTGTTCTGGGTGTCGTCCAGCAGTGTGTATGGTCAGGAGGACGGCAGTCTGGTCGATGAAACCAGTCCGGCCAACCCCGTGACGGCCACCGCGCAGCTGCTGTTGCAGAGTGAACAGGCCGTGCGTGACTGTGCATGGCCCGCCACCATCGTTCGCTGCTCCGGCCTGTATGGTCCGGGGCGCATGCGCCTGTTGCGCTGGGTGGAAAGCGGTCGCCCGGTACAGGCCGAGCCGCCACAGTGGACCAACCGCCTGCATGTCGACGATGCCGCCGGCATCCTGGCATTTTTGCTGGCGCGCGTGCTGGCGGGTGAGGCGGTGGATGCAACGTACATTGCCACCGACAGCATCCCGGTCGTGCAGCACGAGGTGCTGGACTGGCTGGCGGATGGCATGGGGTTGCCCCGGGTGGCACACGTGGCCAATCCCGGCGGCACGTGCAACAAGCGCTTGTCCAGCCAGCGCCTGAAGGATCTGGGCTACCGCTGGCAGTACCCCGATTACCGGGAAGGCTATCGCGGCATCATGGATGCCGCACGTCAGGCGTGAGCGCCGGGCTTCAGCCCAGCAACTCCATCACGCCGTCCATTTCCACCAGCGCACCACGCGGCAACGAAGCCACGCCCACCGCCGCACGGGCAGGGTAGGGCGCGGTGAAATACTTCGCCATGGTTTCGTTGACCAGTGCAAAGTGCGAGAGATCCGTAAGGAAGATGTTCAGCTTGGCGATGTCCTGCAGGCTGCCACCGGCAGCGGTGCACACGGCCTGCAGGTTGTCGAATACCTGCACCACCTGTGCCTCGATACCTTCCCTGAGCGTCATGCTGACCGGGTCCAGTGCAATCTGGCCCGAAAGATAAACCGTGTTGCCGACCTTCACGGCCTGCGAATAGGTACCGATGGCGGCAGGGGCCTTGTCCGTGGAAATGATGGCGCGATTCATGGGCGTCTCCGCAAGAAATGTCAGCTGGCGCGCAAGCATAACCGCAAGCGCGCCGCCTGACACGGTCCCGGCGTCATTGCCTGGCGGAATCAGCCACCGGAAAACGGGCTAGAGAAACTGCACCAGATCGCCGTCACGGCTGAAAGCCAGAAAATTGCCCACGCCACCGGTATGAATCGCCTGCACCATCATCTGCAATGGCTGGCTGGCCTCGTCACTGTTCGGGGTGACGCCGCCACGGCCCGACAGGCTGGCCACAAACACGATGTCCCAGTGCGCACCGGTGCCTTTTGATTCCTCCACCAGTGCTTCGAACGACGGTACTTCCACCGGCAGCTTGTCCACCGTCATCACCGGCTTGAGCGCACCGCCATCGCCGGACTCAAAGCGCGCACGCTCCTCGTCACTGGCATCCTCGGGCAACTCGGCGCTGGTAAATACAAACAGCAGGCGCTGTGGTTCGTCCTGCTCGTGGGAGGCACTCAACAAATCCGCAAAACTGGTGATATTCACAACAACACATCCTCAATGAGCCGGCCGTCACGCTACCCCGCGCCTTCAGCCGCCGCAACCCCCGCAGCAACCACTGCGCTGGGCCAATGCCTCTGCAGAATAGCCGGCAGAAGCCAGTGCGGCCGCCACCTGGTCGGCTGCGGCCATGCTTTCCACGCGCACTTTCTGCGCCACGGCATCCACGCTTACCCATGCCAGACCATCCAGTGCCTTGATGGCGGCAATGACGCCATCCGGACCGGCACCTGCGTTCAGGTTATCAACACGAAACATCATGACAGTAATCCTCTGCTGCCCGGCCATGCCGGAAGAAGTCATGCGCGTCAGCGCCATGCAGGCAGAGGATAAAGCGTGCAGGAAGGACTGGCCTTGACCAATGTCATGTCGCCAGCTTGAGCCCGATGATGCCGGCAATGATCAGGCCGACACTGGCCATGCGTGCGGCATTGGCAGGCTCGTTGAACAGCACGATGCCGAGTATCACCGTGCCCACGGCTCCTACGCCAACCCATACCGCGTAGGCGGTACCCACAGGCAGGTTTTTCATGGCAATGCCGAGCAGGCCCACGCTCACGATCATGGCGGCAATCGTACCTACGCTGGGCCACAGTCGCGTAAAGCCTTCGGTGTACTTGAGGCCGATGGCCCAGGCCACTTCAAACAGCCCTGCCAGCAGCAGAATCATCCACGCCATGAGTGGCTGTTCCTGTTAACGCGACTGCATGGAGCGTTCAAGCACGCGCTGCGCCAGGCCCTGTGCCCACAGCTGGCCGGCCTGCATGCTTTCCTGCATGACCTGCGGCTGCTTCTGCACCAGTTTCTGCCCGGTAGGCGTCCTGTAGAAGCGGATCATTTCCTGGATTTCATGTTCGGTAAAATGCCGCATGTAGATGGGCACCGTCAGGTTGACCAGTTCGTTCGGATCAACCTCTTTCATGAATTCGTCCCAGAACTCCGGCGGTACATCGGGCGCCGAAGCCTTGAGCGATGGCAGCAGGCTGTGCAGCACCTGCACGCCAAGGTTGCCGGCGCCGGTCAGCGTCATCAGTTCGAGAATGCTTTTGCTGGTGGCTGGTGTAGTGGCCGGCGCAGTGGCTGGTGCGGCGAATGCCGTGCCAACGGGAATGCTCAGGCAGCCCAGCATCAGCAGTGCAAAGATTCTGTTCATCAGTCGGGCCTTCCTGTTTGTGATGGGCATGCATGTGTTGCTGTCGCAAGTACAACCAGAGGTAACTGCTGAACCAGCGCCTGCGAAACAAAATACACAACAAAATTGAGATAGGCGATAGCAGGGTAGTAGCCATGGCCGAACAGCCAGAAATGACCGATCAGTGCATCGGCCACCGTCGCCAGCACCGCTCCCGCGCACACCAGCCACGCCCTGCGCCCGAACGTCATGGCCAGCCATAATGCAGCGGGCACCATCAGCGATATCAGCACGGTATAGCTGCCGGTGACTGCCACTACATACGCACTGGTTTCCGGCAGCACAAGCCCGGCAAATGAAGCGATGCCAACCGCCGCCGTTACCGCCAGTGACGTCCAGCGCAACCATGCTGGCACGCGCGAGCGCGTGGCAAGCCATGCAGCGGCAACAAACAGCGCATAGCCCGGCAGAAAGAACCAGACCGAGTCCACCAGATAACTGTGTTCGATGATCCGGTCGTGGGCATAAAACGTCTGGCCGAAATTGCGGTTCACCAGATCGCCAAGACTGCACAGCGCCAGAGAAGCCAACGTAAGAGTGGCAACGGTTCTGGTCTGGCGATCAGTAGAAGAGGTGTGTTCGTGCACATGACGGCGAATACGCCAGCCATTCCACAGCAAGGCAAAAATCAGCAGCATCTCGGTAATGGCAAACACGCTTTTTCCGGGAGAGCCGTCGGCAACGACCAGCCATCCGGCCCAGCCTGCGCCCTGCAGCAGAAAAACAAGAAGCACGAGGGCGGCCGGCAGAGAGACGGTACTGGCAGGCCGCAGCATTAACGGTAACGCCATGTCACGCTCATCGAGCCGAAAGAATCACCGGCTTCGGCCTCTTCAAAACGTTTCGTGCTCTCGGCAAACGAGACCAGAAAGCCGAAGCTGCCCATGTTCCAGCTGCCGCCGATGGATGCGTAAAACTGGTTAGGCACGCGGTGGATCGTGGAGCCGGACGGGTCACTGATATTGCCGTCAATCGCAATGTTCCAGGCCTCGTAGCGGTACATCAAGCCCAGAAACATATGGGCCGTGTCGACAGTGGCGCCGGCAACCGGATTAACTTCACGCCCTGGCAGTACACCAACCGCCGGAAAACTGCGAAACAGGTTGTGGCCGCTACGTACCACCACGCCGGCATCCAGTCGTGTCGACAGGTTGCCGATGTTGCCAGAGGTAATCAGCACCACGTCCGAGCCACTTGCCTCGGTGCCCTGCACCGCTACACGCCAGTCGCGCACCACGCCCAACTCGAATACCGGCTCGTTGCGCAACTGCGTGTCCCAGCCATTCGGATAGGTGGCACCAATGACGGTGTGCATGTATTCCTGCATTTTCTGGGAGCCGGAGGCCGGCCCGACAATGCCAATGGTGCCCCAGGCGCGATCAACAATCGTTTCATTAAAGCGCAGCCAGTCCGTGCGCCAGTAGGTGGTGCCGGAATAGGGCACATCCCCCGGCGGCGGTACGGCGGCCTCCAGGTCATCTGGCGTGAAAATCACATTGCCAAGCTTGTGCGTGACGGCGCGCTGGTAGCCTTTGCCGGCCTTGATCCAGAACGGGGCCAGGAACGCTGTCAGTGCTTTCGTGTTGCTGCCGCCAAACTGGTCGAAGGTGCCGCGTGCCCACGCAAACTGGAAGCCGTTGCTGTAGCCATCGTCGCTGTCAAAGTAGAAGTCGTTCTCGAAGCTGAACGAGAAGTAGCCCGGAACAGGATCGACCGGCGCTGTGTCCGGTTCGGCACACGCGATTGCGGTGTACATGAGCAGTGGCATGAGCAGCAGGTGATGCAGGCGCAAGATGGTCTCCCCGGACGGGCTTAACGTGGCCGGGATACTAGCACGAGGAATGGACCGCTACGTTTCCCGTGCAGCAGTCATGCCGGCCAGGACGAGCAGGCGGATTGCTTTTCACCCGCCGCAAATTCTGCTATCGATACACACGATAGCCAACCCGAGCCTGATCATGACCTCATCCCCCTCCCGCATGGACATTGCGCGCATTACCTTTGCCGTGATCGCCATCTGCTCCCTGCTCGCCGGCTGCTTCTTTGTTCTGGCGCCATTCCTGCTGCCGCTGATCTGGGCGACCGCCATTGTCGTTGCCACCTGGCCGCTCATGGAAGGCTTGCAGCGACGTCTGCGCGGCAGCCGGGCGCTGGCAGTCACCGTGCTCACCCTTGTCCTGCTCATGCTGCTGGTCGTGCCGCTCACGCTGGCCGTCACCACCATTGTTGATCATGTCGATGACCTGACCGGCATCTCGGCAAGGATTGCCTACTACGTCGCCCAGCCGCCCCCTTCCTGGCTGCACAGCCTGCCGGCAAGTGAACGGCTGGTTGCGGTCTGGTCGCAGGTTGCAGCCCTGACGCCGGCACAGCTGGAAGCAAAAATAGCACCACATGCCGCGCGGGTGGTTGGCTGGATGGTCGATGAAGCCGGTAGCCTCACCTTGCTGGTCGTGCAGTTCCTGTTGACTGTCGGCTTGTGCGCCGTGCTGTACATGACAGGTGAAACGGCCGCGAGTGGTGTGCGCCGTTTTGCACATCGACTGGCAGGTGAGCACGGCGATAATTCTGTCGTTATCGCATCACAGGCCGTGCGTGCGGTGGCGCTGGGGGTGCTCGTCACCGCCATCGTGCAGTCGTTGCTGGCCGGCATTGGCCTGATGATTGCCGGCGTTCCGTTCGCCAGCCTGCTGGCTGCGGTGGCCCTGATGCTGTGCATTGCGCAGATTGGCGTTTTTCCCATACTGATCCCGGCGGTGATCTGGGTATTCTGGTCCGGTGAAACGGGAATGGGCGTTTTTCTGGCGGTGTGGTCACTGGTTGTTGGTCTGCTCGACAACTTCCTGCGCCCATGGCTGATCCGCCGTGGCGCCGACCTGCCGCTGCTGCTGATTCTCGCCGGCGTGATCGGCGGACTGCTTGGCTTCGGCATTATCGGTTTGTTCGTCGGTCCGGTGCTGCTGGCAGTGAGCTACCGTCTGGTAGAGGCGTGGATCAAGCGTGGTGAGGCAGAAGAAGCGGCAGGCTGACTGAGTGGCCGACCTGTTTGTGGCCGCTGTGCAACAATTCGTGCCTGAACATTAATAACCGGGGATAGTCACATGCATGCATCACACCGTACGGCACTGGTTACCGGCGCATCTGCCGGCATTGGCGCCAGCTTTGCACGTCATCTGGCCAGCGAAGGTTATTCACTGCTGCTGGTGGCGCGCCGCGCAGAGCGCCTGCAGGCGCTGGCGGCAGAACTTGTGGCAGCACACGGCATACGTTGCGATATTCTTGCTGCCGATCTTAACGATCCGCATGCGCCAGCGGCCATCATGGACTTTGCTGCAAGGCAGGGCATTGCCATTGATGTGCTGGTCAATAATGCCGGTCTGTCGGGCAAAACCGCATTTGCCGATACGCCATGGAATGCACTCGCTGGCGAAATCCAGCTCATGATCACAGCAGTGACCGAACTCTGTCACCGGGTACTGCCCGGCATGCGCGAGCGTGGCTGGGGGCGCATCATCAACCTGTCATCGATTGCAGCGTTTTCGCCTCCCGGTGCAAGCCTGCTCTACACCGGCATCAAGAGCTATGTGCTCAACATGTCGCAATCACTGGATATGGAGCTCAAGCCGCAAGGCATCAACGTCACTGCACTTTGTCCAGGATTCACCTACAGTGAATTCCACGACACCATGGGCACGCGCAGTGCGGCAGACAAGCTGCCGGGCATTCTCTGGCAGCAGCCGGAGGATGTGGTGCGTGAAGGCTGGCATGCGGTAATGAATGGCAAGCCGGTCTGTGTGCCGGGCACCGTCAACAAGATGATCGCCAGCAGTTTGCGACCGCTGCCGGTCAGCGTGCAATATTATCTGGGCCGCACACTCAATCCGTTCAAGGAACAGTGAAAGACCGTTACTGGCTCGTCTATTCTCTCTTCGCAGCAGCAGTTTCTACTCGTCTACTTTTCCCCGTGAGGACTTGACTGCGGATCGCAGTGACTTGCCTTCCAGACGGCGCTGCCGCGATCCGAAGGTTGGTTTCGTGGGGCGGCGTGGTGTGGGAATACGGGAGGCCTCGGCGACGAGCACCTCGAGCAGTGCAAGTGCAGCGGCCCGGTTTTCTTCCTGGCTGCGGGAGGACTGCGCCTTGATGAAAAGAACTCCATCCTTGTTGACCCGTGTGCGGGGCAGGGCGAGCAGGTTCTCCTTTATGGCAGGTGCAAGCGAAGATGCATGAATGTTGAAGCGCAGCTGCACAGCGCTCGACACCTTGTTCACATTCTGGCCGCCAGGTCCCTGGGCGCGCATGGCAGTGAACTCAATTTCGTCCAGCGGAACAGTCGGGGCCATAAGGTTTTATGCTGTCTGGGTGCGCCAGAAATTCAGGTAGATGCCAGCCGGTCTGCAGCCCGCGATAACAAGAATGCTGCTAAAAAAAGAGCGGCAACCACGCACAGTTCAATAACTATCGTTCCGGGAGCAGGCGCAACCATATCACCAAACATCCTGTCGCCGGGACTAACGCGGCCCATGACCAGCATATAAGTCACGACAAGCAGTTGCGTAAAAAACAGTATCGCCGGTATCGCAACCAGCGTGCTCACGATTCTGCACAGAATGGACAGCAGTTTATTCATGGCTCCTGCACAGTACCTTGATACGGCTCTTCATCGGCCTCAGAAGTGAGGGTGCGCTATGCCATGCCCTCAGGCAAGGAGTAAAGCGGATTTGGATTCTTGTGTTCATTCCAGGCCTAATCGCTTGCCTTCACGCATAACATCAATATTGCGGGCATCACGGTATGGCCAATAGCTTTATCATGCATGGTGTGAGATGTCAGGTATTTGTGGGCAGGGCGCTCAGTACTAGCCTGGCGACCTCCGGCGGTAACTTGCCGGACTGCTCCGTGAAGTGCTCTTTAATATAAGCAAAATCAGGTTTGCCATCACCCACAAGGATTGGGGATTCCTTGTGTTTCAGTCCGGTATCTTCGCCAGCATGTATGGCCGAGTGAACAAGCTCGCCACCCTGGTGCCACGTAATGGCTTTCTCAAGACGACCCTTGTCGTAGCAAAGCTGGAAGCCGATGGGGTTCATGTGTTCATCATGCCAGATGATCAGGTCCATGGCTGGAGACATGAACCACCTGCGTATGGGTTCCCCATGAATCTGGCGTGCATCTTTGAGTTCAATGAGCATGGTCAGGGCACCGGGCATGGATTAATGTTGCGCCGCAAAGCATCTGGCCTGCACGGTCGATGACAAAACCGAAGGCAATCAGGAAAAGACTCGTTCTGTTCCAGGCGAGCAAGGTTCGCTCTGCAGCGAACAGGACTCTTGGATCTTTGAGGTCAGACATGTCTTCCCCTGATCGTATAACGTTAAAACTGAAGGGTGCAGGTGCACTGCGGCAGTGCGGGTGAGGTTGCCTCAGTTGAGGCAGACCGAGTACGCGGTCAGCACCGCAGCACTGTCAGGTCCGCTGGATTGCCCGAGCGCCTGCCAGCCCGACGTGCCAAGCGGGTAAATTGCCGGCGCTCGCCCAGGGAGATGTCCGGCGCATGAAGGGAACAGTGGCATCGTGAAAAACCTCTTGTTTGTGGATGGACGGGAACTGATGTGTATTGGAGTTTTGCCATCAGCAGACTGACATGAAGATCGGTCTGCAGCCCGACAGGGCCAGCGTGACTGCAGAAAATGATTATGCATCCCCGCGCTCCGCTCCAGGAAACCACTCAACATGCTGATCACCCTGGCGGCCGATATAGAGCACGCGCTGACCACGAAGAAACACAAAATACGATTGAATTCCGGCCTTCGCTGCCCTGATGCAGAATTGCCTGAATTTTTGACCATTCTGCTGGCTGTCCAGAATGGCAGCCCGGAGCTCATGTGCATTGATGTCAGTGGAGACCTCTGGCAAGCCTTCAAATGCCAATGGAGCAACTACAACGCCGCCGTTTACGCTGTAAAAGGAGAACGATAGAGACACGAAATCAACATGGTAGTACTCCACATCCTCTTTGAGCAGGTTCCCGACAATCTCGGGGAAGGGCATTGAGCCAGAAAGTGTAGCTTCTGCCATTTTTCTGATTACATCTGCATCCACGATACATTCCCCCTGCGAATATCCCGATATATTTTCCCGGACCCATGGCGTGGAGCCAAGGTGCGGCACTCAATTGCGTAGTCCTGCATGAGCGCAGGATTACGCATGACGGCCAATACGCTACTTGATCTGTACGAAACCAAACTCGAATGCCTTGGATATTTCTGTCAGGCCGATCAGCAGTCTTCGTAACCTGAATTGAAGCAAGGGGAATCACGGCATAATGCTATACAACCGGCGTCCGTTTTCGCCGCTTGACGGCCAGACACCGGATACTGTGTACTTTAAAGCGTCGCCAGTGCTACTGGCGGCATATCCCGGCAGGGCGCCATTTATGGATCCCGGAGGCTTTCCAAAGAAACGGGGCCGCTTCTGTCATCCGCCGCAGCCTGGCACACCCTCGTGGAGATCTTCATGAGTATACGTTCTATCCTCGCATCTGCCATTGTCGGGATTGCTGCAGTGTCGGCGCATGCCGGCGATACATCATTTTCGATTTCAGGAAAATGGAATTCCGACTTCGGGCTGACGGAACTAACAGAAAGCGGCGGCAATGTAACTGGCAGCTATCCCTTTGAGAACGGCAAGATAACCGGGGCTCGTTCCGGAAATCGGCTGACCGGCCAATGGACCCAGAGCACTTCGGTAAGGAAGTGCGACAATGCGGTTAATGGCAACCACTTCCATGGGCGAATCGTCTTTGACTTCGCGGCCAACGAATTCAATGGCAAGTGGGGCTACTGCGATGACGAACCCGCAGAGAAATGGTCGGGGAAGCGCGATGTTGCAAAGACTGGTGGTGCAGCGCCATCCCCATCTGCGTTGAATCCCGCAGCGTGCCCTGATTGCCCGCCCTGGGTGTCTCGTTCGTTCACCAGCAATTATCTGCCACTTGCAGCCCAGGCCGAGACCTGGAGTGACCCCAAGCCCTTTCTGCGGAAAAGTGGGCAAATGACGGTTCAATCCCGATTCATGGGGCAACACGGAACAACATGCAAGTTTGAAGTGCAGTTCAATAATGCAAGCGCCAAGGCAATTGACGAGAGCCTTATCATTGCAAGGCCGGGCAAGGCCGCCGTGAGCCAATACGATTTTCCCTTGCGCGCAAAATTGGCACCCGGCAGCAGTGTGGCCTATGGCACGGAGGTAAGGGAATGCCCACTCATTTGGGGCAAGTCTCAGGACATGACGAAATGCGCCTCATGTGAACCGATGGTGTATTTCGTGGCTGATTAAATTTGCGAGCCAGGAATGCGATGAGCCCGATGCGGCAATGCCGTTACAATCCCAGTGGACAGGAGTGGCTTGCCTGCCAACAGCTTTAGCGCGCCAACAGGCTCTCCACCGCCTTCAGGCTGTCGGGCGCATTCGCCAGTTCTTTCTCCGCAAAGGCCTCAAGGGCTTTTTCGTGCGCATAGACGTAGGAAAAGAACTCCCGTTCAGCGTCGCCGCTGTTCTGCTTCAGGCGCAGGAATTTTTCCTGGAAGGGGCCCGTGGCATCGCGCACCAGCCGCATCGCGAGCTTCCACGGCATGAGGCCCAATGCCATGCCCTCGGCGTAGCCCTTCAGTTCCCAGGCCTTCGGCTCGACCACGGCCTGGCCGGTTTTGGCCATATGCGCAAGGTAGCGTGACAGAGTCTCTTCTTCCAGAGCATGCAGTTTCAGCCACTTCGCTTTCCGCTCCGCATTCCGCGTGAGTCGCGCTGCCGTGGCAAACACCGCCTTCCCGTAGACTTCCGACTCGTGAATGCGCTGCAGGTCTTCCTTGTACTGGGGGTAGGTCATCTCTGTCTCCTTCAGGGTGATGCTGGCTTGCGCTTGTCCTGACTGCGGGACAGGTCGTCGATCGCAGCCTCAAGCGCATGCGCACAGGCGTCCGCACGTTCAATGAACGGCATGTGCCCTACATTCTGGAAAACCACAATTTTTGCCCCGGGCACCCCGCCGGCAATGACCAGCGACTGACTCGCGGGCACCACCGGGTCATGGCTGCCGGCGAATATGTAGCAGGGGATGGCGATCCGGCCCAACTGGTGGCCGATGTCGAGGCGGGAAATGCCGTTAAACAACTCGAACAATGCCGCCGGCTCCTGCTGGCGGGTGTTCGGCCCGATGTTTTCCAGCATGCGGCTGCTCAACGGATTGGCGAGATACGCTTTTCGGTCGTGGGCCAGGAGACTGGCAAACATGCGCTGCACGAACAGGCTGGTGCGCGCGAGCAGGATGTTTGCCGCGAACGGATACTTCGCCCACCTGCCGAGGCCGGCCAGCCACAGGAGCTGTCCCTCGACGCTGCCCCATTTCCCTTCGTGGAAACCGGCTACGCTGACAATGCCGGCGACATTCGGCGCGTGGTGGATGGCGAGATTCAGTGCGCAGAATCCGCCCGTGGAGTGGCCGACGATAATCGATTTCCTGTCCGCCAGCAGTGCCTGCAGGGCGCCGCTTATCAGGCGGGAGAAAAACTGCTCATCTACCTGCGACGCGTGGAAGTCTGCCGGGACGGTGGAAGGATGATGCGCAGGCAGGCTCAGTGCATACCAGGCCCTGCCGTCCCTGAACGTCGGCGGGACACAATCGCGCCAGAAGTTCACGGAGGCCAGCACGCCATGGATAAACACGACGGCCGGTTCATCGCTGCGGGCGAGATGCTCGTTCACCGCCAGGTAGGCCAGACGATGGCCTTCTACCTCGACGAACCCTTCCCTGATTTTCATGCCATGCCCTCAGGACAGGGGAACCGGCAGCGGACGGAGTCCTGTCGTGTCTGAGCGGTGACGGAGAAAGCGCCGAAAGTACTGCCTGCGGCCAGTTGCGTATTTCGGCGAATGACCTTGTGTCCGCATCCTATCCCGCGGGATTCGAGAGGCGCAAGGAACCCCTGTCCTCGCCAGCGTGAATGAGTGCGGCATCGAGGGGATCAGCCAGTACGGGATGGGCCGGTACGGGATAGACCGGGAAAGGGGCGGTCGCTTTCACCCCGCTAAAGGCCGACGCACTTCGCGTGCGGCCTTTCTTCCAGCCAGCCTGCCATCAACGTGGTGCAGGATCAGCGGCAGAATGCCGGCGGCTGCAACCGGCATTTAGCTGGCAACGGTGCTACTTCACCAGTTCGATCTCGCTCAGCTTCCAGGTCTTGTCGAACCAGGGCTCAAGCGGGCCGTACAGCCGGAACAACATGTTCCAACCCTTGCCGGGGATGGTCTGAATCCAGTTATGCTCCATGCCGACCGGAGCCTTCGGCCCGAAGTACACGTCCACTGAACCATCCTTGTTGACCACCAGACCCTTGTCCAGACTGCTCACCTGTGGAAAGTCCTGATCGGTCTGCAGCATTGAGCGGGTCTGGTTGTCGTACACGATCGTGGACCAGAAGTCTTTTGCCGGGGCATTGGGCAACACATGCAGCCGATAGGTCTTGCCACCGTCCAGAGGATTGCCCTGCGAGTCCACGATGCCGACGGCATACTGTGAGCCTTGCCCGACCATCTTGGCTTCCATGGCCGGCGTTACACCGGTGGCATAGAAATAAAAGAAGGCGGCTGCATCGAGATAGGCCACGCCGGGCTGTTTCTCGAACTTGTATCCGCCAAGCCATTGCCGCCAGGTACTGTTCGGATAGTAGAACGCCTCGCGGATCCGGCTCTGGTACGTCAGCGTCCGTGCAGTGGCGTCGCCCACCGCCGCCGCCTCGGTCAGTATCTTCTTCATGCGATCATCTGGCGCGAATGGTTTGCCCTTCTCGATACCTATCGAGGCGAAGAAACCGAGCGTGACCGGATCAAGCGACTCGACAGGTTCATTCTGAACGACATAGTCGAGAAGTTCCCAGAAACGGTAGTCGGCAGGTGCAACCGTGGAGAAATCCCGGTTGGACACGTTGACGAACGTGTTGGCTGGCGGTTTGGCCGCTTGCGACAAGGCGTAAATGCGGGTGTTCTTGTGCAGACTCTCAATCGCAGGCTTGAGGTCGCCCTTCACTGGCATGTTGCGCCAGACGAGAATGGACTCGAAGGTCGGAACACGCACAACCATGTACCCGTCCGGCACTTCGCCCTTGTACCCGGGAGGCAGCAGCAGGTACTTGCCACCCTTGCCCTTGTCCGGACCAACGACGCCGATGTCGGTGACATACCTGAACCAGAAATCATCGATCATGCCCAGCGTTCTCGGCGGTACCTCGACCACCAGCGGACCGTCATGCAGATTGATCCAGATCCATGTGTAGGGCGTGGTCGCGTTGGCCGTGAGAAAGATCGAACGCGCATTCATGGTGGCTTCAAATGTCGGGATCGTGACATTAGCGGGGCCAACGCCCAGCAATCCCTCGCGTAGCCCGGCCATATTTACAGGCGCCAATGCCAGCAAGTAAGCCTGGACTGCGCGCTGGAAGTCGAGGTTGTCGTAGACTTTGGTGACGGTTTCCTTATCCGGAAAGCCATCAAAAAATCTCAGCGCGCCTAGCCGGGATTCGACCTTGTTCGGGATCGCGATACCGGGTGGGATGTCAGTGGTCATCTTCATTTTCGGTGCGGACTGTGCCTGTGCGGCTGTTGCACCCATCAACAAAATGAGAGTCGCCGTCCAGGCGCTTGCTGCGTATCTGATTTTCATTGGGATCTCCATGTGTCTTGCTAGACCGGGAATTGGCATTGCCAGCTAACGTTGGAATTCAGGGGGCCGAAGGCCTGACACTGTGTCCGACTTGAGCGAGTTGTTAGCTGCGGCCACCATTATTCGTAATGGGTCCATAGCCGCAGCACTTTAACCACGTGCTCATGCTCAAGGACTTGATACACGATGCGGTGCTGAATGTTGATGCGGCGTGAATAGGCGCCGGCTAAATCACCGACAAGCTTTTCGTATGGAGGAGGGTTCTGAAACGGATTGAGTTCAACAACTTTCAGAAGTTCCTTGGCTTTTTCCTTTAATCCCGAGGATGCCAGTTTCTGGGCATCCTTCTGTGCCTGCTTGGTGTAGATGATTTGCCAGGTCACCAATCCAGCTCCTTTGACCCGGACTCAATAGGCTCCTCCATGCCGGCCTTGATGGATTCACGCATGCCTGGGATGGACAGGAGAAATAACGTTTCCTGAATAGCCTCCCAATCTTCGGATGCAATGAGGACGGCATTTGTCCTTTTCCCGGCAATAACAATGGGTTGGTGAGATTCTGCAGCTTGGTCAATGAGGCGATAGAGGTTGGCTCGGGCCTCACTTGCGGTCAGGGTCTGCATGGCGGCGCTACCTTCAATTTGGTCAGGTATTAAGCGTACGCCATTCCGTACGCTATGACAAGGCCGGCTTTTGGCAGCTAACGTCGGAATTCAGGGCGACCAGTGGCAGGCACAGCCTGACACTGGGCCGGCCCTGGAATGACTTGTTATGCATTAGCGAATTAATGACATTACAAGTGAAAGACCAAAGAAACACCAGCCCAGATGCTTAAACGTGGCGGCAAATGATTCGTAGTTGGTTTCATTATTTCTCTTGTCATAGTGATCTACGACAACTGAGAGCATGACTAAGCATGCGCATATTATGGCGCCATACATAATCCAGGCAGGAACATCGTGCAAGTGAACTCCTCTTGTTCGCTTGCCTGGAATATATAAATCGTTGACCCACACGCCATAGCTCCCATATGCAAGAAGCAAGATGGAAAATACGACATATTTGACGCGTTCATCAGCTGGGATGTGATTAGGTGTGTGCAATTCTTTCATGCTGCATAACGTCGGAATTCAGGGCGACCTGTGGCAGGCGCAGCCTGACACTGGGTCGGCCCTGGAATGAGTTGTGAGGGCGTGGAATTCCCACTGCCCTTGTTGTTTGAATCACTGTTGTTAGAGGCTTGGCGCATTGCCTGCAGACG
>JACCDZ011150645.1_pt1 | contig 30387 bp, 53 predicted proteins | sample 7449551 | NCBI WGS metagenome assembly JACCDZ01 (sample SAMN15323452, study PRJNA562643) | freshwater metagenome | isolation source: river surface water | place: USA:Blue River Watershed | collected 2017-08-18 | reverse complement strand
CGTGGGCGACGGCGGGCGGTGGAACGCGACGCCGGCCGACTTCCAGGATCAGGAGATCTTGGCGACGGCACGGATGGGCGTGGTCGCGCATGAGGTCGATGGGGTCAAGATCCTTCACCCGGACGATCCGCACTTCGACGTGGACCACGTCTTCGAGTCGCTGACGAGCAAGCAGTTCTGCCGCCTGGTCGTCCACGAGGCAGGACCTGGCGTGCTGTCCGGCTTGAACTGCACGTCAAAGAGTGGTAACCTGACCATCTACAACCCGGCGGCCTTCGACATTGCCGCTCGCGCGTTGATCTCGCGCATCTCCGCCCAGCCTCTATGCACCGTCGAACTGCCATGGGCCGCTGCATGGGCTGACCGGCGCTCGCGCGTCTCTCCGGGCGACTGGCGGCGTGCGATCCCGGAACTCGTTGACGCTCAGTTGAAGCCTTACCACGGGATGATGAAACCCCGGGGAGACGTGAAGTGGCAGGACTGAGCGCCTACGCGCAAGAAGACGTGGTGCTCCTTCGGGAGCACTACAACCCACTCGACGTCCGGACGTGGCCTTTCTTCCCTATCGTCATGCCTCTGCGCGATGGGATGGGACCGGCTACGGACGCCGAGTGCGACAAGATCACCTGGGAGGTGTGGGATCGCTTCTGCAACACCCACGGGTCTCACGACTACCTCCCGGATGCCATCAACGAGGCGCTGCGTTTAAACAAGGAGCTGCTTGGATGACTCGTCGTGAGCGCATCTGCCAGCAACGAGCCATGGCGCGAGAAGCCATCGGCAAACTGCGGGCGATTGAAGAACTTTTCGGAGCTGAAGAAGACCGGCTGTCCGACGAGAGCGGGCTTGGGTGGGAGGCGTTCAGTCAGAAGGTCTCCGAACTCGAGTCCTGGATCTTTGACGAAGGACCTTTGGCATGAAGGTAAAGGAACTCGCCGACGCGTTCGCGAAGATGGTCGAACAAGGCCACGGGGACGCGGAAGTCTGCCATGTCAACGGACAGGGCAAAGCCGTCGTGGTCTGCGGGTGGCAGCTTGTCACGTCCGCGGGCTGGGATCACCAGAAGGGGCTTCACGCGCCTGCCCACGAGGGCCGGCAACTGCGCCTCTTCACCACGTCACCATTCTGAAGGAGGGGACCATGCAGGTCTGGAAGTACCCGCTTCTCGTGCAAGAGGAGCAAGTCGTCTGGATGCCGGAAGGTGCCAAAGTCGTCCTGCTCGCGATGCAGGGCGCCGTTCCGACTCTGTGGGCGATGCTCGATCCGCAGAAGGTCGCTGTGCCGCGGCGCATCGTCCTGCATGGCACGGGGCACGAGTTCGACGCAACGGGCCTCGAGCACCTGGGATCGGTCGTGGATGGCCGCTTCGTCTGGCACTACTTCGAGAAGGTGTGAGGCTTCAACGTCAACCGCGGAATCGGGATATAAGCGAGTAGCATCCTTGTTCTGCGGTTGACGTCGATTTTTGTTGACGAGGTGGTAGGGGTCCTGTATAAGCGACTTATAGCAACGGAGTCACGCCTATGACCATCTTCGAGATCCAAATGGACGGTACCTTCTTCTACGCGAAGGCTCGCACCGAGGCGGAAGCCGCGGCGAAGGTGAAGGCGGCACATGGTGGCCGCTGGTCGCATGCTTTCGCGACTGGCCGCACGAAGGAGAAGTGAGATGAAAGTTTGGGTTGTGATCAGCGACTACTTCAACGGTGAAGGATCTGCGAACGGCTTGGGCGGCGTTTACTCGTCCGAGTCGAAGGCGAAGGAGTTCTGCGCGCGCATGAATGCTGCTCGCACGTCCGGCTACTCGACGTCCTACGACTACGAAGAGCGGACCTTGGATGAGGACTGTGCGTGATGAAGTTCGTCCAGGCGCCGTCGATGGTCGGGGATGTGATGGAGGTCTTGCAAGGCTCTCCTGTTCTCGTCTATGTTATCGCTGTAGTCGCGACCGCGTGGGTTGCGCACAAACTTTCGGAGATGCTCTAATGGCTCATGTTCAGCAGTGGATGGTTATCACCGTTCTCGTTGTGTTCGGCGCGGTCGTCGGAACCAGCTATGTGAAGGGTCTCGTTGACCAGGTGGCCGCGGATCTTGCTGCCTCCATCGAGTCGGCAGCTCCCTGATCTTTCGGTTGCGCCCCCGGGGCTTCCTGCGGCTGTTGCCTAGCAGCCGTCATAGGCCCTGTCTTGCTCTTGGGAAGGCGCGGTGCATTGATGGCGAGACAGGGATAGGCGCTGAGCCGAGCGAGATCGGTAGGGTTCGAGCACCGCTGCAGGATGGGGAATGAGCCCCGGACCCGGCGGTGCTTGGACCTGCTTTTCATTCTTGACATTGACGGTCGTCTGTCTCACGCGCGCGCATCATGCGCGAGTGCATTACGCGAGTGCGTAGGCCGAAAGTGGAAATGGGGCGCTGAGGCAAACCGCCCGCATCGTCCGCATCATTTCTTTAGTTTCAACGGGTTAGACTGATGCGCGCATCGTCCGCATCACTGCATCAGTGGAAAAAGGTTGATGGTTTTCAATCGGTTGGCTGATGCGGACTGATTGAGGGTGGTCCGCATCAGTAAAAGAATCAATGGGTTAGCGGTGATGCGGACATGAGGCGGTTTTCGGTTCGTGGTTTCGGGTTCGTGGTTGGGGTCCAAGGGTGGTCCGCATCAGTGGGAGGTTTCGGGTTAGTTGCCAAGGGGTTGGCTGATGCGGGCCAGAGCGCTGAGTGATCAGTTGGGTGGTTTTCAGAAGAACGTCGCGAGTGCGCGCGTAAGAGCCAGGATCCTGGAATCGGCGCTCCCTGGGAGCACACGCGGTTCTCCGTCGCTGATCGGGCGTCCTTGGGCCGAGATCCTAGGTCCTTGATCCGTGCTCGACGACCGCTCGGGATGAGGATATAAACGAGTTATCCTTCTCCTAGAAGACTCCTCTAGTACCTGCTTTCGGAGCGCTACCTTGACTGATCTGAGTGTCACCGACGAAGAATCCATCCCGCCCCGCAAACTGGTTGCCGTCGATGGCACCCGGCGCGGGTTGCATCGCAAAGGGTCGAAGAACCGCCGCACTCAACTGATCGAGCAGTGCCAGGCCGAGGTGGAGCGGATGACTGGGATGACCAACTGGGATCCCGTGGTCATGCTCGCCGTGATCTCGGCACGGGCCTTCAAAGGCTACCAGGCGACCGACGAGGAAGGAAATCCGGTCATCGACACGGAGACCGGGAAACCCGTCATGGTTCCGCCCGACTACGTCCTGGCATCTGCGGTCGCGGCGAAAGCGGCACCCTACCTGCACCAGCACCTGCAACCGAAGCAGGTGGACGCCGAAGGCGACGAAGAGAAGGATCCGGGCGAGGTCAAGGAGCGCGTCCTGCAAGCGTTCGAGAATATGGGCGTCAAGGTCGTCCGCGACGATGAAGGTGGATCCTGATTCTGCGGTCGACACCCACGCCTGCCACGTCGTAGCGTCGGCTCTGTTGAACCTGTGCTACCACGCCAGCAGAACGGAGTCGAGCCATGAAGCGCTAATCCCACACCCAGTTGCTTTTCCACGGAGTAGACGATGACCGACACGACGATCCAAACCCCTGAGCAGGCTCTCGCCTGGAAGTCCGTCAAGTGGCGCAACGCCGCGGGATGGGTCTTGGTGCTGGGCCTCGCGTGGCGGTTCGTCGTCTACCCCGTTTCCAACGCAGTCCTGTCCGCGCAAGGTCAGCCGCTCCTGCCTCCGCTCGATCCCATCTCCATCGGTGATGCGCTCGCCGTGATCGGCATTCCGATTGGCGGTTCCTTGGCCGACAAGATGGCACCCTGATCGTTTAAACACCGGGCCGCGGAAGGCGAAAGCCTCGCCCAGTAGGAGTGCGATTCTCCTAGGCCCGCCCAAACCCACAACGGAGATCCCAATGGCCTTCAAAGTCGAACGCGACACCGATCCGCACCGCAGCGTCTATGCAGCGGCAGGCGGCGGTGTCTTGAGCGGGACCAAAGGCAAGCGGCGCCTCGTCGTCGAAGTCCCGAAGCGGTGGTTGACCCGCATCGCCCTTGCCTACGCGCTGGTGTTCACCGGCATGAAAGCCCACCGCGTGGGCAACCACCTGATCCTCACGGAAGGAATGTGATCATGGACAAGATCCTCGCCGGCGCCTTCACCGCCGTTGCTGCCGTCGCACTGGTGTTCTTCATCATCCTCCTGACCACGCTGATGGGCGCGCTCGTCGGATGGGTCGTGGGCCTGTTCTTCAGCGAGACGATCCTCGGCACGCTGTCGCGGTTCGGCATCGACGTCATGGGCCTGCAGATGTGGCAGCTCGGCGCCACGCTCGCCTTCGTTGGGTCCTTCTTCAAGGCCCACCAGCACAAGGCGGACAAGTGATGCGCGCCTGGATCCGCATCCTGTGGGCGCTTGCGTCGCCGCTCGAGCGGTTCCTCCTGCTCGTTCTGCCCCTGACGACGATCTGGGACCTGTTCCGCGGCAACTGGATCGACCTGGTGGTCGGCATCTGCGTCGGGACCTGGATCGTCTGGGACGTGCAACGGCGGGGCGTTTGATGGCCCGCTTCGATCATGGCGGGGGCTGCGCATGTGGCCTCCAGAAGGAATGTGACTGCAAGGAGGCCGTCGTGGACGCGCAAGACATCGGGAAGAAGATCAGCCTCAAGCTGGACCTGGGCGGGGCTGTCCGCGAGGCGATGATCCAGGGCCTGGCAGACGTCGTCAATGCCGCACCGCAGTTCCGGTTCGCCGTGATCCTGCGTCTCCTGCGGGATGACCAGATCACTCGGATGATGATCGCCGAGGCGATGGGCGAGGCGGCCCTCAAGGCACAGGCCGCGGATGAGGCGAACGAGAAGCTCTCCTTCGATAACCCGGCCCGGCAGGACTACCACGAGCAGTCGTGGGATGAGATCATGGGCGACGTGCTGTCCGAGCTGGAAGCCACGCCCGGTGGGCAAGGCCTGGTCCTGCCCGAAGAAGCCACCCCGTCGTTCTGATGCGCGTCCTCGTCACGGGAGGGCGCGACTACTCGGACAGGGCCCGTGTCTTCTCGGTGCTCGCTGCGGTGCACTCGAAGCACGGTGTGACTGCGGTCATCCATGGCGGGGCCCGTGGCGCTGACGCGCTCTCTGCGGAGTGGGCCCGCCTCCGGAAGATCCCCTGCGTCGAGTTCCCGGCCGACTGGGACAAGCACAAGAAGGCCGCGGGCATCTTGAGGAACATCGAGATGCTGCGCGACGGGAAGCCTGACTGCTGCATCGCGTTCCCGGGCGGGAAGGGCACGGCCCACATGCTCGGCCTCATGCGAAAGAGCGGGTTGCCGCTGTGGGAGTTGATCGAGTGAACCTTCTAGAACTGAGCGAGCGGGAAGCGCTGCTTAAACGCAGGCAGGACGGTGTTGAGCGGAACGAGGTGGTTCTGCTTTTCAACGTGACGCCTTTTGCACCAGATCCGTGGGCGCGCAGGGGATTCACCGTCCACTGCTACGACTTACTGACCAAGGAAGAACGGCGGGAGATCGTCGGGAATGGCGTGGTTGTGTATCACCCCTGGGATTCTGACCTTCCAGGTGCCTTAGACGAACTAGTGGCTACTCACCCACACCCGTGGTTCGTTGGTGGCTTCCCGCCTTGCACGGACCTCTCAGTTGCGGGTAATGGCTGGCGGAAACGCAAGGAGGAAGCAAATCCCCGGTACCTAGACGACGCGATGGCGCGCCTGCACTTCGTGAAAGCCTACGCCGACGCAGTTGGTGCACCTTACTTCATTGAGAACCCGGTGGGGAAGGCGAGCACGCTGTGGAGGAAGCCCGATCATAAGTTCATACCTGCGGATTATGGCGGTTATCTTCCGGAAGACGACGTCCACCCTGTGTGGCCTGACAAGATCCCGCCAAACGATGCTTACTCGAAGAAAACGCTCCTCTGGACAGGGAATGGCTTCATCATGCCCAAGAGGAAGCCTGTCCCGATAGTAACGAGCCAGATCACCTGTTCCTATTGGTTCAAGGACTTGGATGAGGAGAAGATCTACCGGAGCGCAACGCCGCGGGGATTCTGTGAAGCAGTAGCGGATGCCAACTCGTGAGCAAGCAAGCCTCCTTCATGCCGGACGACCGCGAACGGCAGGGCAAGAAGAAGCGCCCGGGCAAGAAGACCGTGGTGGTGGAATGGCGGGCCCGTGAAGGCCGCGGGTCGATCTGGTTCAAGGACTGGTCGAAGTTCAACTCCTACGCGACGACCGAACAGGCGGAGCAAGCACTGAGGCAGAAGAGCAGCGACCAGTACTTCGAGTACCGGATTCGTGCCTGACACCCGCTTCTCTTGTTGACATGGTACCTGGTCACAGGTAAGGTCTCTTAGACCTTCCAGCCCAGGTGATACCATGAGCATGAGCAACGCGGCCGAGGCCGCACTCCTTGACCTACTCTTCCTGAACGTCGACTGGGCGAACGTCGGCGACGCCGCGGGGTTGCAGAACAGCGCCGTTGCGGGGAACTTCTACATCGCACTCCACACCGCAGATCCCGGCGAGGCCGGCGACCAGTCGACCAACGAGGCGGCCTATACGGGCTACGCTCGCGTCGCCGTCGCGCGGTCGGCGGGCGGCTTCACTCGTGTGGGGTCCCAGATCAGCAACACGGCCACCGTCCAGTTCGGCGAGTGCACGGCAGGCTCAGCAACCGTGACGCACTACTCAGTCGGTGTTGGCAGCGCAGGCGCAGGGCAGATCATCTACAGCGCGCCCCTCGCGTCTCCCCGTGCCATCAGCGCTGGTATCACGCCGCTCTTCAACGCGGGCACGCTGACCAGCACGGCGGACTAAGCCATGACTATCAGGAGCGTCTCGGACGTACTTGCGGCCTATGATGAAGGTCGGACGCATGTCCAGTGCTTCTACAAGGGCTCACTTGTGAGCCTGGCGGATGGTCGGTGGCAGGACTGGGCATTTGCGCCAGGTCAACCTGCTTACGACGCACGGATTGGTGTGGGAGGTAAGTTCAACTCCTTCACCGCGGTCGGCAACGATGCAATTTGGTTCCCTGAGCTAGCTCCAGGCCAGACGCGGCACCTAAGCGAGGTGGTGCTGAAGACCTCTGCAAGCAGCGTCAGCCAGACGTCGGTTGACTGCGTGATCTACGACCTGCTGGGTGTCTACCCCTTGATAGACGGTGACAGCTCAGATGAGCAGTTACTTACTACCGACGTTCCTCTTCCTAGATACTCGGACGGTGTAGGCGTATTTCCAGTCCTGGTCAACCATGTGGCGCCCCTAGTAGTAGGCGGCGCGGGCACTTACACCTATATCGGACACGATGGTATTTCTCGCTCCGCGCAGTTCGGAGTGTCCTCATTCAGTGCTCTTGGACAAGTCAGCACCGTTGGAGCTAACCCAGCCGTCAACACGCCGGGCATGCTAGGCGCACTTTCTATGCCCTTGGTGGGCGGCAGAGGCGTTCGGTCAGTGACGTCGATCAAATTCACCACGACACCTGGCGGTCTCTACTCGCTCTATCTTTACAAGCCGCTCCTGACGCTGACCAACGTCGGGGATGGCGGGCTTACCGCTGCTCGTGGGCCTGCGACTGTAAAGTCCGCGTTTGAGAACAACGCGTGGCACGCGCCGCGCATCTACGACGGTGCCCACCTGGGCATGTTCCTGCGTTCAGCAGCTGGAAGCCGAGCAATCGCGTCGGTGTTCGGCCACTTCGAGTTCATCTGGGGCTAAGGAGACAGCCATGACCATCCAATCGCTTGACAATCTTGTGGCGGCCCTCGGCAATGGCCAGACGTCGCGCTATGACTGGAACAAGATCACAGGGGCAGCCGCTTACGCGGCCGGTCGCTGGTACGAGATGCTCTCGCTTGCGGGGTCGCCTGTCGGTACGACCTTCCCGGGCACTGCCCTGACCTGGCAAACCTGCGACGAGGCTACCGGGGACGGTACCAACGCGTTCGGGATCCCGCATGGCGGGAACGTCGCACCGCTTCTGAAGCATGCACTGAACCTCGCCGCCTGGACGACGGCTGCTACTGGCGTGCCCGCCACCTTGATGCTCGTTGACGTCCAGGGGTACTACCCGGGCATCAACATGAACCTCAACACGGCTCAGACGCTCCTCGGCACGCCGACCCTTCGCTATCCGACGGGCGCGGGCGTTCGCGCCTTCCTGGCAGCGCGTGCCACGACCGGTGCGACGGCGCACAACCTCGCCTATAACTACCAGAACCAGGCGAACGTCGCGAAAGCAAACCCTTTCACGGTTGCGGCGACCGCTTCCGCAATCGTTCCCCACATTCTACACTCGGGCGTTGCTGCGAACAACTATGGGCCGTTCCTTCCGCTTGCTGCCGGGGACACGGGCGTCCGCTCGTTCAACTCGGTTCAGCTGTCCGCAGCAAGCGGCACCGCTTCGACGGCAGCTCTCGTGCTGGCGAAGCCCCTCGCAACGCTGACCCTGGGCGTGGCGTCCCTCCTGACCGAGAAGGACCTCCTGAACCAGATCCCCTCCCTTCCTCAGATCAAGGAAGGTGCTTGCCTCGGGTTCCTGCTCGGCGCGGGTGCGGCGGTTGCCGCTTCGACCACGTTCGCGGGTCACACCGAGATGGTATGGGGGTGAGGCATGGCCGTCTACCCGAACAGTTCCCGGCTCGCTGATGGGTTCCTGCGGACATCTCGTCTACTCGGGCGGCCTCAGTACAACGGCGCGCAAGACAAGGTCGGGGCGAAGCGTGGCATGCTCACGGGACTTCTGTCCCCTGCGGCCTCGTTTCCGGACGGGTATGGCGCACAGGTTCCGCTGCTACCACTCAAAGCCGGTGGCATGGCTGGCCAAGCATCGAGCGTGCTCACGGGTGCCGGAAGCCTGATCAGCGGCCTCCCGATGGCCGGTGAAGGTTCACTTGCACTGACAGGCGCGGGCGACTTGTCGGTTATCATCTCGATGGCAGGCGACGGCACCTTCTCGATCACAGGCGACGGTGGACTTGCCCTGACCTTGGCTCTTTCAGGAGACGGCACCTTCTCGATCACAGGCGACGGCAGCCTGTCGCTCGTGGTTCCTGTTGAAGGTGCGGGGTCAATCGCGCTCTCAGGTACCGGCGACCTCAAAGGCCGGTTGCGACTCGAGGCAGGAACAGAGTCGACCGTGCTCACCGCCGCCCAGATTGCGGATGCCGTGTGGGCTGCGCTTGCCGCCGCGAACGACCTGCCTGGCACCATGGGAGAGCTGCTCAGCACTGCAGGCTCTGGCGGGCTTTCGCCCACACAGGTCACCATGCTCACCGAGCTGTGGAAGATGCGCGGTCTTGACCCGGCAACGCCAGTTACTGTTACTACGGATCAGGAAACCGCTGGCACTATCGTCCTGGACATCACAGGCGACGGCGAGACGACCAGCACCTTGACGCGGCAACCATGAGTACCTTGACCCGCATCACACTCGGCCGACTCCAACGCCCGTTGAGCGCTGGAGTTGCTGTTGGACTCGTCGAGGTAGCCCTCGCTTCGAGTACGCTTCTAGCCGAAGTGGTGGAAACGCTCTCGGTCAGCATTGACAGTACGCAGACGGCGTCTATAACTGGTGAAACTCTATCCGCGGCAGTCGCAACGAGCCTCGTTGCTGATCTGACCCCAACTCTAACCGGCGAGGTGAACTGATGGCATTCTTCGGACCCACTCAAGAAGACATCGAAGTGGTGCGCGGGGACAGCCCCGTCATTCCGCTCAGTGTGACGTCAGGCGGCGCACCCGTGGACATCACCGGTGGGACCTTTGAGCTTGCGGTCGATACCCAAGCGAAGCCTGTGGACAACTCGACTTCGCTTTTCATCGTCGCGGGCGTGATCGTCTCGGGGCCCGCTGGCACCGTGACGTTCCAGCCGTCGTCCTCGGAGCTCAACCTTGAGCCCAAGACCTACTACTACGACATCCAGATGCTGCTCAACGGCTCGAAGCGCACCCTGCTCAAGGGCAAGTTCATTGTCCAGCAAGACATCAACAAGAACTGACACGGCTTCCGATAAGGTAGAGGGCTACTGTGGGTGGTTCGGTTCCCTTGACGAAGAGGGCCGCTCCACCTATCATAAGCGACTGATACCTGACCGAAGGATCCACCGTGCCCCTAGACCTAATCCAGATCAGCGCGTCCCACATTGACGAGGACAACCTAGGCGAGTCGCTCAGGCAGCTGGGCATCTCGATGGACTACTTCCGGCAGAACCCGGAGCAGGTCCCCGTCTGGATGGAGCAGCTCGGTCAGGACGTCATGCACCAGTTGGTCACCGACTGGAAGTTCCTCGCCCGGGATGAGCAGCTCCCGCCCACCAAGCTCTACAAGTTCTGGCTCTACATGGCGGGCCGCGGTTCGGGGAAGACCCGGACAGGCGCGGAATGGACCAAGGACCTGATCCGGCAAGGCTACAACCGCGGCGGGCTGATCGCCCCGACGGCCGCCGACGTGCGGGACGTCATGGTGGAAGGGGAGTCAGGACTCCTCGCCGTCTGCAACCCGTGGGACAAAGACATCCACGGGAACGTCATGGGCCGACCGACCTATGAGCCGTCCAAGCGTCGCGTGACGTGGGAGAATGGCGCGATGGTCACGCTCTACTCAGCGGATGAACCTGAGCGTCTGCGTGGTCCACAGCACGGGTTCCTGTGGATGGACGAACTCGCGGCCTGGCGCCGCATGGAGACCTTCGACCAAGCCATGTTCGGCCTTCGCCTCGGCAAGAAGCCTCGGGTGTTCATCTCGACGACGCCCAAGCCCAAGCCCCTGGTGAAGCGCCTCTACGCCCGGGCACTGGACCCGAGCGACCACGACGTGGTCATGACCACCGGCTCGTCCGAACGCAACTCCGCCAACCTGGCGCCTGGTGTGATCGAAGAGCTCCGCGGGATGTATGCGGGCAGTCAGCTGGGCCGGCAAGAGCTCGACGGTGTGCTGCTCGAGGAGTTGGAAGGCGCCCTGTGGAGCCGGAAGACCATCGACGCGAACCGCTACGACGTGATGCCGACGCTCCTGGACAAGGACTTCTACTTCCTGCGGATCGTCGTGGGCGTCGACCCTGCGACGACGGACAAGGAAGGCTCGGACGAGACGGGCATCGTGGTCGCGGCTCTTGGGTCCGACAACCACGCCTATGTGCTCGCCGACTACTCGGGAAAGTACTCGCCCGCGGCATGGGGCAAGATGGTGTCCTACGCGTTCGAGAAGTGGCAAGCGGACATGGTGGTCGCGGAAGTCAACCAAGGCGGCGACATGGTCAAGCACGTCCTTGAGGGCGCGAATGACCTCATGCCGGTGAAGATGGTCCACGCGTCCCGCGGCAAGATCGCCCGGGCCGAACCCGTCGCGCAGAAGTACGAGCAAGGCAAGGTCCACCACGTCGGTCATGCCGTGGTGCATCAGGACGGGACCAAGAACGATGGGCACCTCGACAACCTGGAAGATCAGATGTGCACTTGGGAACGCCTGTCCGCGACGTACTCGCCTGACAGGATCGACGCGCTGGTGTGGTGCATCCACGAACTGCTGATCTCGGGTGAAAAGGAGATCGTGACGTCCCGCCTGCGTGGGACTCACTAATCGTTTAAACGCCCACCCTTAGAAGAAGTAGTCGGATACGGCCACCATAGCCGTGACCAGAAGCCCTACAGCTGCTGAGAACAGCACAGCTCCGAGCGACCCACCTCCAGGCATCTTGTTGCACAAGGTAAAGATTACCAGCCATGCGAGGGTCGCCCAAGCTGACAGGATATAGACTGCCAGATAGAAAGCCAACTCGTTCACTTGCTTTTTCCTTTCAGTACTGCGAAGCAGCTAAGGGCTCCAAGGAGAAGTAGTCCAGGGAGCGGGATAGGCACAGGCGAAGGATCCACGGGGTCTACCGGATCCACAGGCGGTACGACGATCACGCAGCACGGATCCACGGGGTCTACCGGATCAACAGGCGGTACGACGATCACGCAGCACGGATCAACGGGCGCTGGAGTTACCGGAGGCGTAAGAAAGACCTGGACAGAAGGAGCGATGGGCTTAGGCACTGAAAGGACAGGGATGGTTGTCCCTTTCTTGATGATGGCCCAGTTGCCACACGCGTCAAGCCTGACAAAAGCCCACTCTCCCATGTCCCAGCCCCAAGCGGTCTCGAACTCGGTAAGAGCTGCAACAGTCCATGTCCGGTAAGCGATAGGCTTGCCATCCTTGAAGTATGACATGAGCGTGAAGACCGTCCCGTCTTCTACTAGGAACAGAGCTGGGTCGGGCTGCTCCTCCTGCTTAGCCTTGAGCTGCGCCAGCTCGTCGTCAGTCAGCTGGGTCTCAGCCCACTCGAGTGTGCAGCGGTCCCGACATGCGTTCGGCCCGGGTCCCGACCACGTTTCGATGACTGCTGCAGAAGCAGGTTGGCACAGTAGAGCAAGTGCGAGTAAGGCCGCTTTCATTCGTCGTCTCCCACATTACCGTTGCTCAGACTTTCACAGTTCTTGAAAATGTAGAGCATGACCACAATCGAAAGCCACCCAACAACTCCGCCAAGCAGATCGGGCATGTCACGTCTCCTTCTTGATCCAGGTGTCCGCCAGCGGGCCATCACCTGCGGGCTCGTAGCCCTGGGCTTTGAGGTTCTCGACCGTCTCCGCGTGCCAGGCGGCAACGCGACGCTCGAGTTCTGAGAAGTCGGCGCCTAGCAGCGCCTTCGACGTAGCACGCGCCTGCTCAGGCGTGACGTGCTGCAGGTCGGACAGCTTGGTCGGCCCGCTCATGTAGGCCATGGGCCAGAAGTCCTTCGGCGTGCGCCGGATGCGCCCCGTCGGGGACACGTCCTCGAACGTCGGGCCCTCGTGCGAGAAGCGGCCTGTGACTACGCCCGTCCGCACCATGTGGGCGATCTCGCGCGATCCCACCTTGGAGAGGTCCTCGACCTTGGGCGGCGGGTACTCGCCCACGAGCAGCGCCTGCTTGATCTGGCCCGCCCCATAGGCATCCGCGAGTGCCTGGGCTTTACGCTTGTCCATGGCTCAGCTCTCCCATGCGTTCGCGGACGAGGTTCTGGATGGCCTCCCGCGGGATCATCACCGAGGCGTAGGACTCACCCGGCACCGAGCGGTTCGGCAGGTCCCAACGCACCATCACCTCATCCTTCGCCATGAAGGCCTCGAACCGCGCATCGTTGCGGCGTCGCGCGCGGATGCGGTCGGCGGCAGCAAGGATCTCGTCATCGGTCACAGCCCCACCGCCTTCCTGACGCTTTCCCAGAACGCCGACCAGGCGTCCACGAACCGCGCGTGCTGCGCGACGAAGGTCTGGTCGAACGCGGTGAGCGCCTTGAGGCGGTCCTCGCCCGTCGGGTTGCCGATGGACTTCAGGAACGCGTTGCGCGCGAGAAGGTAGTTCATCACAGGTCCTCCTTCATCAAGGTGGATGTGATCCACAAGGTTGCCGCGTGGAGGGATGAGAAAGGCCCGATGCCGTGCCGAGGGAAGGGCGGCCCTTCGGTGCGCTCGTCATGGACCCAGTACCCTTCCTTTCGATCACCGCGGATCCTGAAAGCACGCGACCCGTTGACTACGACGTCCCAGTGCTCAGGATTCCGCCACATGAAAGTAAAGCTCGGCAGCATCACAGGTCCTCCTTCAGGCGACCGGCCAGGTCCCAGATGTTCAGCAGGTCCTCGTAGGAGATGAGGACGTGCGACTTGGTGTTGTAGTGGGGCCCGCCGAGACGGGCCTGATCGAGATGGCGGTTGGCGATCTGTTCGATGGTGCGAGCACGCCGGATCTGCTTCTGCCTGTCCTCCTCGGCCCAAATCTGGGCCGAGGTCAGGGGCTTCTTGCGGCCTTTCCAGAACCTCATTTCACGCGCCTCCACACTTCGACGTCGACCAGCTCAAGGCCGTGAGCCCAGCCCACCTCATGGATCAGGATCGTGCGGATCTCCACCCGGGCGCCCTCGAACGCGAGTTGCTTGGTGATGCGGTTCAAGGTGTCCGCGGCCTTCTTGGCCTCGACGGACAGGGCTACCAGTTCTGCGTCGGTCATCTCAATCTCCGTTGCTGATAACTTGGTTATCGGTTGCGACGCTACCACGCGTCAACGTGTTTCTCGGGAAGCGGAATGGTGGAACCCGATTCCAGCTGCTCCTTGATGCGGGAGCAGTAAGTGTGGGTCCCTTCCGCCACGAGCACGATGGTGAAAGTTTCGGGGATCATATCAGGCACTCCGTTGATGGTGGGCGGCGTGCCCACACCACGACGTATAAGCGAGTTATACGTCGGGCGCAAGCACCTTCTTCAGACGTTCTCGACATGGACGGACAGGCCGCGCGCGTCGATGGCGTAGATCATGGTCCGGCCGTCAAGGATGGCCTTCTGCAGGCACTCGCCGTGCGATGCGTGACGCGTGACGGTGCGCGCGGCACCACGGCCTCGGACGCAGGTCCATTCCACAGCGTTGGCGATCACGTCGAGTTCGTGCTCGGTGCGAGGGGTCGGTGCGGGCATGTCAGATCTCCGTTGCTGAGTGGTAGGTGGTCCACAACGTATAACTGAGTTATAGCATCGCGTCAACACCTTCTTTCAGACATTGCACGAGACGCGCTTGCGCGTATGATGGACCTCGACGGGCGGAGCCCTCTCACCCAAACGAGGACCCAATGGCTCGAACGGTCTCCAATACCCATGCCGACTATGCGAAGCGCAAGATCCAGTGGACGCGCATCAGAGATGCTCTTGAAGGCCAGGATCAGATCAAGGCGAACGGCGAAGCCTACCTGAAGCGACCTGACGGCATGACGCAGGCGGCCTATGACGCCTACAAGGAGCGCGCGCAGTTCTATCCTGTCGTCGAGCGCACGCTTCGCGGCATGTCGGGCATGGTGTTCCGGCACCCGATCAAGATCGAGCTACCCAAGCGCCTCGAACCACTGATGGACGCCGCGACGACCGATGGGCACTCCATCGAAGTGATGGCGGAGAACGTGATCAACGAAGTGCTCGCCCTGGGCCGCTTTGGCATCCTCGTCGATTACCCCACGGCCAACTCCACTGCGACCTCGATCCCGTATCTCGCCACCTACACGGCCGAGAATATCATGGATTGGCGAGTGCAGTTCATCGACGGCATGCGCACCTTGACCCGCGTCGTGCTCAAGGACGACTTCGACTCTCAGGAGAACGACGATGAAAGCGCCGAAGTACGCTTGGAGCTGCTCCTGAATCCGGAGGGAAACTACGAGGTTCGGCGGTGGTATGCTGCAGGTGCCCAGCGCGAGGCTACAGCGAAGCAAGGAGACGTGGCTGCGTTCTCGATGCGTGAACCGCCCGTGGTTCCGCTTGTCAATGGAAAGCCCCTGAAGCGCATCCCCTTCATCTTCATCAACGCTTATGATCTTCGACCTGAAGTAGACAAGCCCCCGATGCTCGACCTGGTCGACGTCAACCTGGGCCACTATCGCAACTCGGCCGACTACGAGCATGCGCTCTACCTCACGTCTCAGCCGACGCCGTGGGCCGCAGGCGCTATCAACGAGAAGAACAAGCCGACCGCCATCGGGTCAGGCGCCTTCTGGATTCTTCCCGAAGGATCTACCTGCGGCTACCTCGAGTTTGGGGGTCAAGGTATCGAGGCGATGCGCCAGGCGATGCTTGACAAAGAGGACCGCATGGCGGCTCTCGGTGCGCGGATGATCAATGACGGCCGCAACCGCAATGAGGCGACTGACACTGCGCGGATGCGCGGTCGTTCCGAGATGTCGCTCATGGCGAACGTGGTCAACATGGCCGAGGCGGGGCTCTGCAAGGCACTCGAGATTGCGGCTGAATGGGTGACGGGCTCGTCCGAAGACGTCGAGGTCAAACTGAACCGCGACTGGATCGAAACCAAGATGGACGCGGGAACGCTGACCGCGCTCGTTAAGGCCTGGCAGTCGGGTGCCATGTCGCACCAGACTCTGTGGGAAAACCTGCAAGCAGGCGAGATCGCGCCGGTGGACCGCACCTACGAAGAAGAGAAAGAGCTGATCGAAGAAGAGGGCGGCGACTTGGGGCTGGGCATCAACCAGGTGATGGCGAACGCCGCCCTCACGCCGCCTGGACAGCAGCCGCAAGCGCCGGGTCAGCCAGGGCAACCCCCGCAGCAACCCAAGAAGCCGACCGAACCCAAAGAGCCGCCCGGCTCTCCGCGTGGCTCCGGTGAGGACGCCTAGTCGGTCCTGTCCATACCGTCTGGCGTGTAACCGAAGCCGACAACGTCCGGCGCGTTCACAGGCCGGACGACGTCCTCGCGCTCCTTGTTCGCGAAGATCACCAGGTCCTGGTCCCAATCAATCTCGCGGTTCGCGCGCGTGTCGTGGACGCGGTGGATGAAAGCAGTCCCGCCGAAGATTCGGCGGGCCCTTCCATACTCGTCACCACGGAACCCGATGTAGTGGACGACCCTCACGGTTGAACCTGGAAGGCCGCTTTGCAGCGGGCACGAAGAGCTTCGTCCGTCTTCAGAGCATGCTTCAGATCGGACCAGGTGTCGAAGTCGCGGATGTCAGCCCCCTTCTCGTCGATGAACCAGACAGCAACGTGCCCCGGTGCTTTGCAGAAGCCGCCCAGGAAGTCGCTGCCGTCAACGGTCGAGATCCGAATGTCGTCATAGGTGCAGCCGATCATCGGGCAGTTGTTCTTCAGCCAGTAGTAGCAGGTGTCCGCGTTCACGAGACCCTGGTCAACCAACCACTGGATGGTCGGTTCTAGGCGCAGGCGCCGCCCCTTGAGGGCGGAGTCTTTGCAGAACCAGTCATAGAAGAACTGGCAGCGCGCTTCGTCACCGTCGAGGCCTTCACCAGCGAGTTGGGTGCGGATGGTCTTCATCGTCTTTCTCCGTTGCTATGGGCCGCCCCATCGGCGTGCCCGTCCACAACGTATAACCGAGTTATAGCAGCCCGTCAATACCTATTTCCGCGGATAACCAAGTTAGGTGAGTCCTCAGATCGGTGTTGCAGATCGCTTCGCGCCGCGCGATGGTGTGATGGCGGGCGCTCGAGGGCGCCCTTTTTCGTCAACCGCCCAAGGAGCTCCCTGAATGTATGGGCCCAGCCACCCAGTTTCCATCGACCAGCATATCCAGAAGTACCGCATCGGACCCGACGAGCAGTTCCAGGATATGTGCTTCCGGATCGCCCATGCACTCGCCGACAATGACGGCCACCAGCGGGACATCTACCTGACACTCCTCCACCAGAATTTCATGCCCGCGGGCCGCGTTCAGCGTGCCGTCGGCGCGCCTATGCGGATCTGCGCTCACAACTGCTTCGTGTCGGGCACGATCAAGGACGACTCCGAGGACATCCTCGAGAAGGTCAAGGAAGCCTTCCTGACGATGCGGATGGGCGGCGGCATCGGTTACGACTTCTCGACGCTCCGCTGGCGTGGCGCCTTCATCAAGTCCCTCCGGTCGACGGCATCGGGTGCGGTCTCCTTCATGCAGATCTACGATGCGGCTTGCAAGACGGTCCGGTCAGCGGGCGGGCGCCGCGGCGCGCAGATGGGCGTCCTGCGCATCGACCATCCGGACATCGAAGAATTCATCGACGCGAAGACGGCAGCGCTTGCCGAGGACATCCAGAAGGCGCAGTTCCTCCTCTCCCAGACGAAGTTCGACGACGAGGAGAAGGCGATCATCCTGGACATCGTCGAGAAGGTCTCCATCCAGAACCGCCTGTCCGCGTTCAACGTCTCGGTGGCCGTCACCGACAAGTTCATGGAAGCGGTCGAGAACGACTCCACCTTCGATCTGGTCTTCGATGGCGAAGTCGTCCGCACGGTCGAAGCGCTGCCCCTGTGGGAAAAGCTGATGCGCGCGACGTGGGACTGGGCTGAACCGGGCGTGCTTTTCATCGACCGGATCAACGAGATGAACAACCTCTACTACTGCGAGACCATCGCAGCGACCAACCCCTGCGGCGAGCAGCCCTTGCCGCCCTACGGTGCCTGCCTGCTTGGATCCTGGGCCGTTCCCAAGTACGTTCGCAAGTGGGGCGACCGCTTCTACTTTGACTACGAAGCCTTCCGCGCGGACATCCCTGGCGTCGTCCGCATGATGGACAACGTGATCGACTCAGCGCTGTATCCCCTGCCCCAGCAGGAGCTCGAGGCCAAGAACAAGCGCCGGATGGGCTTGGGCGTCACGGGCATGGCGAATGCCATCGAAGCGATGGGCGCGGCCTACGGCTCCGACGACTACCTGAAGCACCAGGAGCAGATCCTGCGCATGCTCGCGAACGAGGCCTACCGTGCATCGGCCCTGCTTGCGAAGGAAAAGGGCCCCTTCCCGCTGTGGGACGCGGACAAGTTCCTCGCTGGCAAGTTCGTCAACTCGGGCATCCTCGACGACGACGTGCTGGACCTGATCCGCACCTACGGCCTGCGCAACGCGCACCTTCTGTCCATCGCGCCGACCGGCACCATCTCGCTCACCGCGGACAATATGTCCTCGGGCATCGAGCCCGTCTTCGCCTACAAGAACGGCCGCGAGATCATCAACGAGGACGGCGTGACCAAGTCCTACGTCGAGATCGACGACTACGGCGTCCGCGAGTTCGGCGTCCGTGGCAAGCGGGCGGATGAGCTGTCGGTGACGGAACACGTCCGCGTCTACACCCATGCCCAGCGCTTCGTCGACTCGTCGATCTCGAAAACCTGCAACGTGGGCGGCGACGTCACCTTCCCCGAGTTCAAGGACATCTACGTCCAGGCCTGGAAGCTGGGCGCGAAGGGCTGCACCACGTTCCGGATCAACGGGAAGCGGTTCGGGATTATGAAGTCGCTGGACGAGGTCGTGCCTGAGTTCGAGATCGCCGGCGAGCTGGAAGCGCCCGAAGGTGCGGCCTGCGTCTTTGATCCGGCGACCGGCACCCGCTCCTGCGAGTGACCAGCATGTCAGGCCGCGCCATCTCACTCATGGCGCGGCTGTCGATGCGCGCCAACAAACTGAGAGGGGGCAAGTTGCCCCACCTCACTATATGTGCTGAACTTTGGCTGCTGGATAAACGGTTGCCTATCTGCATCATTGACGCTATGATGCTCCTAATCTTTCTCGAACGTGAGCACTGCCGGAAGAAGTACGAGGCCCATGGACTACAGCGACCATCCCCGCAGCGTTTCCGAGATCCGGTCTGATCGGAGCAACAAGTGCTCCGACTGGACGCCCCGAGACCTCCTCATTGCGCTCCTGCGAGACATCGACTCGGGAGAGCGCGACGTCGAGTCGATCTTCATTGCTGCGTCCGTTCGCGGTGCCGACCCGGGTAACTGCAAGCCCTTCTTCTCCGTCGCAGCGGCCTCGCCCATCGAAGCACTGGGCGTCGTCGAGGTAGCGAAGCAGGCCTACATCCGAGCGGGCTATGGCGAGTAGTATCAACGAGCGCTTCCTCGACTTCCAGATCGCGCAGCAGGTGCGATGGATCCGCTTCCAGAACCGCGAGGTTCGGGAGGCGCTCAAGATCCTCATGCGCGTTGACGCGGACCTGAAGGCCGCGCTCGAGGGCGCGCGCATCGGCGAGGGGACCTTCACCGAGGCCCGTTTAAACGCACTGCGCGTCCAGATCACCAACCTGATCAACGCTATCCACATGCAGGTCACCGCGAGCGTCACGACGGCGGTCAAGGAAGTGAGTATCGCGGCGGCTGAAGTCGAGCAGCAAGCCTTCACGCGTATACTGCCCGCAGGCCTTGACGTCACGACGCCCAACCTTGGCGTCCTTCAGACTGCGGCGTCTCTGCGGCCTTTCAATGGCGGAGTACTGGCTGACTGGACCGACCAGCTCCGCACTGCTGACTTGCAGCGAACGTGGCGGACGATCCTGGACGGTATCACGTCGGGGACGACGACGGAGGACCTTGTCTCGTCGCTGATCGGAACGCGCTCGCTCCGCTACAAGGACGGGGTGCGCGAGGTCACGCGGCGCGGGCTAGAGACGCTCGTCCGGACGTCCATCAACCACGCGACCAACCAAGGTCGGCAGATGGTGTGGGAAGCCAACACCGATCTGCTGAAAGGCGTCCGCTGGGTCTCGACGCTCGATTCCAGGACGACGCCAATCTGCCAAGAACGAGACGGGAAGGTTGGGCCTGTCGTCGAGGATCCGAACTGGTCGCCCCCGCAAGGCGCCGACCGACTCGACCCTCCGATGGCGCGGCCGCCCGCCCACATGAACTGCCGCTCGACCACGGTCGCGGTGACGAAGTCGTGGCAGGAGCTGGGCTTCGACGTGAAAGATCTGCCTGAGGGGACGCGCGCCTCCATGAATGGTCAGGTCCCCGCGTCAATGACCTACTTCCAGTGGCTTGACAAGCAGTCAGCTGCCACGCAGAAGGAAGTGCTTGGTCCAACACGCCTTGCACTGTGGAAAGAGGGCGGGATCACTCCTGACCGCTTCCAGAATGACGCCGGCCACCTCTACACCCTGGCCGAACTGAAACAGCGCCAACCCCAGGCGTTCAAGGACGCGGGACTATAGGAGGATCCGATGACCGCAGAGAACTTCGAGCAAGAGACCGGCTGGCTCCTCGTCCACGAGGGCGGCTATGTGAACCACCCCGCTGACCCAGGCGGTGCGACCAATCGCGGCGTGACGCAGCGCACCTACGACGGCTACCGAAAGCGGAAAGGCCTCGCACTGCAGTCGGTGAAGTCGATCACCGCGGCCGAGGTCATGGATATCTACCGCACCCAGTACTGGGACAAGGTGATGGGCGACCAGCTCCCCGCAGGCCTTGACTATGCCGTCTACGACTTCGCCGTGAACTCGGGCCCGAAGCGTGCGGTGCAATCGCTGCAGGAGCTGCTCGGCAAGAACGTCGCGGCCGACGGCATCATGGGCAACCAGACGCTCGGTGTGCTCGCCGACTTCGGTCCCGAGGACATGCGCGAACTGATCGAAGCCTACTGCGAGAAGCGGTGGAACTGGATGAAGACCTTGAAGACGTTCGCGACGTTCGGTAAGGGCTGGACCCGCCGCGTCATGGGCGAGCAGATCGGTGTGCAGGATGCAGACACTGGTGTGATCGACCGCGCGGTCAAGCTCTTCATGGGCGCCAAGGTCTCGGCTCCGACGCGTGCTGCTGAAGGCAAGGCGCTCGAGGACGACACCAAAGCCTCGGTGAAGGTGGCGGAGGGGTTCAATCTCAACACGGTCGGCACCATCGCCGCAGGTGTCGCGCCCACCGCCGTCGTCGCGGCCATTCAGCAAGAAGGCCCGATGCAGTATGCCCTTGCTGCTGTGGTCGTCGTCGCCACGATCATGGGCGCCATCGTCTTCTACAAGAAGGTGCTCGCCCGGGCGTGATCAGTACCTTCTTCTGGGTATAACTGACACCCTGTCAAGCGCAAAGTTCGGTGGACGCCTCCGGCGCCCGCCGATAACATCGGACTCACCAGGTAAGGAGAGCGGCCGATGGGTAGCATGTCGATGCGGAAGCAACGCCAAGAAGAACGAAACTGGAAACCGCCGCAGATCGAAACGCTCACTCCGAAGCAGGCCACTTACCTGGAACTCCTCCAACGCTGTGACTGCACGATTGCCACCGGCCCGGCCGGCACCGGCAAGACCTATCTCGCCTGCGCATGGGCAGGCCAGATGCTCGCCGACCACAACACCCGCGGCATCGTGCTCGCCCGGCCCGTCGTTCCAGTCGGTCGCACGCTCGGGATGCTTCCCGGCCCCATGGCCAAGAAGATGGATCCCTGGGCACGCCCGCTGGTCGAAGCCTTCAAGCGGCAGATGTCCGCGAAGCGCTACGACGAGCACGTCCAGGCGGGCTCCATCAAAATCGAGGCGCTCGAGCGCATCCGCGGCCTGACCTTCGACGACTGCGTGATGATCCTTGACGAGGCTCAGAACACGACGCCCGCCGAGATGAAAGCCTTCCTGACCCGCATTGGTGACAACTCGTCGGTGATCATCTCGGGCGACGTTCGGCAGAGCGACCTGCATCGGACAAACAACGGTCTGGCTTGGGCGCTGAAGGCGGTCGAGCGCGGCCTTGTGCCCAACGTGGGGCTTGTGACGTTCACCAGCGCTGACACGGTGCGCTCTGAGCTCTGCCGCATGTGGGGAGACGCATTTGACCAGCTAGAGGACGAACTCGAGCGAGTTGTTCTTTCTTAGGTTATCTTCAGCCGTCAGCACCTGAAGGTTCCAAGGAACGTGCAAGCCGCACACCACGTCTGACCGCAAAGGTATAATGTGGTCGACGTGATGAAGAACGCCCGTCTCGATTGTCAATCGCTGTGCCTCTGAGTAGAAATCGCGAATCTGGCGACGCTGAGCAGTGGTTAACCACTTAGGCGTTGCCTTGATTTTCTGAGCTTCGCGCATACTCTGGTTGTAGGCGTGGTATGCCAGCTGAGCAGGAGTTTTCCTGTAGGCTGCATCCCACGCCTTTAGCCATGCGACCTGGTCTGGTCGCTTCGCAAGCTCAGCCGCTTTTGCTCGGTAGGAATCTTTCCTCTGGTCGTCCTTAACACACGCAGTGCAGGCGCCGCTGGCTGTCCAGCGTTCCGCCGTGTGGCCTCGCTTGCACGTCAAGCCCGTTGAGTACTTGAACGCTCCCGCTGCTTTTGCTTCACTTCTTGCACTCATAGGATTGATCTAGACAGATCAAACGCTTCGGACAAGTAAGAAACGAGGTGGGAGGGCTCGCGCCCTCCCTGTTTCGATCACTTGAGGATCTTCACCAGCGTGCGCTGGTGAAGGCACTGGATGTTGTAGCCACCGGCGAGGATCGTGCGGATCGAGACTCGCTTGCCGGCGACGACGAAGAGCCCTTCGAGACCGTCGCTCGTTTCAACCAGGTTGAATTCCGGCAGCTCGGTGATGCCTTCCTTCGTCAGCGCCTTGATGATCTGCGCATCGCGGCGAGCGATCAGGCCTTTGACGTTCTTGGCGACGAACTCGGCACGCTGCTCGGGCTTCGGGTTCGACCAGATCGCGGCGAGCCAGGTCTTGCCGCCGGCCAGGTTCTCGAGCTTCGCGGTGTCGGCCTTGCGGGCCGCTTCGTTCTCCTTGCGGGTCTGCTTCGACCACTCGCCCAGCGCGGCTTTGCGCTCTTCGCTCGCGTAGTAGGTGCGCACAAGTTCGTTGCGGCCTTCAAACCAACCCAGCTGGCGCTCCAGGATCTTCGCGTTGAGTTCGGCGAAGGCGTTGTCGATCTGGGTTTGCATCTTCGTTCTCCGTTGCTAGTGGGGCGTCGTCGCGTCCCATGAACAACGTATAAGCGAGTTATAGCAGCCCGTCAACACCTTATTTTGCCCATAACTCAGTTATACCCGAAACGATAAGTCGCTTGCACCCCACACCTCCTCCTTCTATCTTCAGACAGGACCGATAACCTTGAGGGCCTCAAGAGCGGTCGATGGCAGAGCCATAGAAAGGACTACCCATGCCTGATCCGACGAACCCCGGCGACGGGAACAACCCCGGCGACCTGATGTCCAATCCGGACGTCAAGGCGCTCATCGACAAAGCCGTGAAGGAAGCGACTTCCGGACTGGCTTCCAACCGTGACGAGATTCTCGGCGAGAAGAAATCGCTCCAAGAGAAGCTCAGTGAGATGTCCAAGACCTGGGAGGGGCTCGATCCCCAAGCGGTCCGGCAGATCATGTCCCGGCTGGAAAACGACGAGGAAGCCAAGCTCCTCGCCGAAGGCAAGACGGATGCTGTGATCGAACGGCGCACCGAGCGGCTGAAAGCCGATCATGCGAAGCAGATCGCGGCCCTGGAGAAGGCGCTCGCTGACCGCGATGAAAAGCTCGGCGGTGCAAGCTCCAAGGTGAAGCGGCTGATGGTCGAGGGCAACCTCCGGCAAGCGGCTGTCGAACTGGGCCTGGTTCCGTCCGCCATTGAAGATGCGCTCTCGCGAGCGATGAACGTCTTCAAGGTCGATGATCAAGACCGCCTGATCGCCGAAGAAAACGGCTCGACGGCCTACGGCAAGGATGGTCGGACCCCTCTGACGCCGAGCGAATGGCTCGAGTCGATGAAGGAAAAGGCCCCGCACTGGTTCCCGGCCCCTGTGGGCGGTGGTGCTGGTGGTGGGAACGGCCGTGGCGGAAGCCACACCATCAGCCGCGCCGACGCGCGGGACGTCCAGAAGTACCGGGCCGCGCGTGAAGCGGCCTCGAAAGCCGGCGTCCAGCTCCAGATCGTCGAGTAAGGCTGATCTCCTGAACCGCCGCGCGTCTGCGCGGTAACGTAACCGCGCAGATGCGCATGCCATTGGAAAGGAAACGAAGATGGCGAATACCCTTGGGAACTACAATCCCGAGTTCTACGCTCAAGAGGCCCTGATCCAGCTCTTCAAAGCGCTGGGCATGTCCGGCCGCGTTCACCGCGGCGCCGAGCAGGAACGCAATGGTGCCGGGAACCAGAAAGGCGACACCATCAACCTGAAGCGTCCGACCAAGTTCACCGCGCAGACGCACGTTGCCGGTACCGGTTCGACGACTCAAGACGTCGTGGGCGAGAACATCGCCATCCAGCTGAACTCGCACCAGGAGGTCAAGTACAAGCTGACCGACCGCGAGCTGGCCTACACGACCGAGCAGATCATCACCGATCACATCACGCCCGCGGCCTACGCCCTGGCTGACAAGATCGACCAGGATCTGCACGCCCTGGGCTCGCGCGTCGGCCCGAAAGCGTTTGTCAGCGGTACCGCCTCGTCGGCCTTCATCACCGGCCCCCGCAAGGTGCTCCGGAACAACGAAGTGCCGATGGATGCCGGCATGATCCACTACCTGGTGGACTCGGGCATGGAAGCGGCCTTCCTCGACCTGGGCATCTTCCACGAAGCGCGCATCACCGGTGCCGGCGCGAACGAAGCCGCTCTGATGAACGGCTCGCTGGGCCAGCGGTTCGGCGTCGAGGTGTTCGCCTCGCAGAACGCGGACGTGGACGTCGCCGCCCTGACCTCGACCGCGACGGCTTCGGCCGGCACGGGCGACAAAGTGGGTGCCGTGAACAACGCCGCCGGCTACGAAGCCAACACCTCGACCATCGCGGTCGACGGCTTCACGGGCTCGGAGACGGTGCAGATCGGTGACACCTTCAGCATCGCGGGCGACCCGACGGTCTACACCCTCACCGCTGCGGCTACCTGGTCGACCGGTGCGGGCAACCTGACCTTCTACCCGGCGCTGCGTCGGAACGTGGCGGACAACGCCGTCGTGACGTTCAACCAGCTGAATGCCATCGAAGCGGCTGCGAGCCTGCGGAACCTCATGTTCCACCGCAACGCCTTCGCGCTGGCCTTCGCGCCCCTGCCCATGACCGGCGACGGCCGCGGTGCCCAGATGGCCACCGTCACCGACCCGATCACCGGCCTCTCGGTCCGTGCCCGCATGTGGTACGAAGGCGCCACCGGCAGCAACTACGTTGCTCTGGATGCGCTCTATGGCACTCAGGTGCTGGACCCGATGCTGGGCGTCCAGGTGCGCCGCGCCTCGACCCTCTACCCGGCGTAAGCTGGGCCGGCGGGGCCTTCGGGCCCCGCCTTTCCTTAACCCCTCATCTTTGAAAGGACTGAACGATGTCCAAGCACTCCGAGCTCTATGCCGTGAGCAAGAACGGCGAGTTCTTCGGTTATGCCGACGCCGGGCAGATCGCGCGCAGCAATGGCGTCCTGACCCTGTTCGACGAGAACTCCGCGAAGGCCGCTCGCGCGCAAGCCGAGATCGACGCCGCGAAGGCCCGTGAGGCCGAAGGCGCCAAGAAGGTGGACGACGCCAAGAAGTCGGGCGGCGCTGACGCGTCCGCCGTCAAGAAAGCGCCCTCGGCGTCCTGATCACGCCTTGACGTTTAAACGTCGGGGCGTGCCTCCAAGCACGCCCCTTTTCGTATCCTGCAGGAGCCAAGCATGCCCGACTTCGACCATATCGACCAAACGCTCGGCTACCTGAACCAGCGCCTTCAAGCGCTCGAGCTCTGGAAGGCGGGCCAAGACACAAACCAAGCTGTCCGAACCGAGCGGGACAAGCACCTCGACCAGCGGTTCGACCGCGTCGAGTCAAGCATCAACGAAGTGAAAGGCTACCTTCTTAAGATTGTCTGGGTGATCATTCTGGGCGTCCTGGGCGCGTTTGTCACCTTCATGGTCCAGGGTGGCCTCAATGCGGCACCTTAAGTCGCTCGAGTTTCTCTTGAGTCGGCGGGTGCTAGCACTGCTCATTGTTCTCGGGGTGATCCCGGTGGCGTGGCAGGTGCTGAAGTTCCTTCTCGAGAGGGTATGATGGCCAAGGACAAGCTCGCATCGCCGCAGGAGACTTACGACTGCGCGCTCAAGAACAACGGATCGGTGCGCGCAGTCGCCCGAGAACTCGGAATGTCTCGCGGGGCGGTCAAGTACCGCCTCGAGCTTGCAGCGAAGATGGGCTTCGTCCTTGACAAACCGACGTCCGGTGGAAAACTCGTTGCAGCGAAAGCCCGCGCCCTACCGCTCCCCAAGCCTGGGCAGATCAAGCGCTACATCCTCACGTCCGCGCAGAACAACACGGACGCGCATGTCCCCTTCTTCGAGAATCTGGTCGCCTACGCAGAGATGCTCGATGCGGAGGTCTTCGTCGGATCCTTCTCCTACAACCGTGCCGCCTTCAGCCAGAAGTCGACCAAGCGTGGCCGTGGCCCCACCGAGGATGATCGGCGGGAGGACTGGTACGATCCGATCTTCGAGCCCTACTTCATGGACGAGCCACTCGAGCTCGCGCCCATGCTCGAGTGGCGTGGCGAACTGAACATCATCCCCACCGCGAAGCGCCCGCTCAGCTCATTGGAGACCTACACCAAGCTGCGCTCAGGCATCTTTCCTCACTGCACGTTCGCCCTTGCGTCTGTCGCGGGGACTGCTGACGACGGCGCGAAGATGAACTACACGACAGGCGCCGCGACTATGCTCAACTTCGTCCAGAAGAAGACGGGGCTCGAAGCGGAATTCCACCACTCCTACGGCGCGCTGATCGTGGAAGTCGATCACGAAGGCGACTGGCACGTCCGCCAGTTGAACGCGGACCCGAACGGCTCCTTCTATGACATTGCCGAGATGGGGACCACAGGCGCTGTCTACGTCGATGGTGGACTCGTGACTGCTGGCGTGGACGTCGAGGCCGTGAACTGGGGTGACCTTCACGCGCGAGTGATCGACCCGGAGATCAGGGACATTGCTTTCTCTGAAGGCGGCATCCTGGACACCCTGCGCCCGCGGCACCAATTCGCTCACGACATTCTGGACTTCCGCGCGCGCAATCACCACGAGATCAAGAACCACCACCGCATGTTCCTCCGCCACGTCGAAGGTGTGGACAACGTCGCGCGCGAGATCGAGAACGTGAAGGAGCTGCTCGACACGATGCACCGCGACTTCGCTCTGACCGTCGTGGTTGACTCGAACCACGACCGCGCGCTCGAACGGTGGCTCCAGGAATCCGACTACAAGAAGGACCCGGTTAACGCTGTGTTCTTCCTCGAGTGCGAACTCGACTGGCACAAGCGCAAGGCAGCCGACCCGGAGTGCGACTACCATCATCTACGCGAAGCGCTGCGGCGCTGCGGCGTGTCCAAGGACGTCCTGTTCCTCGGTCCGGATGACTCCTTCGTCCTGTGTGACGATGGTGGAGGCGGCATTGAGTGCGGAATGCACGGGCACCTAGGCCCCAACGGCTCGCGCGGCACTCCGCTCAACCTGTCGAAGATGGGCCGCCGCGCGAACACCGGCCACACGCACTCCGCTTGCATCATGGACGGGCTCTACGTCGCAGGGACGTTCTCACGGCTCCGACTCGACTACAACAAGGGGCCGAGTTCGTGGTCCCACTCGCTGATCGTGACCTATCCGAATGGGAAGCGCTGTATCGTCACGATCTACAACGGGAAGTGGCGCGGCACCTCGTTTTCCTGATAAGTCGCTTATAGCAAAGCTGCCCTGCCGCGCGGTCTCGCGTGGACATTAGGTGGCAGACCTTATACGCTGGCAGTGAAAGGAGAACCGCCATGGCACTCAGTGTTGGCACTGACGCTTACAACTCACTCGCTGCCGTCCGTGCTTACTGGGACGCCCGCGGCGATACGGCATGGGCGGATCTTGACGACTCAGCCGCCGAAGCACTGATCCGCAAAGCGACCGACTGGGTCGACCGATCCTTCGAGTTCATCGGCGACAAAGCGACTGGGACACAGCGTCTCAAGTGGCCTCGTCAATATGCCGAAGTCGAAGGCTTCCAGCTTGACTCCTCGACGATTCCGTGGCAGGTCGAAGAAGCGACCGCGCTCGTGGCAGAGATGTTCCGCCTTGGGTCCTACAACATGGAAGGCATCGTCACGGATGACACTGCCGCGATCTCGCTCACCAAGGTGGACGTGATCACTGTCCAGTATGACACTGCACGCCGACTGCAAGGAGGCTCGATCCCGTCCCATGTGATCGAACTGCTCCGTCCGGTGACGCGGGGCACGAGTGGGGGTCTCAAGCGCGCATGAGCTTCTATTCTGGACTCCGCGACGATACGGCTGCTCCCTTGATCGCTCAGTTCGGGCAGCAGGCGACGTACCGAGTCTATCGGGCGGAGACCTATGACAACGTGACGGGCAAGGCCATCAAAGGAACTGCAACAGATACGCGCATCGTTCTGCTAGATCTCCCCATGAGTGAACGGGACTTCAGTGCTGAGGTTATGGCACGCGCGTCAGCAAAGTTCCTCGTTGCTGCCGCGCAGTTTGCCGCAGCGTCCGTCGTCCCTGCAGTCAACGAGACCGTGATCCTTCGCGGAAAGAACTACCGCATTCTCGCAATCAACTCGGTCGGCCCGTCGGGCGAAGCCGTGATCTACAAGATGGCGGTGGAAAATGTCTAGGGGTAAATCTGCACGGGAGTTCGCCATCGACCTTCAGAAGTTCGGAAAGGTCACTCGAGAGCAAGCGACTACGATCTTCCGGAAGATTGCGCTTGACCTGGACTCTCGCATCGTTCTGAGCACACCGGTCGACACGGGCCGCGCTCGTGGCAACTGGTTCCCGTCGATTGGTAGCCCGTCAGGCGCTGTTGACATGAACGCAGCGGACAAGGGCGGCGGTCAAGCCATCGCGCGCATTGCGGGAGTGGTCGGGGGTGCTAAACTCGGCGACGTCATCTGGCAGACCAATAACCTGCCCTACATTCTGCCGCTCGAGAATGGCCACTCGCGGCAAGCCCCTGAGGGTATGGTGGACATCAACCTGAACGCCGTGGCGGCGCAGTACGGAGGCACCATCGTTCGATGACTCTTGATGCTCGACACGCGGCGATCCGGACGCGGTTCAAGGACTTCTGGGCTGGGCAGCCGCCCACGCAGTTTCCGAACCAGAAGTTCACCCCGCCAGACAACCTCCCCTGGATGCGACTCGTCATCCAGGATGCAGGAGTCAACTGGGCGTCGATGGGCGACCCTGGAAACAACATTGCCCGCAACGTAGGGCAAGTGACGGTTCAGATATTCACTCCTTCGGGTGATGGAGAAGGACTCGCACTTGAGATTGCCAACCAGGCGCTCGCCGTGTTCCGCTCTTGGAGCGACACGGCCACCGGGCTGCGGTTCGAGGTACCGCCGTATGCTCGCCAGGTAGGTGTGGAAGGCAAATGGTACCAGATCAACGTCGTCGCGCCGTTCAAGTTCGACGACTTCATGTAAGTGGGAAAGGAGAAACCCCATGGCTGACTTCGGTACTTCCAACCGGGTGGCACTCCGTCAGGTCGCGGAAGTGACTTGGGGTGCTACCCCCGCTTCGCCGGCGTTGAAAGCGGTTCGCTTCACGTCGGAGTCGCTCAACTACAACGCGGACTTCATCACGTCGGAAGAGATCCGTTCCGACCGCATGACGCCCGACACCATCCAGGTGTCGTCGTCGGCGGATGGTGAGATCAACGGCGAGTGGTCCTACGGGTCCTATGACGAGTTCATTGCTTCCGCGCTCTACAGCACCTGGGCGACTTCGGGGACGGTCAAGACTGCTTCGACTCTTGCCATCGTCAAGACGCCCGGCTCGCCCAACACCTGGGCCATCACGGATTCCGGGAATGACCTCGCGACCCATGCGTGGGTCGTAGGCCAGTTCATCCGTGTCTCGGGGTTCGCTGTCGCAGGAACCTTCTTCGCTGAGATCTTGAGCATCGCGGCGGGTTCGATCAGCGTTTCCCCGCTGACCAACGTGGCTTCGGAAGCCGCTGGCGCGTCGGTGACCATCACGCCGATGAACTACGTCCGCAACGGCATCACCAAGTCGTCCTTCACGCTTCAGAAGGCGTTCACCGACTTGACCACGCCTGAGATGTGGAACTTCACCGGCGCGCGCGTGTCGAAGTGGGAACTTGAACTTGCGACCGG
>JACCDZ011042792.1_pt1 | contig 30396 bp, 20 predicted proteins | sample 7449551 | NCBI WGS metagenome assembly JACCDZ01 (sample SAMN15323452, study PRJNA562643) | freshwater metagenome | isolation source: river surface water | place: USA:Blue River Watershed | collected 2017-08-18 | reverse complement strand
GACCGGCGCCGGTGCGGGCCCGGCCCCTGAAAATGGCGGAACCGTCACCCTCTCCGCATCAACCATCCGGCTGGAAAATGGAGCGGCCATCCGTGCCGATGCAGAAAATGGTGGCAGCCCTGGAACGCTCACAGCCCAGGGGATCCAGGGAAGGGGAAGTGCCGCCAGGAACGTGACTGTGGACAATGCCACGCTCAGCGCGACTACTAAGGAAGGCAACGCGACCAATACACCCGGGACTATCACGATCACGGCAGATCACGTCACCTTGAATAATGGGACCTATGTCACGGCTGATACATTCGGAGCCGTCCCTGCGAGCAACATCACATTCAACGTGGGGGCTCTGACCACAAAAGGAGGGCCGATACGTCTGCATGTATCTCCTGAAAGTTTGATCAGTAACCCGATCATTTCCGAAACCGGGGTACTGATTGAGAGCACCAGCAGAAGCACGGATGCCACAGCGGGGAACGCCGGCCATATTACGATTCAAGGGGTCACTGGTCCGGGAAGCATATCGAGAGCGATCAACCTCAACGACACCATTCTCCACGCACGATCGTTTGGCGGGACAGCGGCCTCTCGACCGGGAGGAATCACCATCGCCGCGGATTCAGTAGTGCTCAGCGATCAAGTCGAGATTTATACCACGGCCAACGGCGCTGCACCCGCAGGCCCAGTGTCGCTGAACGTCAACCAGTTGTGGTCGAATTGGAATCCAGATGGATCATTCATAGAGGGAAGGCCCGTGTTGATCGGCAGTCCCACCGAACACCCTCACAACAGGGCCGGACCGCCGGGGACCGTCACGATATCAGGGCCCGGCGCAGAGTCCACGGACCCCGCCAAGCTGGTCATGCTCAGCAACACGGAAATCGACACCTTTGCGGTGGGCGGGTCCTCACCAACACCGGCTCCGATCATCATCACAGCAGACACTGTGGCGCTCAGCAATCTGACCATCCTGGTGACAACCTCAGGCGCCGCTGCGCCGGCGCCTGCGGGGGATATTGTACTCAACGTCAACACCTTGCGAGTGAACGTAAACCTGGACGGCACCCCGATCACGAGCGCCAATCGGGTTTATCTCAATAGCCCCAGCGGGCGTTTAGACAATACCGCCGGCCCGCCGGGGACGGTGACCATTTCGGGCCTCGGCCCCGAACCCACGGATGCGGCCAAACTGGTAGCCCTTTACAAGGCGCAGATAAGTACGGCGGTGGAAGGTGGAACAGAGGCCCTGCCTCCTGGAACCATTACGATTACGGCAGACACCATGACGATGAGCGGAACCACCAGAATTTTTGCATTCACAACCAGTCCCGCACCGGCAGGGAACATTGTCCTCAACGTCAACACGTTGCGGTCGAACGTGAACCAGGACGGAACCCTCATCAACGACGGCCAGCCGAGATCACTCCTCGCCAGCGTCGGTGGAGGAGAGGATAGCACCTCCGGGCGGGGAGGAACCGTAGCAATATCCGGTCTTGCTCCTGGCAGTACTGACCCGGCCAAGCTGATTGCTCTCAACAATACCGAAGTCAGCACCACGGTGAGAGGAGGAACCACTGCCACCATCCCAGCCTCCATCACCATGGCAGCGGATACAATCAATCTGACCAGCTCCACTATTGATACCGATACGGCCGGTGCTGCCCCTGCGGGGAGCGCCATCTTCAATGTCAGAAATCTGAAGATCGATCAAGATACCGCCATTAGTACCAATAGCTCTGGATCAGGACCAGGTGGGGCGGTCACGATTGGCGCCGCTGAATCCGTCATCCTGAATGGCGGGTCATCGATCACCGCAAGCAGCACCGGCCCAGGCAACGCCGGCAACATTACCATCAATGCCGGGAATCAGTTCCTCAGTCAGAATGGCTCCGTCACCACGCAAGCCAGTCAGGCCAGCGGCGGGAATATCACCCTTCAGGCTATCGAGTCCATCCGGCTTATAAACAGCCAACTCAATACGTCGGTTCAGGGAGGCCCCGCCACATCCGGCGGCAATATCATGATCGATCCGGCAGTGGTGACGCTTCAGAACAGTCAGATCCTGGCGCAAGCCGTACAAGGAGCCGGCGGCAACATCAGTATCATCGCGGGAACGTTTCTGGCCGATCAGAGCAGCATCGTCAGCGCCTCCTCGCAGTTCGGCTTGAGCGGCTCAGTGAACATTCAGACTCCCGTTTCGAGCTTGAGCAATACCTTGGCCACCTTGCCGCAGCAACCATTACAAACGCAGAATCTCATGCGACAACGCTGCGCTGCCCAAGCCAATGGTCAATTGAGCAGCTTCGTCATGGTGGGCCGGGATGCCCTTCCCGTCGAACCCGGCGGCTGGCTGATGAGCCCTCTGACCTGGACAGCCGATGATGCGTCTTTCCCGCGCTCCGCTCTCGCCCCCGATTATCCCGTTGATGTCTCCCGTCACATAGATGCGCCTGCGGAACCGTGGAATGTACAGGTAAACTCCCTGCTCCAACGCGAGGGCACGAATTGGAGAACGGGTTGTCAATCGTGACAGGTTGAGCCGACATGTCGGCGAGAGGTCACAGAATTGCCGTTGCGGATCTTCACAAGCCGATCGCTGTGGCTGAGCCTTTTGCTGGGCCTCTGTCTCATCCAGGCTCACGCACGAGCCCAGGTGGCGCCCGTCCTCCCGCCGATTTTTGATCCGACCGGCCGATCGGGAAACCCGCCTGCCCCGCTGAAGGAAGAGTTCAAAGCTCCGCCCACGGCACCCCCAAGCTCGATTCTTCCTGAGGTGCCGACGACACCTCAAACACCCTCGAATAGCCGGTTGGGAAACATTCAGGTCTTTGTGCATGACATCCATGTGACCGGCAGTACCGTCTTTTCTGACGCTGAACTGGCCGAAGTGACCGCTCCCTATCGCAATCGAAAATTGACCACTGAAGATCTTGAACGAGTTCGTCTCGCCCTCACCCTCTTGTATGTGAACCGGGGCTATCTCACATCCGGCGCCGTCATCCCCGACCAGGACGTCTCGTTAGGGACCATCGTGATTCAGATGATTGAAGGCAAACTTTCGCGCATCGATGTGGAAGGCAACGAATGGTTTCGCAGTTCGTATCTGCGCGATCGAGTCGCGCGAGGCGTGTCGACGCCCCTCAGCATCCAGCCGCTTCAGGAACGGATCCAGTTGCTGCAGCAGGATCCGCGCATCGAACGGATCAATGCCGAATTGAAACCGGGAGACGTTCGCGGTGAGAGCGTCCTGAACGTGCGGGTCAAAGACGCCAACCCGTTTAAAGCCTGGCTGGAATTCAATAACTACCAAACACCGACGGTCGGTGCCGAACGTGGCTTGGCAACGGTGGCACACCAGAACGTGACCGGTCACAGCGATCAATTTCTATTTACCTATGGGCGGTCGCGCGGGGTCAACCCCATTATCGATGCGTCCTACAGCGTGCCGCTTAATGCCTATGAGACAACCCTCACCGCATATTATCGGCGCAATGCCTTTCTAGTCGTGGAGAATCCGTTTCGTTCCCTGGATCTGAACGTAGATTCCGAGGTCATCGGAATGGCCGTCCGCCAGCCGGTATACCGTACCGTGACCGACGAGGTTGCACTAACTCTCACCGGCGAGCATTTATATTTGAAGACGACATCGGCCTTTGACGCTCCGGGCCTCCCGTCGCTGTTTATCCCAGGTTCTTCCACGACGGGTGTCGCCACTGTTAGTGCGCTCAGATTCAGCCAGGAATACACGCATCGCTCTCCCTCATTTGTATTTGCCGCCCTGTCCCGGGTGAGCATCGGGGTGAACGTATTAGGTGCCACGATCAACAGCGGCCCTCTCCCCGACGGCCAATTCGTGTCCTGGCTGGGTCAGGCGCAAGCGGTGAAACGGTTGGATGATTGGTGGGGCGTTCAGTTGTTGGGCCGTGTAGCCGCGCAATTGGCGAGCGACCGGCTTTTTCCGCTTGAACAAATGCCCGTCGGCGGACGCTTCAGCGTGCGGGGCTATCGAGAGAATACCCTCGTGCGGGACGATGCCGTGCTGGCTTCATTTGAATCGCGCGTTCCAGTGCTGCGATTCGCATCGGGTGAAGACCGGTTGCAGTTTGCGCAATTCGTCGATTTCGGACATGCGTGGAACGCCAAGGGCGACACTCCTGATCCGCAAACTTTGGCCAGCATCGGAGCCGGCTTGCGTTGGATGATCCTGCCCCAGGAACGGGCCCGCTTTGAGGTGTACTGGGGTCAGCAACTCAATCATGTCAGAGGCGGCGAGGGCAACTTGCAGGACCATGGTATCCACCTCCAACTTGTGGTGCAGGTACTTTGAATGGACAGACATTGGCCAAACATGTTCGCATCCGGCGCAAAGACAGCTCACACGGTTTCAATGCCGGTCAGTCTCTGCCTTCTTGCGCTGCTCTGCTGTACGGTTTCATTCGCTGCCGACAGTTGGCCTTCGGCCGATGACCTCATGCAACGAGGTCGTGCGGCTGCACAACGAGGGGCGCTTGAGGAGGCGCTCGTCGCCTGGAAAGAAGCCGCGGACCTGTATGACCAGGCAGGCCAGGCGAGGGGCCAGATCCAGGCACTCTCCAATGCCGCTTTTGCCGCCCGCACATTGGGGCACCTGAACCAAGCCTTCCTGCAGCAGGAACTGGCGCTCCAGCTCGCGCGCAAGGTCGGCGATCCTACGTGGCTGACCCTGACTCTCTCGGAGTTAGGCAAAACCTATGTCACGAACCATCAGTACGACGTGGCGGCGGACTATATCGTACAAGCGCTCGAGATCGCGCAGGCACAGAAACTTCACACGCTTGGAGCCGCACTCCAGAACGACCTTGGCATTGTCCTGGCTTTACAGGGACGCCCCCACGAATCTCTGGCGGCATTCTACGAGAGCGCCGCGCGCGCGAAAGAGGAAGGGCTCGCGCCCCTCTTCGTCCGGGCCCGTATCAACGCAGCACGGGTGGCGATTCAGATAAAACAATTCGACGAAGTTGGGCCGGCCTTGGATGAAGCGGGCGAGCGACTTGCTGCATCTGCGGCCTCTTACGATAAGACCGAAGGGCTCATTAACCTGGCCCTGGGGTATCGCGATCTGGCCTTGGCTCATCCGTCATCGCACGACTCCGCGCTGAAACAGTCTGCGGCTTTGCTGCACGAGGCGGCCACGATGGCGGAAGAACCTCGCGACGCGCGCCTCGCCTCCTACGTCTATGGCCACCTGGGACATCTCTATGAAATCGAGCGCCGGTTGGATGAGGCACTTCAGCTGACCCGAAGAGCGGTCTTCGCCGCCCAGTCGGCTCGCGCGCCCGAGTCGCTGTACCGCTGGCAGTGGCAAAGCGGGCGCCTGCTGACCCGCCTGGGTCAGCTCGATGACGCCTTGTCGGTCTATCAAGAAGCTGCGCTCACACTGCAGCCGATTCGAAGCGAAGTGACATTTGCCGCACAGACATCTCCGGATCCGAACCAGCCATCAATCCGTTCGTTATATTTTGAATTGGCTGACTTGCTTCTGAAGCGGGCGGCCTTGATGAGCGACGACCTAGAGGCCGAACCCTATTTGCGGACGGCACGGGATGTGATTGAAGCCTATAAGGCCGCAGAGCTTCGGGATTATTTTCGAGATGACTGCGTGGACCAGATACAGGCTCGCATCACGAAACTGGATGCCGTTTCCCCTTCGACCGCCATCATCTATCCCATCGTTTTCAGCGATCGCACCGAATTGCTCGTGAGTTTCCCCAATGGACTTAAACGACATTCCATCCCGGTGACGGCGACGGCCCTGACGGATGAAGTCCGCCGCTTCCGGCACATGCTCGAAAAACGCACAACTCGGGAATACCTGCCCCACGCACAACAGTTGTATGATTGGTTGATTCGTCCCCTTACCGATGACCTTCGCAGGCTCAACGTGAACACCCTGGTCTTTGTCCCGGACGGGCCGCTCCGCACCATACCGATGTCGGCGCTGCATGACGGAGACCGGTTCCTGATCGCGCAATATGCCGTTGCGACGACCCCGGGCCTTGATCTGACCGATCCCCAACCCATTAACCGGACCGGAGTCCAACTCCTGTCCAGCGGCTTGACCAAAGCCGTGCAAGGGTTTCCTCCTCTGCCGCATGTCGCCGAGGAAGTCGCCTACATCCACTCGTTGTTCAAGGGAGAACGCCTGCTCGACAACAACTTTGTTGCGCCACGGATCGAAGCTGAATTGCAGGATGGCCGGTACACCATTCTCCACATCGCCACCCATGGCCAGTTTGCCACCGAGGTCAATCAATCATTCCTCCTGACGTTCGACGACCGACTGACCATGACCCAGTTGGAGCGACTGGTGGGGCTGTTTCGCTTTCGTCGGGATCCCTTAGAACTCCTCACGTTGAGCGCCTGTCAGACCGGCATCGGCGATGACCGGGCGGCTCTTGGGCTTGCCGGCATTGCGGTAAAGGCAGGAGCGAGGAGCGCGCTGGCCACACTTTGGTTCATTAATGACGAGGCGTCGTCCGAATTGGTCTCCGAATTCTATCGTCAATTGCACGGCACATCGATCTCGAAGGCACGTGCTTTGCAACTTGCACAGTTGAAACTGCTGTCAGATCGTGTCTACGAACATCCGGCATATTGGGCAGCCTTCCTGTTATTGAATAACTGGTTATGACAGGCCTGGAAGAGAAGGTGACATTGTGACGACATGCACGCAGGGCGGCCTGGCCGGAAGGATAGGCGCCGCGCTGGTTCTCGCAGCCCTGCTCGTGAGCGCCAGCGAGGCGGTCACTGACGTACCGCTGGACATACCGACGTACAGGCCACCTCAGCAGATCACGCCCAGGGCCCGCATCGGCGGAACCTTGAGAGGCAGCGAGGGGGAAGACCCCGCGGTTGCCGCGCTCGTTCCCGACCATGTCGGTATCACCGCCAAACAACATCCGGCGCTAAACTGGTTCCTGTCCAAACACACGTCGTTACCAATTAAATTTACCCTAATCGATGAGCGATCGATTCGGGCGTTGGTTGAACGGTTCATCACGCCTCCGAACCAAGCCGGCGTGTATGCCGTCAAGCTCGAGGATCTCGGCTTCACGCTTCAGGCGAATGTCCAATATCGCTGGTACATCTCCGTGATCAAAGATGAGCATTCCCCTTCACGCGATATTGTAACCGGCGGAATGATTGAACGTTGTGAGTTCAGCGAATGCCTGGTGCTTGGCGCCACGACCGCCTGCACCCATGACACGGTCGTGACAAGTGCCGCCAAGGGCTTCTGGTATGATGCCATGGCTTGTTTGTGCGACCTCATTGAGTCCGACCCGGCAGACACAGGTCTCCGAAAACAACGCGCGGCCTTGCTCAAGCAAGTCGGCCTGCATGAGGTCGCGGACTGGGATCTCGCGCAATCCCATGCCCGGAAGCAGTGACGAGGTGCCTACGTCCAGACGAATCAGTCACCGGGGCAGAAGGATGGTGCGACGAGCCACTCTCCTGCTGATCCTCGCAATGTCTTGCCGCCCTACCTCCTTGTTTCCAATCATGCTTCCGGATAGCTACGCGGCCGATTTCGGCACCACCTCTGAATTGCGCTTGCCTCAGTACAAACCGAGGAGCGCCGATGCGCCACGGGCACGCATCGGCGGACAAAGTCGTGGACTAGAGGCCGGAACTCCTCAGCTCATCGCCTTAGTGCCCGATCATGTGGCCTTTACTGTCAAGAATGATCCCGCGGTTTGTTGGTACCTGTCTCTTCATACTTCCCGCCCGATGGTCCTGACGGTGGTCGATTCCCGTGGTATCCGGCCCATCCTTGAACAATCGTTTCCCTCTCCTGTTCCTGCCGGCATTCACTGCATGAGACCTCGTGAGTATGGCGTCGAGTTCAAGGCACAGGAGTCCTATCGGTGGTTTGTGACGGTGGTAATGGACCAGAGCCGACCATCGCTAGACGTGGTGGCAGGGGGAATGATTGAACGAATCTCCCTGGATGAGGCATGCGCCCTCGGCATGCCCTGCCCCTCGGCTTCCTGTGATATGGAGGGAATTTATCGCTCTTCTGAGTCAGGCTTATGGTACGACGCCATTGCCTGTTTGCTTGAACTGATTGAGCAGGCCCCCGACAAGAGCCGATTGCAACGAATGCTTGATCATCTGTTGCAACAATCCGGAGTGCACCTGCCGGGATCGTCCTACCCTTGATCGCCGTTGCCGATTTGAAAGGCTGAGTCCTCGTTCGTCCGCCTGATCTCCGCTCTTGCTCGGTCCCATCCATACGCGATGCTGTTATCGAATCAGATACGCGTGCATCTGATCCGATACAATGAGGCCGGCGGATAGCTGCCTCACGAAGCCTCTGGCCGTGAACTCCGTTGCTCACAACGCCAAATTTCGCAAACCTTCCGCCCCATCGATCATCGTTCAGTCCCGCCTGCTCAGTGGCACGGCTGTTGCTGAGTCGGTGTACAGTAAAGAACTTTTGGGACGGCTGGAGAAATAGACCGATCTCTTTCGGAACAGAAAGGAGCCTGACATGGAACTCATCATGGGTGGTCTCCTCGTCGGAGTCAGCGGCATGTTGGCCTTATTGATCGTCGCTGTTTGGAAAGACAGCGCTTCGCATCGACCCGAAACACACCCGTCATCTCAGCGGAGGACCTAATCCGACTCACAACATTTTCACGTGACACAGGCTCGCGCCATGATGACCGAGGGAGGAAGAATAGGGAGGCATCCACGCCTCTCGTGCAAAGGAGTGGCACCATGAATCGATTCATCTATTTGAGACCCCAGAAGCGGCAGCGAATGACTGTCAGCCTACCGAGCGATCTCTTGGAGCGCATGCGCGACGCCGCCTATTGGACGTCGGGCACCACTATGGCCGGGCTCATTTCATCGGCGATTGAAGATCTGCTCAACAACCTGGAATCGCAAAACGGCCGCCCCTTCTCGCCCCGACTGCAAGATCTGAAACCAGGACGGCCGCGATCCATCAAGGCGGTGCGGTCGGCTGTATCTGAAAATATACAGTCTGTATCCGGTTAGATACGCGCCTCGAATACCTGGCCACGCATCCCGCTTTCCACCTTGCGAAGACCGCTCAAATCGCCTAAAACCTCACACAATCCAAACCCACGATTTCTGCCTGGTCGCGGCCGCACAAGCATGCCTTTTGCGTAAGCATACCGTGCTCCAGATCGTTCTCGTTTTCCTCTTCCGGGTAACGAGGCCGGACATTTCCGGTCGGGACTTCACGGTTTGCCATGAGCCTTCGGATCCAGCCGTCCCGCACAATTCTTCACAACTCACCGCCATTCGCACGAGTTAATCGATCTCCCATGTCCTCACGACACAGCAGGACGAGTCTTCGGCATGCTGTGTTGACCCTATGCGCAGGACTGATAAGTATATGGTTCATTGCCGCAACCCAGGCTCAAGACTCAGCGTTCTCCGCCGCCGGTGGGACCGGCGCCCTTCCAGCAAGCGAAGAGCTCGAATTTCTCAAGGAAGAAGAAACCGTCAGCATTGCCACACGCCACGAACAACCTATTTCACAAGCTCCCTCCAACGTCTATGTCATTACGGACGAAGACATCCGCCACTCGGGCGCGACCGACATCCCGACCATTCTCCGCCGCGTGCCAGGCTTGGATGTGATGCAGGTCACCGGGGCGGACTTCAATGTCAGCGCGCGCGGCGACAACCAATTGTTTGCCAACAAAATCCTCGTCATGGTGGACGGTCGCTCGATATACATCGACGGCCAGGGGCTCGTGTTCTGGAAAGCACTCCCGGTCACCTTGCCGGAGATCAAACGCATCGAGGTGCTCAAGGGGCCGGCTTCCGTCGTCTATGGATTCAATGCCTTCGATGGAGTCATCAATATCATTACGAAATCGGCACAGGAGATGAAGGGCACGACGCTGCAGTTCGGCGGGGGAGAACTCGGCACCATTTCCAGTGCCGCCGTGCAGGCCGGGTCGGCAGGAAAACTCGACTATCGCCTGTCCATAGAACACGACCAGAATCAGCAATGGCGCAATAACGATGCGCTGGCATTCCGATCCAATAAGTTCAACGTGCAGACGCAATACAACTTTTCAGGGGAAGCCTCGCTGCGCGTGGCCGGTGGATTTATCGATACGAATCGCTTCGACGGTCCTGTCTCGAATGTCCAGATTCCCCAGTCACAATTCAACCAGGGCTATACGGATGTCCATTACCAGAATCGCAATTTCTCCCTGCGCGGCTGGTGGCAAGGCAACGATATTCCCGTTGATTCAGCCACCCACCCGCTGCTCTCTCGATTTGTCCGGCAGACCAATGCCACCGGCGGCACGAACGTGTCCTTCACCACCCACACCTATAACATTGAGGCCCAACACAGTCTCGACTTCGGCCCGACCAACCGGCTGAGCTATGGCGTCAACTACCGCTACAATACGGTCGATGGCGCAGCCGTTTCTGAATTAGGGCGAGAAGATCGCCTCGGATTTCATCTGCAGGACGAGTGGAAAATCCTGTCATCGCTCACCCTCGTGGCCGGAATTCGTTACGACCTCCATACCAAGATCACCGGCACCTGGAGCCCGCGGGTCGCCCTTATTTACAACTTGACGCCGGATCACACGTTCCGCATCAGCGGATCGGTCGCGTACCGCCCCCCGACACTGTTCGAGTCGAATCTGGACCTTCGCATCCTGCCGACGATTCCGCCGCTCTTTCCGCCCATTCCGTTGTTCGGGTCGCAGACGCTCAACCCCGAGCAAATTCTCTCCTATGAAGCCGGCTATCAGGGCTGGTGGATGAAGCACCGACTTCGGACCCGCCTCGATGTGTTCTTCAATCACCTCTCCGACTTGATCAACTTTCAAACCGTCGGAAGCACGCGGACGTTGATCAATGGCGGTGAGGCTGATGTTTATGGAACCGAAGCGGGGCTCGAATTTCTCGCCACCAGGTGGCTCAGCGGCTTTGCCAACCTGTCCTACCAGAAGATCGGACAAACCTTCACCGGAGTCTCACGACGTGGAGGGCCGGATTGGAAAGCAAATGTCGGACTCCGCGGGGACTGGGACAGCGGCATCAACGGAGAAATCGCGGTGCATTATGTGGCGGGTGCCACCTACCCGCTCATTGAACTTTTTACCGCACTCGCTCCGGTCCTTCCCGCAGCGGTCAGCCAGACGGTGGATAGTTATACCTTGCTGAACCTGCGCGGCGGCTATCGATTCTGGCATGACAAGGCCGAAGTCGCCGTCGCTGTCTTCAATGCCCTGAACGACCGGCACAAGGAACATCCTCTTGGAGACACACTCGGCAGCCGGGTGCTGGGATGGGTCACGATCAAGCTGTGAGCGATGAATGATATGGATGGCCTCCAGAAAACGTGGCCTCCGCTCATAGCGGCCATTCTTGCTATCAGTCTCCCTCCTGTTGCTGCGGGGGAACCGGCCCCCGCGACTGTCGAGGAATCGCTGTCCTTTCCTGTCAGCGACGATCTGGAACTGCTCAAAGAAGAAGAAACCGTGAGTATCGCCTCACGGTACGAACAGCCGATCTCCCAAGCGCCGTCGAACGTCTATGTCGTCACCGACGAGGATATTCGGCAATCCGGCGCAACTGATTTGCCGACCGTGCTTCGCCGCGTTCCGGGTCTGGAAGTGATACAGATGACGGGCGGAGACTTCAATGTGAGCGCCAGGGGAGGTAATCAACCGTTGGCGAACAAAATGTTGGTCATGGTGGATGGACGCTCCATCTATCTCGACGTGCAAGGAATAGTCTTCTGGAAATCCATCCCGGTGACGCTTCCAGAGATCAAACGGATTGAGGTCCTGAAAGGTCCTGCTTCGGCGGTATACGGATTCAACGCGTTTGACGGCGTTATCAACATCATCACCAAATCTCCGGAAGAAATGAAAGGCACCACCTTACAGTTCGGCGGAGGCGAGTTGGGGACAGTCAGCAGCGCCGCCGTCCAGGCCGGAACCGTCGGGAAATTCGGTTATCGCCTTTCCATCGGCCGGGATCAGGCCCAGCAGTGGCGCGATCATGATGCCTTGGGATTTCGTTCCCACAAATTCAATGCGCAAACAGAGTATGCCCTGTCCTCGACCGCTAAACTCAGCATCTCAGGAGGGCTCACCGATACCAATCGGTACGACGGAACCATCGGCGAGGTCACCGCCAATTCGTTCCGCCCCACCGTCGGCTATACCAATGTCGTCTACGAGCAGGGAACCTTTCTCTTTCGAGCCTGGTGGTCGGGATATACGGACAACGCCACGATTAGCCCCAATGCTCAATTGGCCAACCTGCTCAGCGTAACTGATCGTAACGGCCTCTCGACCAACCCCTTCTCCGGAAACACCTATAACGTGGACGTGCAATATGCCACCACCTTAGGGTCCACCAACCGGCTGCTCTACGGCGCTACCTATCGACACAACTCACTCTCAAGTCCCGCCATCGACCAATTCAGCCGGGAAAATCGGCTGGGCCTGTTTCTCCAGGACGAATGGCGCGCCGCGCCGACGCTGACGATCGTCGCCGGCCTGCGCTACGACCTGCACAGCCAGATCAATGGAACCTGGAGCCCGCGGGTCGCCATCCTGTATCAACCGATAGAGGGGCATACGTTTCATCTGTCCGGATCCGCCGCCTATCGACCTCCGACCCTCTTCGAATCCCATCAGGATCAGCGAGTCACCACCAATATCCCATCCGGGTTGCCGTTCCCGTTTCCCCCGGCGATTTCTTCGACGGTTCCTGTAACAGGTTCAACCAGACTCGCCCCCGAACAAATCATTTCTTATGAGGCCGGGTATCAGGGCTGGTATTGGAAACATCGCTTGCGGGTGCGCGCGGACCTGTTTTTCAACCATGTCTCCGATCTCATCGGCAGCCGGATCACCTCCAGCGGCGCGTCCGAATTCATCAACGACCAGGGATCCGCGGACATTTATGGAGGCGAAGCCGGAATCGAGTTTCTAGCGAGTCGCTGGCTGAGCGGATTCGCCAATTATGCGTATGAAGAAATCAGTCAGTCGTTCGTCGGAACGGTCCGACGAGGCGCGCCGCGATCGAAAGTCAGCGCAGGTCTCCGAACCGAATGGGAAAATGGCCTGAGCGGAGAAATCAGTTACTACTATGTCGGCGCGGTTAGTTATCCGATTGCGGAAACCTTCACGAGATTGGCGAATATTCCGGCCACCGGCGTCGTCACACCGACTGATCGCGTCGGCAGCTACAACCTGTTCAATCTTCGTGCCGCTTATCGCTTTTGGCAGCAGAAAGCCGCGGCCGGCTACATGCGCGACGCCGAGGTGGCCGTCTCCATATTTAACGCGCTCAATGATGAACATAAAGAACATCCGCTGGGCGACCTTATCGGCCGGCGGTTAATGGGATGGTTGACACTCAGGTTTTGAGTAACGCCCCGAACACACTCGGGAGGATGCGATGGCACCGACAACGTTCTCTCACTCCATCCTCGTCGTCGACGACGATCCGGACATCGTGCTTGGGTTGCAAGACTTTCTCGATCACGACGGCTATCGGGTGAACGTGGCCGGCACCTGCGCCGATGCCCTCGTGCAGGCGCGCACGCATCAGTACAATGCCATCCTGCTCGACCTGGGATTGCCAGACGGAGACGGTTCGTCCGTCCTGCGAACCCTGCAAGAATTGCAGCCGCAGCTGCCGGTGATCATTTTGACGGCCTATACAAGCGCCGACCGCACCGTCGGATCGCTGACGCAAGGCGCCTTCGCCTACCTGACCAAACCCTACAATCGGGATGAGTTGCGGGCAGTCCTGCAGCGAGCGATCGGCGTCCAGGCCCTCGCCGCCAAGGCCGAATATGCCGAGCATGCGCTGAACGAGAGCGAAGCGCGGTTCCGGTCGTTGGTCGAGGCCGCGACCGACTCCATCGTCTTGGCAGACCATCAAGGCCATATCATTTCCTGGAATCCGGCTGCCGCTCGGCTATTCGGGTACACGGATGAGGAAGTTCGCGGGCGCCCCCTGACCATGTTGATGCCCGCACGCCATCGGGCCGCACATGAACGCGGCCTTGCGCGCGTCAGAGACACAGGCCAATCCCGCCTCATCGGACGCCTGGTCGAATTGGAAGGACTACGCAAGGATGGCAGCGAGTTCCCGTTCGAACTGTCGCTGGCGATGTGGCACACGGACGACGCAGTGTTTTACAGCGGCATCATTCGCGATATTACACAGCGGCGCCGCGCGGAGGAAATTCTCGACCGTCTCCGGCATCTGCACGAAGTCATTCTTACACAGGCAGGCGAAGGGATTTATGGCCTCGACAGCGCCGGCATGACGACGTTTGTGAACCCGATGGCGGCGCAATTACTCGGTTACGAACCATCCGAACTGATCGAGCAACCGATGCATCGGCTGCTCCATCACTCTCGACCTGACGGGAGTTCCTATCCGGTCGATCAATGTCCGATCTACGCGGCCCTTCACGACGGCCTGGTTCATCGCGTATCCAGCGACGTGTTCTGGCGCAAAGACGGCAACCCGGTTCCGGTGGAGTATGTGAGTACTCCGATCACCGAGAAGGGACTCGTGGTAGGGGCCGTCGTCGTTTTCCGGGACATCACCGAACGCCTGGAGGCCGAACGCGCCCTCCACGACAGCGAGGAGTTCACAAACCACATCCTCCGCAGCAGCGCCGACTGCATCACCGTGTTGGATTTGGCAGGCCGACTGCAGTACATGAACGACGCGGGACAAACCCTCTTGCACATCCAGGATCTCACGTCTTGTCTCAACCAGCCCTGGGCAGATTTTTGGGAGAGGGATGATCGGAACGCCGCCCTGGCCGCGCTGGAAGCCGCCAGCTCCGGCGATGTCGGAAAGTTTATCGGGTTCTGTGCAACCACGGGCGGAGTAGCTAAATGGTGGGATGTGCGGGTCACCCCCATGCTCGATCCACAGGGCTCTTCCAGTCGCTTGCTGGCAGTCTCCCGCGATATCACTGACTACAGACACGCGCAGGAATCGCTGCATGCCAGCGAAGAGCGACTCGCGTCGGTCATCCGGGGATCCAACGATGGGTTTTGGGACGGCCACGTGCTTCCCGGACAGCCCTGGCACTCACCCGTCACCCCGGTCTGGTGGTCGCCACGTGTGCGCGAGATGCTGGGGTACAACGAACAGGAGTTTCCCGACATCCTCGACAGCTGGGCCTCCCGACTGCACCCAGATGATCGCGAGCACGTATTCGACCGGCTGGCGGCCTGCCTCGAAAAAGACAGCTCTCATTACGATGTCGACTACCGGCTCCTGACCAAGCAGGGGGACTATTGCTGGTTCCGCGCGCGCGCTGAAGTCGTCGAGCGGAACGCCCAGGGCCTTGCGGTCCGCATGGCCGGCTCGCTGCAATGTATCAACGACCGCAAACGTGCCGAAGAGGCCCTCCATCGCAGCGAAGAGCTGCTCCGCTCGGTCATCAACAACACCACCGCCGTCATCTATGCGAAGCAGGCCGATGGGCGCTATCTGATCGCCAACCAGCGATTCGAGCAACTGTTCCATCTCGCGCAAGATCAGATTCGCGGACAAACCGATCACGACATTTTCCCGCTAGCCATCGCCGATGCGTTTCGGAAGAACGACCGCTGGGTCCTCGAGAACGGCCGCCCGTTGGAAATCGAAGAGTATGCCCCCCATGCCGACGAATTGCACACGTACCTCTCGGTCAAGGTGCCGATTCTCGACCAAGCAGGCAACGTCATCGCCATGTGCGGCATTTCCACCGACATTACGGAACGCAAACAGGCGGAAGAGCAGCTGCGCCTCAGCGAAGAACGGTTGCGCATGGCCCTCGCCGCATCGGACCTCGGCATTTGGGATTGGGACGTGCCATCGAATCGACTCTACTGGTCTGACGGCGTCGAGGCGCTGTTCGGCCTCGCCCCTGGATCCTTTTCCGGCACCTACGCCGCCTATATCGGACTGATCTATCTGCTCGATCGAGGCTCAGTCCTGGCCCGCATCGAACTTAGCCTGCGCGACCAGACCTCTATCGACATCAGGCATCGCGTGGTATGGCCCGATGGCGCGATACATTGGCTGGCATGGACAGGACGCATTTGCCGAAATGCCGACGGAGTCGCCACGCGCGTGCTCGGCATCGTTCACGACACGAAGGGGCGCACCGACGGATACGCCGACGGCATTCGGGGACCTCACCCGTGACCGACTGAATCGATGAGAACGCAGACTGTGACATTCGCACTTCTACAGTTGAATCTCGCTCCTGTCCCCGCCGCGGGAAGGCGACGGGTATTGCGTCGGATTCTGGCTACTCTCCTGTGGCTGCTGCTCGTCACGCCCCTGGCCTCGGCCACGGATATCATCATCCTCAAATCCTCCGATATTGCGGCCTACAATCAGGCCATCAACGGGTTTAAAGCCGCCATTCCAAACGGAATTAACCTGTCTGAATACGATTTGCAGGGTGATTTGGAGAAGGGCCGAAAACTGGCGCGGAAGATCCGCGCCTCCGATCCAGCCCTTGTGTTCGCGGTGGGCTTGAAGGCCGCGAAGGCGGCGCAACTCGAGATCGTCGATATTCCGGTGGTCTACTCCATGGTGTTGGATCCCGCCAAATACGGCCTTACCACCCAGAACATGACCGGCATCCTGCTGGAGGTGCCCATAGAACGGCAACTAGCGATGATCCGAACCCTGTTGCCGCAACTCAGGCACATCGGCACACTCTATGATCCGGCCAAGACCACCATGCTCATCGACGAAGCGCGGCGACTCCTGAAGGTGAACGACATGGACCTCCTCCCGTTGCAAATCAGCAGCGAACGGGATGTCCCTGGAGGACTGCGCCTGTTGCTTCCATCGGTTGACGCCTTGTGGCTCGTCCCTGACTCCACCGTCCTCACCGATGAGTCCCTGCGCTTTATCTTGAATACCGCGCTGGAAGAACGGGTACCGGTCATCGGGTTTTCCCGTGAGTTCGCGCGAAGCGGAGCGCTCTTGTGCCTGTCGGTGAACTATGGCGACATCGGTCGGCAGGCCGGACAACTCACTCGCAAGCTTCTTGACGGCCAGCTGTCGCTACCCATGAAACCGTGGCATCCTGAACGCATCGAAATCAGCTTGAATCTTAAGACGGCCAAATTCCTCGGCATCGACATTCCCCATGACCTCGAGCAAAAGGCCGATGAGCTGTATTGATGAAAGGACCTCCAGTGAATAATCTCACCCTACCCCCCACCGCGCCGCCGTTCCTTTCGAGCGGTCCAGGACGCTTTATCAGCCTCCGGACCAAATTCGTGGTGTTTTTCAGTTTGATTCTCATCTTGACCTGCTCAGGCATGAGTTGGTATTTCATCCACAGCAAACGCGTGGCTATGACCGAACGCGTACAGGATCTGGGAAGTATCCTGGTCAAAAATCTCGCGCACAACGTCCGATACGGCATCATTATCGAAGACCTGGTGATTCTGGAGCAGTTCATCGATGGCGTCCTGGGTGTGGATGAAGTCGTCTATGCACAAATCATCAGGGCGGACGGCCAGGTACTCGCGGCAAAAAGCAAAGGCAAGTTGAAGACTCCGTTCGGCATCGTTCGTGCTGCCGATCAACCATTTTTTCCAACTCCCGCCATTGCGACGTCGCTGATCAAAAATCCCGGCACAGAGCCGACCGTTACGCGCCTCCGGCTCAGCGGAACAGGCACCGTGTTTCTTCTGGAAAAGGACTCCACACTTCCTGTTTCAACAGCCGGCATACAGGAAGAGACCTTCTACGATTTTGCCCTTCCGGTATTGAAACGCTCTGAACCGCGCCTGGAAGCTCTCGCGCTTCAGGAGGAGGAGACACACAAAAGCCGAACCACTCAGCCGACGCCGCCGGCCTTCGGAGTGGTCCAGATCGGCCTGACTGAGGTCCCGATGCAACGGGAGCTCGCGGAAGCATTACGCACCTTCCTCCTTCTCACCTTGGGTATCATAACGACAGGCATTCTCTGCACCAATCTTCTCGCCCGCCGCATCATCACCCCATTGCGGAATCTCGCCGCGGGCGCGCGCAAGGTCGGCGAAGGCGACCTCTCCACATTTGTGGTGCCGACGACGCAGGACGAAGTGGGCCAATTGACCGCCCTCTTCAACCTGATGACCAAATCCCTCCAGGAGCGCAATCAGGCCATCTCCGCCAACCTCGAAACCATCCGACGCCATGTGACGCAACTGACTACGTTGAATCAATCCAGTGCGGCCATTACCTCCACCTTGGATCTCGACCGTCTTCTCTCCACGGTCTTGGAGTTGCTGAGCGAGAATTTGGGATTCGCCAGGATGGTGCTCTTCTTGTGGGACAGCGAACGAGGCGTCGCAACGGTAGGACAGATGCTCGGCATGCCTCCTGAAGCCGAGGAAGCCGCCCGACGCCTGGCTATTCCCGTGTATGAAGACGGCGGCTTTGCCGCAGAACTCCTGCTACACGGCAAGCCTGTGCTGGTCCCGAACATCGAACCCGTCGCCCATCGCATCTCTCCGGCCGTGTTGCCCTGGCTTCGCCAGGTAGGCTTATCGTCCTTCGTCGCAGCGCCGCTGCGCAGTCAGCAGCGCATTCTCGGCTACCTCGGCGCCGATCGTGGAGCGCAGCCTTGCACCCAGGAAGATCTCGATCTACTGGTGACCATTACCAGCCATGTTGCGGTAGCGGTGGACAACGCGCGAGCCTATACCGAACTGGCCACCCTCACGGAGCACCTCGAACGACGCGTCCAGGAACGCACGCATGAACTGCAGACGGTGAACGAACGTCTTCAGGACCATGATCGCCGACGCTCAAAATTCGTCTCGGTCGCCTCTCATGAATTACGCACCCCGATGACCTCCATCAAAGGATTCGTCGAAAACATGTTGGATGGCCTGACCGGGCAACTCTCCGAGCGGCAAGAACACTACCTGCAGCGTGTAAAACACAATGTGGATCGACTGACACGAATCATCAATCAATTGCTGGACTGGTCGCGCCTGGATGTCGGACGGATCGACATCAAGCCCGAGTCGCTGCCCATCGATGCGTTCGTCCGGGATGTGGTGGAGAGCTTTCAGACACTCGCGGCAGAAAAATCTATTTCCCTCGAGGTGTTGCCCTGTGAGCAGTCCCTCACCGTACGCGCCGATCGTGACAAGCTTGAGCAAATTCTCTGGAATCTCGTCGGCAACGCCATCAAGTTCACCCCGCATTCCGGACGCGTCACCGTGCAATACAGCGCCTGGGATACGAGTTCCGCCCAGATCATTATCGCTGATACCGGTTGCGGAATTGCCGCCGACGAATTGCCCCACGTGTTCAATGAATTTTCAAAAGTGGAATCCGCTATGCCGACGTCGCAAGGAGCTCAGCTCGGCCTTTTCATCACGAAAAGTCTGGTGACCCTGCACGGCGGCCGGATGTGGGTGGAGAGCCAGTTAGGAGTGGGAACTCAGTTCTATTTCACCTTGCCGCTCGACACAGCACAACCGGCACAGCTGTAGGCACATTCTTACCGCACTGCGCGGCATCATTCTCCCCCTGTATCTGATCCGATAATGGCCGCATTGTTTTGAGCAGCCACCATCAGGCCGCTTTGTATCCGCACCGCCCGCAATGCCGACCTTCATCAAAGAATCAACAGGTTGTTGCTTCGCGTCACCTTGCGTCAGCGGCACGGGTATTGCGGTCGCATCAACTGACGCAAGAGGTCTCACAAGCCAAGGTGGCCGCGCCGTGCACACCGCTATCCTCATTGTCGATGACGATCCGGATATCCGGGAATCCCTCAGAGACATGCTGACTCATGAGGGATACCTGGTTCATTGCGCAGCATCCGGAACTGACGCGCTGCGGCAGGCCAAGCAGATGCAATACAGCGCCGCCATCCTCGACATCAATTTGCCCGACATGAACGGACTGTCGGTACTGAAAGTGCTCATGGAACTGGACGCCTCACTGCCGGTGATTATCCTGACCGGAAACGCAACCTCCGAAAATACCATCGGCTCACTCGCCAAAGGCGCATTTGCCTATCTGACAAAACCGTACAACTCTCAGGAACTCAAGGCCGTCCTCCGTCGAGCCGTCTCGGTCAGAGGACTGGCCGTACGTGCGGAACATGTGGAGCAAGCACTGCATGCCAGCGAGGAGCGATTTCGCGCACTCGTGGAGTCGGCGACCGACGCGATCGTCCTGGCCGACCACTGCGGCCATATTATCTGGTGGAACGGAGCGGCAGAGCGGATGTTCGGATATACCAAGCAGGAGGCCCTGGGACAGTCCCTTACCATGGCTATGCCGGAGCGATTCCGCGCCGCGCATCACTTCGGCATGACGCGCCTGGCTCAAGGATCCACGGCGAAGTTGATCGGCAAGACGATCGAATTGGTGGGACTGGCAAAAGCCGGAGATGAATTTCCCATTGAACTTTCCCTCGCTTCCTGGCGCGCCAAAGAGGGTGTCTTCTTCAGCGGAATCATCCGAAACATTACCAGGCGCAAGCAGGCCGAAGAGTCCGTCGTTCGGCTCAGTCACCAGAATGCGTTGATTCTCGATACAGCCGGGGAAGGCATCTTCGGGCTCGACCTTCACGGATGCGCCACCTTCGTCAATGCCACCGCTGCCCGGATACTGGAATGGAGTGCCGCCGAATTGATCGGTAAACCTCTTGCTCCGCTCCTGTACAAACTTCAAGGCGGCGCCTCCGAGCACCCCTCGGACCCCTTCTGCCTCTCTGCCGCGATTCATGACGGGGCGGTTCACCGCATCCAGAACGATGCCTTCGCAAAGAAAAGCGGGGCGCTGTTTCCGGTTCAGTACGTCACCAGTCCTATCCGTGAGCACGAGCGTCCGGTTGGCGTGGTGGTGGTCTTTCAAGACATTACCATCCGTAAGCAGATGGAAAGCTTGCAGCAAGCGCAACTCTCCATCAGTCATATTCTTGCCCAATCCGGCATTCTCCAAGAAGCCGTCCCCCCACTGCTTGGCGTGATCGGCGAGATGGGTCCTTGGGATATGACAATCCTATGGCATACAGTGCCGACCGGCGACCGGCTGTCCTGTGAGGGAGCGTGGATCCGGCCCTCCTACCGATGGGACGAGTTCGTCACACTCTGCCACAACAGCGAGTTCCCGCCGGGCATGGACTTCCCCGGAATCGTCTGGAGCACAAAGATCCCGCTCTGGATTCCGGACGCATTGACGGACGCCCGCTTCACCCGCGCACCGACCGCCTCGCGTCTCGGCATGCACGGGGCCTGTATCATTCCCATTCGTAGCGGCAGTCTCATTCATGGCGTGCTGGAGTTGTATGCCGGCACCCCTCGTGCCCCTGATAGCCCGCTCATCCACATTCTGGCTGACACCGGCATGAAGATCGGACAATTCATCGACCGCACGCGTGCCGGAGAAGCCCTGCGAGCCACACACTCTATGACACAGAGTTTGCTGGCCAGCCTGCCCGGCGCAATATTCCTCTGCGGGCGCGATTTGCAAATCCAGTATGCCAATACCTTGGCCCATCACTACTTCGCCTCTACCGGAGAATCGTTGATCGGCCGGCCTCTGTTCGAATGTCTGGCTCTGACCGAGGCCGCAACTCACCAGTTGGTAAGGGAATGGACCCTCCTCAAGGCCGACTCACCCTGTCAACCTCCGGAACGCGAGTGTGAGGTTGCAAACCGGCTCTATCGTTATCGCTTCTTTCCGGTCGCAACCCCGGAATCCTCTCAGTATCAGGTCGGCATCGTGCTGTGGGACATCACCGATGACAAACACCTCCAGGATCAACTCATCCAGTCCGAAAAACTCACCGGTCTAGGCACCATGGTCTCCGGCATGGCGCATGAGATCAACAATCCCGCCCAGGCCATACTCAGCATGGCCGAACTGATCCAGGAAGAAAACGATCCCGCTATGATCAAGGAGTTTGCCGCCGATATCGTGGGCTACGCCCGCCATGTCTCGAACGTAGTCCGGGACTTCGCCGGATACGCTCGCCAGGCAGGCCGCGACGGAGAAACGGAGATCGATGTGGCGGAGCGTCTGATGGAAGCGGTCAAAATGGCCAGACGCGGCCCCCATTTCGGCTACGTGGACATTGTCACGCGATTTGAATCCCCCGCGTTCCTCCGGGCCCGCAAAGGCGAAATCGATCAGGTCTTCGTCAACTTGATCAACAACGCCACCCAAGCGATGAACGGAACCGGCCGTCTGACGTTGGGCACCGCTCAAGATGGCGCGTGGATCAGCGTGACCATTGCCGACACCGGTCCTGGCATCCCCGCCGCGATCCGGCCGCGAATTTTCGATCCGTTTTTCACGACCAAGGGGCCGGGGAAGGGGACCGGTCTTGGCCTCAGTATCGTCCGGAAGATCGTCACACGACATGCGGGAACGATTACGGTAGACAGCACCGAAGGTCAGGGGACTACCTTCCAGTTGCGCTTCCCCGCTCTGTCGCAGTTATCGCAGTGACAGAAAGACTGCCGACCTGAGGATGAGGTAGGCAAAGAATGTACGTGCGCAGGCTCTTACGCCTGGGAACGAGGAGAGTAAGCGCGCTTAAATACCGAACGTAATCCAAAGTAGGCGAATGAATCCTTCAGATTGGAATAGAGGCGCTTGAACGCACCCATGTCGGGATTCGTGACATATTCCATGGTCAACACGATCCGCTCTTCCCCCTCGCCGAGCGGCGTCACGGCATGCCAGAGCTTGTCGCCGTTGAAAATCACCAGGTCACCGGGAGCGGTGGCCAATTCACGGTGCACCGGCTCCTTTCCCGGCACGTCCTTGAAGAGATCGCAGACCAGGCGGCACTGCTTCGACTGGTCGAGCAAGCCCATCAGGATGGTATAACGGGCGCCTTTGTAGTAGGACGTATCGTAGTGGTAGCCGATGTGATCGCCCGCTTCCGTGTAGTAATAGAGGGCGCAAGAGTGCGGATCGTTGTCGGGGCAGAGCAGCAGATTGACCTTGGTCAACCGGTTGAGCATCGCCCGAAAGGCGTCCGAGCGATACAGATCGATGAACTGCGTCGCCTGCTCCCTCACCGCATAATAGCTGACACTGCCGCCCTTCTTATGTCCCGGAATGTAATTGCGATTCAATCCGGACTTGAGTACCTGCGCCTGTGACGTCAGCTCGGCCTCGACGAACTCGCGCGGCAGAAAATGCGGAATGTACAGGAACTCATTCTGCGCCCAGTAGTCCCGTTCCAACCGGTCAAGATCCAGGGCAGCAATAGCCCGATCCACCGCCTCGGCCACGCCGTTCGCACAGGCTTGTGTCATACTCCCCTCGCCATGTCTTGATTCACGACCTTCCGGCCATTGATGCGTGCTGTGTGCTTCTTGGGCCCATGAAGTACTCTTCGTGCACTCGCAGGATGATCAAAAAGGCCGTCCAGCGAGGCCGCAGCGATCAGAGGGCCGAGGCGTACCCGTGCGGTACGGTGAGGTTCTCTGCGATGCGAAAACGATGCTGGCGGCCGTTTTCAGCATCCTGCTACGGACGGCTCAACACCGGCGCCCTCACGATTTCTACATCGGCCGGTGCCTTGAAATCAAATAGGTCGTCTTTCAATCCGCTGTTCGGCTTCAGTTCTGAAAATTCAAACGTGGCGACGTTGCCACTGACCTCGTGCAGCGCAATGGTCTTCAGGAAGTAGGTTTTAGGTTGCACCTCGATGACGATTTTCTGAATCGCCCGCTCCGGTTCGGCACGTCCCTGCTTCGGAGTCAACGAGACCAGCAGAATGCCCCCGGCTCCCCGCTCCTTGTTCGGCATCGGTTCGATATCGAACTCTTCATCCAGCTTGGCCACCCCCTGCAACAATTGCAGCGGCGCCTGTGACGCGGCCATATAGGTAAGCTTGCCGACCAGGACCTGCTTATGCTCCGGCACGTACATTTTCACATCGTCTTTATTGACGTAGATTTCTTCCGTCGCCGGTTCGATATAGTCCCACCGCAACCGTCCCGGCTTCTTGATGTAGAAATGACCGGTCGAAATCACGGGCGTGGAGAATCCCTCGATCCTGGTTTTTTGCGTGAACGACGCCTGCAGGTCCTTGGTTTTTTCATATCGGGCCTGGATTTTCTTCACGATATCCTGGACCTCCTGTACGGCCTGGAGGTCGACCGCCGGCTCATCGGGCTTCACCGGTTGAGCAGTAACCGGCATTGCACTCAACAACAGCAATGCAAAAACTAAGAACGTCCGCATCATGCCTCATCTCCACCGACCGGGCCTCGACGTCCCAGGACCTCGCGACGTCCATCCCGTCCGGCCGCTCCGACCACGCCTTCCGCTTCCATCTGCTCGATCATTCGCGCTGCTCGCGGATAGCCCACGCGTAGGCGGCGCTGGATCAGCGAGGCAGAGGCCTGACCCGTGGACAGCACCAGGTCCTTCGCCTGTTCATAGACTTCATCCTTGGCCTGCTCCTCCTCCGCCTCTTCGATCTTGAGCGATTGCAGTTCACGGCAATACGAGGGCAAGGCCTGCTTCTTCACGAACTCGACCACTCGCCGTACGTCGTCGTCCGATACAAAGGACCCGTGAATACGCATCAGTTTCCCGGTCCCCGACGCGAGGTACAACATGTCTCCGCGGCCCAGCAGCGCTTCGGCGCCGTTCGCGTCGAGAATCGTGCGGGAGTCGGTTTTGGACGACACTTGGAACGCGATACGCGCCGGAAAGTTGGCCTTGATGAGACCGGTCAACACATCGACCGACGGCCGTTGGGTCGCGAGTACGAGGTGAATCCCCGAGGCGCGCGCCATCTGCGCCAAACGGGCAATCTTATCCTCCACGTCTTTCGGGGCCACCATCATGAGATCCGCCAACTCATCGATCATCACCATGATGTAGGGCAACCGTTCCGGCGGAGTCGGCGCGACGGAATCCCTCGGGCCATTGTCCCCGGCCGGTTCCGCATCCTCTCCCTTGGACAGCCGTTCTTCTTCGGAAAGAAACGTCAGTTCGACCTGCTCAGGTTTGCTGGACTGCCAGACATCCGATACGGCTCCCTGCACCTCGGAAATCCGTCGATTGTACGCGTCGATGCTGCGGACCCCGGCCTCGGCCAGCAGCTTGTACCGCCGCTCCATTTCCTGCACCACCCAGCCCAGTCCGCGCGCCGCGGATTTGGGGTCGGTGATCACCGGGCGAAGCAGGTGCGGAATACCATCATAACTTTGGAACTCGAGCATTTTGGGGTCGATCAGCAGCAGCTTCACTTCATCCGGCCGCGCGCTGAACAGGATGCTCAACAACATCGTGTTCAGCCCCACGCTCTTGCCCGCTCCGGTGGCACCGGCGACCAACAGGTGCGGCATCGTTTGCAGATCAGCACAGACCGCGCCGCCAAAAATATCCTTCCCAAGCGCCAGGCCCAATTTCGAACGCGACCGTGAGAAGGCATCGCTGGTCACCACTTCCTTCATGGACACCATTTCGCGATGCGGGTTTGGCACTTCGATTCCGACCACAGACTTGCCCGGCAAGGGCGCCACGATACGCAAACTGATAGCCTTCAACGCCAGGGCCAAGTCATCGGCAAGGTTCACAATGCGCGCGACCTTGGTGCCTGGTGCCGGCTCAAATTCATACATGGTCACCACCGGACCGGGCCGCACTTCCGTGACCCGCCCCTCGATCGCAAAACTCTTCAAGGCTTTGGTCAGGATCTCGGATTGCAGTTTCAGTTCATCGTCGCTGAGCCGGGCGAGGGGACCGGAGGGATCACTGAGTAATTCTTGCGGGTCCGGCAATACGTATCCGTCCGAGACGGAGGGACTCGTGGCCACTGCCGCGGCCGGTTCTTCATCAGCCGTAACACGCCTTTCCACCTTCATCGGCGGCTGAATTTTTGGGGGGATCAGGGGAACCTCGATCTGCTCCACGGCCTCGGCCACCACCTGCACCTCACGGTCGAGCTCCGGTTCTCCCATTTCACGCGAGGGCCGTGCAGCCTTCACACGAGTCCGCTTCGCTTGATTCGTCGACTCTTCCTGCTTGGCCGGCCACTCCGGCACAAGCTCGACTATTTGCTCGCGAGCCGCGACCCACCAATCGGGAAGCCGCTGCAGCAGCGCCGTCAAAGACAGGGGCACCATAAACAGGAGCGCCACCGTCAACCCGGCGAGCACCACAATATGCGCGCCGGTCGTGGCGAAATAGCCGCGAAGGCCATCGGCCAGCACTTGGCCGATGATGCCGCCGGCCAGCCCGCGATTGACCCAGCCGCTGGAAATGGTGGGAACGGCCGTCACTTCCAGGTGCAACAGCGCGCTCAAAAACACCATCGCGGCCAGGCCGCTTCCGGCATGTCTGAGTCGCATGGTGAGCGGGATGGGTGTGAAACAACGCGCGCCGAGGAGGCCGAGCAGGATCGGAAAAAGATAGGCGGCCCCGCCGACCATAAAAAAACAAGCGGCCGCCGACAGCGCCCCGACCGACCCGATCATGTTTTTGGGCTGATTGCCGGCTACTCCGGATGCCGCAATCGATTTGGCGTCGCTGGGAACAAACGACACCAGACTGAGCAGGATCAAGAGACCGGCTGCGATCAGGAGAACCCCGATCACTTCACGCTTCACATGAGAGGAACGGGAAGGGGCCGAGCGGGCGTCACCGCGCTTTGCCGTGGTGGATACACCCATGCGGCGGATCGTAGCACAGGGAAAACGCCTTTTCAAACAAAGGGACAATGTTGCGCATGCCGCTCACGGTGCCTCTTTCGCCGCCCACTTGCGACGGGCTCAGAGCGGAAGGTCATCGTAGGCGCGGGCAAGGGCGCGATAGTCGTTCAGCGTCAGCATCTCCGCGCGAGCCTGCGGCGGGACACCGGCCGCTTCCGACGCCCTGGCAATGCGCTCGGGAGGATACCCTTCGTCCCGGAGTGAATTGATCAGCGTCTTCCTGCGATGGGCGAACGAGGCCCGCACCAGGCGTCGAAACCGCCCGTGCCGGACCGGGTCGAATCCCTCCTGAGTTTTGATGGCAAGATGCACGACCGCTGATCCGACCGTCGGGCGAGGGCGAAAACAATTCGCCGACACACGAAACGCCACTTCCACCTCCGCCGCCTCTTGCGTCAGCACCGACAGTACTCCGTAGTCCTCGCTGTTCGGCTTGGCGGCCAGTCTGAGCGCCACTTCCGTTTGCAGCATCAGCACCAGACGATCGAGGTGGGCACGGGCGTCGAGCAACGCAAACAGGATCGGCGTGGAGACATAGTAAGGAAGATTCGACACCACCACGGTGCGCGGCGGCAAACTTTCATAGGGAAAGGCCAGCGCATCGCCAAATCGAAGATCCAGGTTTCGGCAGTGACCGAGCGTCTCCTGCAGTTGGGGCTGCAGTTGCGAATCGATCTCGACGGCAATCACACGCCCCGCCTCGGCACACAATCCTGCCGTCAGGGCGCCCCGCCCCGGCCCGATCTCCAGCACCGTATCATCCGGGCGAAGCGCTGCCAGGGACACGATCTTGCGGATGATGTTCGGGTCGATGAGAAAATTCTGGCCAAGCCGTTTCAGGGCTGGAGGGAAGGACGCAGCCATGGTTTCACGCGGCTTTCTATCCGGCCGTCGGAGGAACCGCGGCCCGCAGGCGTTTTGCGAGCGTGACGAGATAGGACCGATAACATTCGACCTCGTCGCTGAACTCCTCGATCAGATCGTTGGTGAAGGCGATCCCGGGATTCTTTCTAGCCAGGCCATCCGCCTCGGCCTGTCCGGCATGTTGCTGGAGCAGGGCCACCGTGCGAATCTTCCAATGCCCCATGCGTTCTGTGCCCAGGGTGGTGTTGAAGTCCTGGATGGTCCGCTTTGCAATCGCGTCCAACTCCTTCAGCTGCTGATCGATGATCGTCGCCGCGGAAGATCCTGCGTCTGACATGGATGTGACTCCTCTTTCCTATCGAAACGGTGATTGAACCGGGGACCAGGACTGTGCCAGACGGGCCGCGACCTTCACCGCCTCCAACAGACTCCCATGCTCGGCAACTCCTTTGCCGGCAATATCGTAGGCCGTCCCATGATCGACCGAGGTGCGGATGATCGGCAGGCCCACCGTCAAATTCACGCAGGTGCCGAAAGCAACCAGCTTGAGGGGAATGAGCCCCTGATCGTGATACATCGCCACCACGCCATCGTAGTCACCGCGGGCTGCCTTGCCGAACAGGGTATCGGCGGGCAACGGATCGCTGGCTTTGATCCCGGCCGCCCTGGCTAACTTGACGGCCGGAGCGATGCGGGTCGCCTCCTCACTGCCGAACAACCCGTGTTCGCCCGCATGGGGATTCAACGCTGCGACACCGATGTTGGGGCGTGTGATGCCGAAATACTTCGTCAGGCCGAGGTGGGCGAGGCGAATGGCTTTCGTAATCCGCTGCGTCGTCAACAGGGGAGACAAGGCATGGATGGCCACGTGGGTGGTGGTGAACATAATTTTCAATGGCCCGCCGACGATCATCATTCCGAACTCTTTGGTTTTGGTCAGATCCGCCAGCAATTCCGTATGACCTGGATAGTGATACCCGGCCATGTTCATCGCTTCTTTATTGATGGGCGCCGTGACGATTCCTCCCACACTTCCCGCCTGCGCCAGCTCGACCGCGCACTTGATGAAGGCGATGGAGGCAGCACCCGTTACCGCAGCAGCCACACCCATTCGGAACTTCGGCAAGGAATTCTCCAACGGATCGGCGACAGCGACTTGTCCGGACTTCAATCGCGCGCCACCTGCCGGATCAAACGGTATCACCTCCAACGGCAAGTCCAGCCACTTGATGGTTCGTTCCATGACCGGACGGGAGCCGATCACCACCGGCTTACAGAGCCGAGTCAGCGCCTTGTCGGCCAACGCCTTGGCAATCACCTCCGGACCGATCCCGGCTGGATCTCCTCTCGTGAGACCAAGGCCAGGGCGGACCGGTCGTGGTGAAAGTTTACGAACCATGGGTATAGAGGAAGAGCGTGTAACCAAGGTACAACAGCGCGCTGCCGCTGAGCAACCAGGGCCGCCAATGCCCGGACCAAACCGCCTGCAGCAGACTCAGGCCCATGGCAATGACCGCGAGGACCATCGTCGCCAGCGCCGTCGTCCCCAGCGTCCATTCGGTCCCCAGCAGTCCGACAGAGACGGGAATCGAGCCTTGGAACACCATCGCACCGGTCACATTTCCGACCGCCAGCCGATCCTTTTTCCGGTATAACCACAAAAAGCTATTGGACATCTCCGGCAACTCCGTGGCCAGCGGAGCAATGAGCAATGCGAGGATAAGCGGCGACACCTGCATTTCGGCTGAAATGGAATTGGCCGCCGTGACGAATAGATGAGCTCCTCCGACCAACCCCAGCAAGCCCACGACTCCTTGCACCCCGATTACCAGATACGACGGTTTGGTCGAGCGACGGGCAAACAGGAGCGGCTCCAATTCACCGCCTCCCTCACCCTCCTCGTCCTCTGCAGAAAACTTGAGTTTCATGTAATAGATATACATTCCCAACAGCAGCACGGCGACCGCCGCATGGAACAGCCGTGAGGGAATGACGGCGCAGGTCAGCGCCAATGCGTAACTGACGAGAAAGAAACTGATGTCGATCCGGACCTCGCCATAATTAAGCTTGAACGCCGCTGTCCGCTTCCCCAATCTGGCATAGAGCAACAGCAACAGCGCCAGGATCGGCAGCACCAGCGTGCTCAGCATGAACGGCGCCCCGAGAATCGCTCCCAGACCAACTTCCATCTGCTCGCGGCCCGCCCCGAAAAAAATCGCGATGATCGGAATCGATGTTTCAGGCAGCGTCGTCCCTACGGCAGCGAACACACTGCCGACCGCGCCCTCGGAAATATTCAGGCGCCTTCCGAGCCACTCGATTCCATTCGTAAAGAGATGACACCCGGCGAGGGTGATGACGACGGAGGCCATAAACAATCCCACGTAGAGTAGGATCGTCACAGGAGTCCCAGCAAGGGAGAGTGACAGAGGAAACATGGAACGGACACAGTCTTATGTATCACTTTCGAGCTTTTCCCTTCGGTCCTGTGCCTTGTGCCTGGCGATAGGCCATCATGGCCTCCTCTAAAATGTCTTTGACCGGACGCCCGCTCTGCTCGGCAATGCGCTTGCAATCTTCATATTCCGGGGCGGCTTTACTTCGCCCAGGCTGAGCATCGGCGAGTTTGATGCGCACGTCATGGCCGTTGACGCGCACCGACGCAAACCGGCGCGGCAAGACACGTCGCTGCACCTCGCGGGTCCGGACACCGAGCGCCGTCGTATCGGCAAACAGCACGGCCAACACCGCCTCTTCTTTTTCCCGTGGCGCGAGCACGGAGAACACGTTC
>JACCDZ011490963.1_pt1 | contig 30406 bp, 29 predicted proteins | sample 7449551 | NCBI WGS metagenome assembly JACCDZ01 (sample SAMN15323452, study PRJNA562643) | freshwater metagenome | isolation source: river surface water | place: USA:Blue River Watershed | collected 2017-08-18 | reverse complement strand
GACTGGCTGGCGCTGGTGCGCGCCCACGTGCGGGCTGGCGGAACGGTGGTGACCGTGCTGCACGAGCTGAACATGGCGCTGCAGGCCGACGCGCTGGTGCTGGTGCGCGAGGGCCGTATCGCCCACCAGGGCGCGTGTGCCGAGGCCAGCACCCACCGGGCGCTGGAGGCCGTGTTCGACCACCGGATCGCCGTGCATGCCGTGGGGAGCGCCTGGGTGGCCTTGCCAGCGACGGGCGAGGGATCGCAGGGGGCGCGATGACGGCCCGCTGTGTCATGGTCTGGGGCACCACCAGCGGCGCCGGAAAGAGCTGGCTGGCCACGGCGCTGTGCCGCCACTATGCCCGCCAGGGCCTGCGCGTCGCGCCGTTCAAGGCGCAGAACATGAGCAACAACGCCCGCGTGGCCGCGGGGGGCGAGATCGGCAGCGCCCAGTACTTCCAGGCCCTGGCGGCGCGCGCTGTACCGGACGTGCGCATGAACCCCGTGCTGCTCAAGCCCGAGCGCGACACGCACAGCCAGGTGGTGATGCTGGGGCAGGTGGACCCTGCGCTCACCGCCATGCCGTGGCGCGAGCGCAGCGCCCAGGCCTGGCCCCGGGTGGCGCAGGCGCTGGACGAACTGCGCGCCTCGCACGACGTGGTGGTGATCGAGGGCGCCGGCTCACCCGCCGAGATCAACCTGCGCGACAGCGACTACGTGAACCTGCGCACGGCGCACCATGCGGATGCCCGCTGCCTGCTGGTGACCGACATCGACCGCGGCGGCGCCTTCGCCCACCTGTACGGGACCTGGGCGCTGCTGGAGCAAGCCGAGCGCGCGCGCCTGCATGGCTTCGTGCTGAACCGGTTCCGCGGCGATGCCTCGCTGCTCGCGCCCGCGCCGCAGATGCTGCAGGCGCGCACCGGCGTGCCCACGCTGGCGGTGCTGCCGATGTGGCGCGGGCATGGCCTGCCCGAGGAAGACGGCTGGTGGGGTGGGGCCGCCACGACCGCGCCCCCGGCGGCGGGCGGCCTGCGCGTCGCCATCGTCGCCTACCCGCGTATCAGCAACCTCGACGAGTTCCAGCCCCTGGCCCAGGTGCCGGGCCTGGAGCTCGTGTGGGCGCGCGAGCCGGCGCATCTCCAGGGGGCCGATTGGGTCATCCTGCCTGGCTCCAAGCACACCAGCGGTGACCTGGCGTGGTTGCGGTCGCAACGCCTGGATGCGGCCATCGCCGCCCATGCGGCGGCGGGCGGGAGGGTGCTGGGCATCTGCGGCGGCCTGCAGATGCTGGGCGAGGCGCTGGTCGACACCCATGGCATCGACGGCAACGCGCCGGGCCTGGGCCTGCTGCCCCTGGTCACGGCCTTCGCGCCGGACAAGACGGTCTGCCACACGGTCGCCAGGTTTGGCGAGGTGCGAGGGGCCTGGGCTGCACTTTCAGGCCTGCAGGCCGCCGGCTACGAGATCCGCCACGGCCGCACGGCCCAGCACCCGGCCATGGCTCCGGGCCGGGCCGTGCTGCATGACGCGCAAGGGCAGGCTTTGGGCTGGCAGAACGAGGCGGGCAATGTGCTCGGGCTCTACCTGCACGGGTTGCTGGAGCAACCGCAGGTCCTGCAGACCCTGGCGGGCGCGCAGGTGCAGTCCCTGGAAGCGGTGTTCGACGGCCTGGCGGATTTCATCGAAGCGCATTTCGAGCCGGGCAGCCTGGCGGCCCTGACTGACTGATCCGGGCCCGGTCCCGGCTCCAGCCCGGCGCCATTCCCCGCGCACGCCGTGTTGACCTGCATCAACCGCCGGGCAGCCTGCCCGGATCCCGGGGTTTCCACGGGGTGCGCCGCGTTGCCCCGGGCGTCCGCCCGCTCTATGCTGGCGCCATCGCGTTGATGGAGAAGCACCATGTACAAGCGGATCCTGTTGGCCTATGACGGCAGCGAGGCGGGGCAGAAGGCGTTGCTCGATTGCGGTGAGCTTGCGCAGTGGGCCCGGTCAGAGCTGGTGCTCGTGGCCGTGATGCCCTCCATGATGGCCTTCGTCGGGCTGGAAGGCGGCGTCTACGACGCGGAGCTCGAGAACCGCGAGCGCCAGAAGTTCGAGGCCATCCTGGCCGACGGCCTCAAGCAGCTGGCCACCGCCGGCTTCCACGCGACCGGCCAGGTGCTCACGGGCGAGGCCGTCGAGGAGATCACGGGCCATGCCCGCAAGGTCAGCGCCGACCTGATCGTGGTGGGCCACAAGCACCTGGACAGCTGGGCGGCCCGCTGGTGGCGCGGTTCCATTTCCGGCGCGTTGATCGAGCACGCGCCGTGCAGCGTGCTGGTGGTGATCACGAACTGAGGGCGGCCTGGCGCGCCAGCCACCACGCGGCGCAGCGCAGGCCCAGCCAGGTGAGGGTGAGCGAGCCCACCAGGTGCAGGCCCGCCAGGGCCAGCGCCTGGCCGAAGCGCTCGGACTGCAGCAGCTGCACGGTTTCCGCCGAGAAGGTGGAGAAGGTCGTCAGCGCGCCCAGGAAGCCGGTGACCAGCGCCAGCCGCCACACCGGGTCGAGGTGGGGCTGCCCGTTGAAGTACCCCACCAGCAGGCCGATCAGCCAGCCTCCCAGCAGGTTGGCAGCCAGGGTCCCCAGCGGGATCCACGTGCCGCCCGTGTTGAGCCACAGCGCCAGTTGCCAGCGGGCGAGGGCGCCCAGCGAGGCGCCGGCGCACAGGAACAGGACAGGCAGCATCGTGGGGACCTTCATCGCGGGCCGGCGGGCGCCGGCGTCTTGTCCTTGTAGGCGCAAAAGGCCGACACCGCGCATTCCCAGCAGCGCGGCGTGCGGGCCTGGCAGACATAGCGTCCATGCAGGATCAGCCAGTGGTGCGAGTCCACCGCGTAGGCGGGCGGCACGCGCTTGATCAGCGCCATCTCCACTTGCAGCGGGTTCTTGCCGGGCGCCAGCCCCGTGCGGTTGGACACGCGGAAGATGTGCGTGTCCACCGCCATGGTGGGCTGGCCGAAGGCGACGTTGAGCACCACGTTGGCCGTCTTGCGGCCCACGCCGGGCAGGGCCTCGAGCGCCTCGCGGGTGCGGGGCACCTCGCCCTGGTACTGCTCCACCAGGATGCGGCAGGTCTCCAGCAGGTTGCGCGCCTTGGTGCGGTACAGGCCGATGGTCTTGATGTAACCCTCCAGCCGCTCCAGCCCCAGGTCCAGGATGGCCTGCGGCGTGCCGGCCACGGGGAACAGCTTGCGCGTGGCCTTGTTGACGCCCACGTCCGTCGCCTGGGCCGACAGCAGCACGGCGGCCAGCAGCTCGAACACGCTGGTGTATTCCAGCTCAGTGACCGGCGTGGGGTTGGCGGCCTTGAGCGTGGCGAAGAAGGGCTCGATGTCCTGCTTTTTCATGGGCGGCGTTCCTCGTGGCGGCGATCGCGGTGCATGGCGGCGGCTTGCGGCGCGATCAGTCCAGTCGGATGCCGGCGCGCGCGGCAGCCGCGCGGTAGCGGGCGACCTCTTCGTCCATCAGGTCACGCAGCGCCTTGGGGCCCAGCAGCGCGGCATCCATGGATTGCGCCGCCAGGCGGGTGCGCACGTCGGGCTCCTTCATCACCTCGGTGAGGGCGCGCAGCAGCGTCTCGCGCACGGGCGCGGGCGTGGCGGCGGGGGCGGCGATCGCGTACCAGGCGTCGAACAGCGCCTGCGACAGCTGCAGCTCGCCATAGGCCGGCACCTTGGGCAGCAGGGGCGAGCGCTTGTCGGCCACCACCGCCAGCGGGCGCAGCTTGCCGGCCTGGATCTGCGGCCCGGCCGAGGCAATGGTGTCGATGCCCAGCGCGATGTCGCCGCGCACCATGGCCAGCGTGGCGTCCGCGCTGCCCTTGTAGGGAATCGGCATGAGCTTCACGTTGGCGGCGCGCGCCAGCATCTCGCCCACCAGGTGCGGGCCCGAGCCGGGGCCGAAGGTGCCGTAGGTCACCTGGCCCGGGCGGGCGGCCGCGTCGTCCAGCAGCTGCTGCAGCGACTTGTGCGGGGAGGTCTCGGCCGTGACCAGCACCAGCGGCGCGCGGGCCACCAGGGCCACCGGGGCCAGCTGCCTGAACGGGTCGTAGGGCAGCTTGGGCCGCAGCGCGGGGTTGACGGTGAAGCTGGTCGATCCGGAGAACAGCAGGGTGTAGCCGTCGGCCTCCGCGCCGGTGACGGCGTTGACGCCGATGATGGTCGAGGCGCCGGGCTTGTTCTCCACGACCACGGGCTGGCCCAGGCGCTGGCCCAGTCGCTCGCCGATGATGCGCGCGGCCACATCGGTGCCGCCGCCGGGCGGGAAGGGGATCACCAGCTTGATCGGGCGTGCCGGCCAGGACTGGGCCCAGGCGGGCAGGCTGGCGGCGCCCAGCGCGGTGAGGGCGCTGGCGAGGAAGGTGCGGCGGGGTTGAATGGACATCGGGTTCGGGGGTGAGGAGCGGGAGGGGGCGACCCGTGTTGCGAGCAGGTCTTGCGCCGTGGATTCTAGGGGGCCGTTGCCGGCCGCCGGCTCAGCCCCCGGCCAGGGGCGGCTGGCCTTGCAGTTCGCGCGCCACCGCGGCGATCACGGCCGTGGAGGCTGCGCCACGGCGGTGGGCCAGGGCGATGTGGCGGGCTTCCGCGCGGGGCAGCTCGATCACGCGCAGCCGGGGGTCGGTGGCCCAGCGGGCCTCGCGCAGCAGCGGCACGATGGCCAACCCCAGTCCCGAGCGCACCAGCTCCACGATCGCCTCGATCGCGTTGAGTTCCAGGAAGTCCTCCGGCCGCGCGCGCAGGCGGCGCAGCGTGCGCTCGACCAGTTGCCCCGTGTGTTCCGAGCGGTCGAAGCGGATGAAGGGGTGGCGCTGCAGCAGCGCCCTCGGCGAGGCGGCCTCGACGGCGCGGTGGGCGAGCAGGACCATGGGTTCCTCGTACAGCGGGGACCAGGCCAGCTGCGTCGCGGCCCGGCCCTGGGCCGGTTCGCGCACCACCACGGCGGCCTGCAGCGCGCCGTCCGCCACCCGCTGAAGCAGGTCCGCGGACTTGGCCGCCGACACGTGCAGGTCCAGCGCCGGGTGCCGGGACTTGAGCGCCAGCGTCGCCTCGATCAGCGGCCGCACGGCCGACACGATCGCACCCAGCTGCACGGTGCCCGCCATGGTGTCCTGGGCGGGCGCCTGCGCCTGCATCTGCTCATACAGGGCCACCAGGCGCCGCATGTCGGGCAGCAGCGCGCGTCCGGCCGGCGACAGGGCGATGGACTTGCCCTGGCGCTCGAACAGCGGCCGGCGCATCTCGGCCTCCAGGGCCCGCATCTGCTGGCCGACGGCGGCCTGGGTGAGGGCGACCCGCTGCGCCGCCGCGGCAAAGGAGCCCTCCGCCGCGACGGCCAGGAATGTCTTCATCACGCGAATGCTGCCCATGGCTGGATGCTAAAGAAAAAATTTATCCTCAATAAAACAATATTCGCTTTTCCTTTTGCATGGGGCGTCCTGATAATCCGGCGATGAACCACTGCCGCCGCTCCCTCCTCGTGCTGGCCGCCTCGGCCGCCGTCGCCGGCTCCGCCTGGGCCGATACCTACCCCTCCAAGTCGATCCGCCTGGTCGTGCCGTTCCCCGCGGGCGGTGCCACGGACATCTTCGCCCGCGCCGTGGCGGGCAAGCTCGGCGAGCGCCTGGGCGTGTCCATGGTCGTGGACAACAAGCCCGGTGCGGGCGGCACCATCGGTTCCGACATCGGCGCCAAGGCGCCGGCGGACGGCTACACGCTGCTGCTCACCACCTCCAGCACCCACGCCATCGGCCCGAGCTTCGCCACGGCCGGCAAGCTGCCCTACGACGCGGTGGCCGACTTCACGCCCATCGCCCACCTGGGCAATGCGCCCAGCATCGTGCTGGTTCCCAACAACTCGCCGGCGAAGACCATGAAGGAATTCGTCGACCATGCGCGCAAGAACCCCGGCCGCCTGAACTACGCGTCCAGCGGCAACGGCACGGTGGTGCACCTCGGCACCGAGCATTTCAAGTCGATGGCGGGCCTGTTCATGGTCCACATTCCCTACCGGGGCACCGCGCTGGCCATCCCGGACCTGGTGAGCGGCAAGCTGGACCTGCTGATCGACTCCCTGCCCAGCGGCCTGCCGCACGTGAAGGAGGGGCGCCTGCGCGCGCTGGCCATCACCTCCCTCAAGCGCTCGCCGCTGATGCCCGAGCTGCCGCCCGTGGCCGACACCGTGCCGGGGTATGAAAGCGTGACCTGGTTCGGCCTGTACGGCCCTAAGGGCCTGCCCGCCGACGTGGTCACCCGCGTCAACACGGCCGTCAACCAGGCCCTGCAGGATGCCGACGTGAAGGACCGCCTGGCGCGCCTGGGCATCGAGCCCGTGGGCGGTACGCCGCAGCAGTTCGCGGCGATGACGCAGGCCGACCGCAACAAGTGGAAGAAGATCATCACCGAGCGCAAGCTCACGGCCGACTGAGCACCATGCATTTCAACTTCAGCAACCCGTACCCCACCACGCGCCTGCCCGTCTTCGCGCGCAACGCCGTCGCCACCTCGCACCCGCTGGCGGCCCAGGCCGGCCTGCGCATGCTGGCGGCTGGCGGCAACGCGGTCGATGCAGCCATCGCCGCCGCCGCGGCCATGACCATCTGCGAGCCGGTGAGCAACGGCCTGGGCAGCGACGCCTTCGCCATCCTGTGGGACGGCAAGGCGCTGCATGGCCTGAACGCCTCCGGCCGGGCCCCGGCGGCGTGGACGCCCGACTACTTCAAGCGCAAGTACGGCGCCGACGCCAAGACCCCGCCCAAGCGCGGCATCGACGCGGTGACCGTGCCCGGCGCGGTGGCGGGCTGGGTGGCGATGTCCGAACGCTTCGGCAAGCTGCCCTTCGCCGACCTGATGGCCCCGGCCATCGAGATCGCCGAGCGCGGCTACCTGCTGCCCGTGGTGGTGCAGCAGAAGTGGGCCGCCGCCACGCCCGAGCTGGGCAGCCTGCCCGGTTTCGCGCAGGGCTTTCTGCCCTGGGGCCGCGCGCCGCAGGTGGGCGAGCTGTTCCAGTTCAAGGCGGCGGCGCGGGGCCTGAAGGCCATCGCACAGACCAAGGGCCAGGCCTTCTACGGCGGCGAGATCGCGCAGGCCATCGAGCGCTTCTCCAGCGAGCACGGCGGCAGCCTCAAGGCCAGCGACTTCGCGGCCTACCAGCCCGAGTGGGTCACCCCCATCGGCAAGGAGTACCGCGGCTACACCCTGCACGAGATCCCGCCCAACGGCCAGGGCATCGCGGCGCTGATCGCGCTGGGCATCCTCAAGCACTTCGACGTGGCTAGCATGCCGGTGGACGGCGTGGACTCGCAGCACCTGCAGATCGAGGCCATGAAGCTGGCCTTCGCCGACGTGTACAAGTACGTGGCGGAGCCTTCCTCGATGGAGGTCACCGCCGAACAGATGCTGGACGACGCCTACCTCGCCAGCCGCGCGAAGCTGATCGACATGAAGCGCGCGCAGGACTTCGGCGCGGGCAACCCGGTCAAGGGCGGCACCATCTACCTGACCGCCGCCGACGAGAACGGCATGATGGTCAGCTTCATCCAGAGCAACTACATGGGCTTCGGCTCGGGTTGCGTGGAGCCGGGCTTCGGCATCAGCCTGCAGAACCGGGGCCACGCCTTCAGCCTGGACGCCGGCCCCAACCAGGTCGCGCCGGACAAGCGCCCCTTCCACACCATCATCCCGGCCTTCCTCACCCAGGACGGCCAGCCGGTCATGAGCTACGGCGTGATGGGCGCCAACATGCAGCCGCAGGGCCACATGCAGACGCTGGTGCGCATGGTGGACTACGGCCAGAATCCGCAGGCCGCCTGCGACGCGCCGCGCTGGCGCTACAACGCCGGCGTCGAGATCAACGTCGAGCAGCAGATGGACAAGGCCACCGTGCAGGGGCTGGCGGAGCGCGGCCACCGTGTCGAGGTGATCAACGACAACTACCAGGACTTCGGCGCCGGCCAGTTCATCTGGCGCGCGGGCGACCCGAAGGTGCAGGGCTACGTGTGCGCCAGCGATGCGCGGCGCGACGGGCTGGTGGCGGGGTTCTGAGGGGGCTCATCCCTCCTTGAGGGCGCCGAGGAACCGGCGCGCCTGCAAGCCGGTTCCATCTCGGATCGCCCGCCACACGCGCTCGGGGAAGCCGGCAGGCAGCTGCGCCTGCACCGTATCGAATGCCTGCGGTACGCGCTCGACTAGGTCCGCCAGCTGGTCGAATGGGATGCCGGCCTGCCTTGCCAGCACCTGCCAGTGCCTGGTCTGGATCTCGTGCAGGTGGTAGTGCGTGTTTTTTGAGCGTAGCGCCATGGCGAGCTTCGCCCGCTTGAAGGCAACCTGGTTGGGGCCATGGCCGATGATCGGCCACGCGGACAGCACGTCGTACAGGGGTGTCATCCGGTAACCCTGGCCGGGTTCCAGGAAGATCGAGAAGTTCTTCGCATGTCCGTCGGTCGCGGCCATCAGCCAGAACGCCAGTTGTGCGAGTACGAAGGTCCGGGTGTCCGACTGGGCCGCGCTGCCGGCCTGCAAGGTTCGCAGGATGGCGGCCATGCCGGGCCCGCCGTCGGACTCGTATTTCAGGCTACCCGGCTGTCCGAGCGCCTGGCACATGTCCTCCTGCGGCAGGCGGGCCCACCAGGCCGGTGCGCCGGGCGGCTGGACGAGCCGGCGGTCGAACCGTTCCACCACGAGCACGCGGCGGCGTCCGAAAGTGGCCATGCCGCAGGTGGCGACAGGCAGGCCCAGGGCGGCGAGGAGCCGGGCGCATAACCACTCATTCTCGACCGAGTCACTCATGTCGGCGAGCATGTTGCCGACCAGCCCCAGCGGCAGCTTCAAGATGTGGGTGGTGGGGGTGGCCCCCAGGGGCTTGCACCACTGGCCGTCCCGCAGCAGCAGGGCCGTCTTCTCCTGCGCCCCGGCGATTGAAATGCGCAGGTCCGGCGAATCACCCTGGCCCAGCGCGTGGCCCGATGCGAGGGACTGGTCGATCATCCGCTCCACGCCCGCGTCGTCCAGGGGCTGCGCCTCGATCCGGTCCCAGCCCGTGGGGGCTTCGTCCGGCGCCAGCAATTGCACCGCCCCGACGCAGTCCCGTCCGATGGCCGACAGCAGGGAAAACGTGCCGACATCCCGCGTGCCGAACTTCTCCTTCAGGCGCCGCCGGATGCCATCGTTGTCGGGTAGAAGGTTGTCGAAGAAGTGGCGCACGACGTCCCCCTTGTGGGGGCGGTTCCCGGGCATGAAGGGCAGCGACCGCGACAGGGGGCGCCCGAGGGGGGACTCGATCCAGGCGGGGTCGTAATCCAACTGGTCCTGGCCCGCGTGGACGCGCCAGTGGCCGACCCGAAGGCCATTGGTCCAGATGGCCAGTTCCCCCTGGCCGCCCGGCAGCCTGCGGGTTACCATGGCTGGCCTTTGCTGTAAGTCGGTGTGGGCTCGGTGACCTGGTGTTGCGGAACCTCCTGGAGCACCAGCCGGCCACCCAGGGCAGCGACGATCCGGGCGATCTGGTCGTAGCTGGTCAGGCCCGGGTTGGCTTCGATGCGGGCAATGCGCTTCTGGCTGACACCCAGTCGCTGGCCCAGTTGCTCCTGGGTCAACTGCCGGGACTGGCGCAGGGAACGCAGGATGCTTCGCAGTTGTTGGGGGGTGTCCACAGGGTACAAGCGATACTCCTCAAGAGTGGTGCTGCCACCATACTCCCTAAATGTAGTAATGTCAAAATATCCCTTTTAGGGAGTATTTCGGGACGCTTGCCTGTCCCAAGCCCGCACCTTCGTGAACTCCGCCCCCAGCAGGAACACCTGCGCCGCGTAGTACACCCAGGCCAGCAGCACCACCAGCGAGCCGGCGGCGGCGAAGGATTCGGTCACGCCGCTCTTTCCGAGGTACAGGCCGATCAGGAGCTTGCCGGCTTCGAAGAGGAGGGCGGTGACGAAAGCCCCCACCCACACGTCGCGCCAGGCGATGGGCGTGGAGGGCAGCAGCTTGTAGATCATGGCGAACAGGCCGGTGAAGACCGCCAGCGACACCGCCAGGTTCAGGGCATGGAGGATGGCCTCCCAGCCCGCCACCAGCCCCCCCATCCAGGTGCCCAGGGCCGCCAGCCCGGCGCTGACCGTCAGCGACACCATCATCAGGAAGGCCACGCCCAGGATCAGCCCGAAGGACAGCAGTCGCGCCCGCAGGATGCCCCACACGCCGGCGGGCTTGTCCTGCTCGGGTACGTGCCAGATGCGGTCCAGCGCGCTTTGCAGCTCGGCGAACACGGTGGTGGCCCCCACCAGCAGCACCCCGGCGCTGACGAGCCCGGCCACCAGCCCCCGGTCCGTGTCGCTGGCCGCGGCCACCAGGGCCTCCACCAGCACCGCGCCTTCCGGGCCGATCAGCCCCGACAGCTCGCCCACGATCCGCCCCTGCACCGCCTCGCGCCCGAACAGCGCGCCGGCGATGGCGATGACGATCACCAGCAGGGGTGCCAGCGAGAACACCGTGTAGTAGGCGATGGCCGCCCCCATGCTGGGCGCATAGTCGTCGATCCAGCCCTTGCCGGCTGCCACGAACAGCCGGAACAGGCGCGCGGGGCTTCGCATGCCCCGCAATCTAGGCCGTCAACCCCGCCGGTGTTGTCAGCGCACGACGCGGGCGAAGGCAGAATCCTCCCCTCGCTCCGCAAACGTTTTCCCGACCCCCATGGCCCTGTTCAAGAACATCATCACCTACCGCATCGCCCCCGAGTGGACGCCGCCCGCGCAGGAGGCCCTGGAGGCCGAGCTGCAGCGCCTGGCCTTCCAGCCTTGCGACGCCTCGCAGGAGCTGTCCGTCGGCTGGGTGCCGCCGCGCGGCGAGGAGCATGGCGCGATGGTCGAGAACATCGCCGGCCACTGGATCCTCAAGATGGCCGTCGAGCGCAAGGCCGTGCCCGCCGGTGCCGTGCGCGCCGAGCTGGAGGCCCGCTGCAAGGCCATCGAGGCCGAGCAGGGCCGCAAGCCGGGTCGCAAGGAGAAGTCCGAGATCAAGGAGGACATCGTCCATGCCTTCCTGCCGCGCGCCTTCAGCAAGCGCTCCGCGCACACGCTGTGGATCGACGTGGCCAACCGCCTGCTGGTGATCGGCGCGGGCAGCACCAAGGCGGCCGAGGGCGTCATCAAGCAGCTCGGCGACGTGATGGCCGAACTGAAACACGTGTTGCCCCTGTCCCCCATCCACACGGCCACCTCGCCCTCGGCCGCCATGGCCCACTGGCTCACCTCCCGCGAGGCGCCCGCCGGCTTCACCGTGGACCGCGACCTGGAGCTGAAGAACCCCGGCGAGGACAAGTCGGTCGTGCGCTACACCCGCCACCACCTGGAGCTCGACGAGATCGCCCAGCATATCCAGGAGGGCAAGATGCCCACCCAGCTGGCGCTGACCTGGGAGGGCAAGGTGTCCTTCCTCCTGACCGAGCTGCTGGTGATCAAGAAGATCGATATGCACGGGGTGGAGGAGAACCTGTCCAAGGACGACGGCTTCGACGCCGATGCCGCCATCGCCACCGGCGAGCTGTCCGCCCTGTGGCCCGACCTGCTGCAGGCCCTGGGCGGCGAGCTGGACCCGGGCCGCGCCGCGCCGGTGCCCGAGGCCGTGGTGGCCGCGGTAACTGGTGCGGCCGACGAGTTGGATACCATGCCGTTCTGACCGCCGGGCGACCCGTTGACGCCTCCCGATCGCCCTTCACAGATCCCTTGCCACTGCCGACCATGTCCCTGCCTTTTGCCGACCGCCTGAACAACGTCGAAACCTCCGCCATCCGCGAGCTGTTCAAGCTCCTGGGCAAGCCCGGCATCATCAGCTTCGCCGGCGGCTTCCCCGACAGCGCCATGTTCGACGTGGAAGGCCTGCGCGAGGCCAGCCAGAAGGCCCTGGCCGACAACCCGGGCGCCGCGCTCCAGTACGGTGCCACCGAGGGCTACGACCCGCTGCGCGAGCAGCTGGCGGCCTTCATGCAGTCCAAGGGCGTGCAGGACATCGCGGCGCAGCAACTGATCGTCACCACCGGCAGCCAGCAGGCGCTGGACCTCCTGGGCAAGACCATGATCGGCCCGGGCGACAAGGTCATCGTCGAGGGTCCCACCTTCCTGGCCACCATCCAGTGCTTCCGCCTCTATGGCGCCGAGGTCATCTCCGCGCCCATCGACGCGGATGGCGTGCAGGTCGACCAGCTCGAGGCCCTCATCGCCGAGCACAAGCCCAAGTTCGTCTACCTGATCCCCACCTTCGGCAACCCCAGCGGCGCCATGCTCTCGCTGGAGCGCCGCAAGCGGATCCTGGAACTGGCCGTCAAGTACCAGACGCTGGTGGTGGAGGACGACCCGTATGGCGACCTGTACTTCAACGACGCTCCGCCGCCCAGCATCCTGGCGCTGTCGAAGGACGTCCCCGGCAGCCGGGATTGGGTGGCCCACTGCGGCAGCCTGAGCAAGGTCCTCAGCCCTGGCCTGCGCGTGGGCTGGCTGATCGCCCAGCCCGAGCTGCTGGCCAAGGCCACCATGTGCAAGCAGTTCAGCGACGCGCACACCAGTACCTTCGCCCAGGCCACGGCCGCGGCGTACCTGCAGGCGGGCCGCATGCCGGCCACCCTCAAGCACGTGCGCCAGGTCTACGCGCAGCGCGCCCAGGCCATGGGCGAGGCGCTGCGCCGCGAGCTGGGCGATGCCATCGCGTTCACCCAGCCCCAGGGCGGCCTGTTCTTCTGGGCCCGGCTCACGGGCGCGAACGGCGCCATCGCCAACGGCGCGGAGCTGGCCCGGCGCGCCATCGACCAGGGCGTGGCCTTCGTGCCCGGCGCGCCGTTCTTCGCCACGAACCCGGACCTCGCCTCCCTGCGCCTGAGCTTTGCCACGGCCGACGTGGCGAAGATCGAGGAAGGCGTGGCCCGCCTGGGCCGCGCGGTGCGCTGAAGCGGCTGCGGCGGGTCGTTTCGGCTCGCCGGGCCCGTCGGCGATTTCAGGCCGCCTGGCCGAACAGGTAGGCGTCCATCGCCAGCACGCCGTGCGTGGTGCCACCGTCGATCACCTGCGTGACGGCATCCGGCGCGCTGGCGCCGAAGGCGAAGGGCAGGGGCAGGTAATGGTCCGGCGTCGGGTGGGCCCGGCGCGCATGGGGCGCCACGGACAGGTAGTTCACCAGACCTGGCTCGTCGCGCCGCTGCACGGCTTGCCGGGCCCACGCGGTGAATTCCGCCGCATAGGCCTCGGGCTCGGGGCCCGGTTCCCACTTCACCTCGTACAGGTTGTGCGTGATGCTGCCCGAGCCGATGATCAGCACGCCTTCCTCCGACAGGGGCGCCAGCGCCCGGCCCAGGCGCACCGCGCCGGCAGCGTCCAGGCCGCGGGGCATGGACACCTGCAGGACCGGCACGTCCGCCGCCGGGAACAGGTGGCGCACCGGTACCCAGGCCCCGTGGTCCAGGCCTTGGTGCGGGGCTTCCACGGCCCCCCAGCCGTCGGCCTGGAGCAAGGCCAGCGCGCGATGCGCCACCTCCGGGCTGCCGGGCGCGGGGTACTGGATCGCGTACAACTCGCGCGGGAAACCGCCGAAGTCATGGATGGTTTCCGGCGCGGCCGAGGTGCCGACCTGTACCTGCGGCGTCATCCAGTGGGGCGACATCACCAGCACGGCCTTCGGCCGCGGCAGGCGAGCGCCCAGGGCCTGCAGCTGCGGGCCGGCTTGGCCAGGCTCGATGGCGAAGGTCGGCGCGCCGTGGGAGACGAAGAGGGAGGGCATGCGGTTCATGCCCGTCACTGTAGGCGGCGCGGCGCGCCGGATAAAGGCGCAGCACCGCTCATGATTGTTGTCCAGGATGCAACAAATCCAGGTCTGCTGGAGCGATCCGCGAAGCGAGGCCGCATTCAGCGTACCCAGGTGAACACCCGCACCGGCGGCAGGTTCACCCATTCCCAGCAGCGCTGCGCGGGCCCGAGGTAGGGGCCCACGTAGTCCTCCACGCTGGCGCGCACCTGGTACGCCACGAAGCGGCCACCCGGGCGCAGCGCCCGCGCCGCGGCGGCGGCGATGCGGTCGGCCGCCAGGCGGGGCAGGGTGGAGAAGGGGATGCCGGACACGATGGCGTCCACCGCTCCCAGCCCGTGCGCCGCCAGCAGCGCCTCCAGCCGTTCGGCGCTGTCCAGGGCCAGGTGCAGCCGCGGGTCGCGCACCCGCCGGGCCACCAGGCCGTGGAACTGCGGGTCCAGCTCGATCGCCAGCAGCCGCGCGGAGCGCCCCATGGCCTGCAGCAGCGCCACGGTGGTGCCGCCCGTGCCCGGCCCGAGCTCGACCACCGCGCGGGCCTGCGCCGCCTGCGCCAGGTGCACCAGCCGGTGCTCCAGGCAGCCGGAGCTCGGCGCCACCGCGCCCACCCGCGCGGGATGGCGCAGGAAGCCCCGCAGGAAGGCCGCCCCGTGGCCCCACGCGCCAGGCAGGCCCGTGGGCGGCACGGCGGCAATCGGGCGGGCAGGCTGTCCGGCGGGGGGCGGGCGCATGGGGGTCCGGGATGGGGCGGGCGTGCGCCGCATTCTGGACGCTGGCGCAGCCCCCGCCTGTCGGACGTTTGCCCCTTCGCCGGGGGGGCGCCTGCCAGGGGGGCACAATGTGCTCTTCAGATTCCTTGCCCTGACGGCCCCTCCGTCCCCGCCATGCCCTTGCCCGTGCCCGAGAACCGCCGACCCCTCCATCACCGCACCGTGACCTACCGGGGGTACGAGCGCGAGGACGGGCTGTGGGACCTGGAGGCCGAGCTGGTCGATGTGAAGGACTATCCCATCACCATGTTCGAGCGGGGCGAGCTGGCCCCCGGCGCGCCGATCCACGGCATGGCCCTGCGGGTCACGGTGGACGACGATTTCGTCATTCGCGCGGTGGCCACCGCCATGGACGCCACCCCCCTGGCCGAGTGCGGCTCGGCGGTCGATCCCATGCAGGCCATGGTCGGCGTGGCCATGGGCCGTGGCTGGCGGCAGGCCATCGAGCGGGCGCTGGGCGGCACCCGCGGCTGCGCGCACCTGCGGGAACTGCTGTTCAACATGGCAACCCTTGCCTTCCAGACCATTCCTGCCGGCAAGCTGCGCCGGCAGGGGCTGTCCACCCCGCCCCAGGCCGAAGGCGGCCAGCCGCCCTTCCACCTGGGGCGCTGCAGCACCTGGGATGTGGACGGGCCTGCCGTGGCGCGCCACTACCCGCAATTCGCCGGCTGGGAGCCGCTGCGCCGCGTGGACCGCGAACCGGCGCCCACCCGCTAGGAAAGGGCAACCCCCATGCGGCGCGAGATCCTGTCACGGCTGGCACGAACCGCCTGCGCGGGCCTCCTGGCCGGGCCCGCCCTGGCCGCCTGGGCCACCGAACCCTCAACGGCGCAGGCCGCCTGGCAGGCGCTGGCCCGGGACGGCGCCATCGTCCTGCTGCGGCACGCCCATGCGCCCGGTGTGGGCGACCCGCCCGGCATGCGCATCGGCGACTGCGCGACCCAGCGCAACCTCGACGAGTCCGGCCGGGCGCAGGCCCGCCGGATCGGCCAGGCCTTCCGCGAGCGGGGCGTGCGCATCGGCGCCGTCCTCACCTCCCAGTGGTGCCGGACCCGGGAGACCGCACAGGAGGCATTCGGCGCGCTGGCCCCGGCCGGCCTGCGCGACCAGCCGGCCTTCAACTCCTGGTTCGGTGGCTTGGGCGACCCCCCACGCCAGACCGCCCAGGCCCGCGAGATCCTGCGGCGCTGGCAGGGCCCCGGCGTACTCGTGGTGGTCACGCACCAGGTGAACATCACGGCCCTGACGGGACAGGTGCCCGCGTCCGGGGAGGCCGTGGTGGTCCGCCCGGCGCCGGGCGACCAGCCCTGGCCCGTGGTGGGGCGCCTCACGACACCCTGAACGTGCCGCGGGCCGCGCGGACGGTGAACCGGCCCCCGCCCAGGTAGACGAGCTCCAGCTCGCTGCCCGGCGCGCCGTGGATGCCGCCCGCCGCGCCGGGTGTGGTGCGGTGGCCCCGGGACACGTACACCTGGCCCCCATTGGCCGCGGCGACCAGCACGCTGCCGTCGCCCGAGAAGGCCACGCCCCGCCAGGTGCGGTCGTCCAGTTGCGCCATCCAGGTGCGCCCGCCGTCGGTGGACACATGCACCCGTCCATCGGGCAAGCCGCCATCCACGGGGATCGCGGCCGCCAGGGCCAGCCCGTCGCCGCTGATGGACAGCGCGTTGACGGGGCCCTCGCGGAAGGACTTCGTCCAGGTCAGCCCCCAGTCGCCGGAGACGTGGATCCAGCCGCCCATGTCCACGGCCGCCACCTGCCGGCCGCTGGCGGAGAGGGCCACCCGGTACCAGTCGCCGGTGCCGGACTCGCGCGGCGTCCAGGTCTGGCCGTAGTCGTCGGAGAAGTGCACCAGCCCCTGGCTGACCCCGGCGGCCATGTACTGCCCGCTGTCGCTCACGGCCAGGCTGCGCCATTGCGCCAGCGGACCGCGGGCGGTGAAGGCCTGGCCGCCGTCCGCCGACACGTGGATGTGGCCGTACTCGTCGGCGGCCGCGATCACGCGCCCGTCGGCCGACAGGCCCACCCCGACCCAGGGGCGCGCCTGCAGCGCGGGCCGCCACGCCTGGCCGCCATCGCCGGACAGCCACAGGGGGCCCCCATAGGCCGTGGCGGCCAGCCGCTCGCCCCGCGCGGACAGGGCCACCGCGGACCAGTTGCGCTCCCAGTCGTCCTGCCGGGCCACCCAGGTGGCGCCGCCGTCGGCCGAGGCATGGAGGCTGCCGGCGTTGGCCGCCGCCAGGAGGGCCTGGCCGTCCTGCGACGCCGCCACGGCCCACCACAGCGCGCTGGCGCCCTGGGGCGTGCGCACCTGCCAGTCGACGGCGCCCGGCAGCCGGGTCGTCAGCACCTGCTGGCCCTCGGCCTGGGCGAGGCGCCAGGGACTCGTCCCCAGGGGGGCCACCTTGACGACGTCCCCGATGGCCAGGTCGATGGGCAGGTGGACCACCGCGGCGCCGGTCTCGGCGGCGGGCTGGGGCGTGGGGTCGGTGTCAGGGGGGGAGGCCGGGTCGGAGGAGGCGCCCGTGGTGGCGGGGAGGACCGCAAGGGCGGCGGGCCCGGTGGGGGCGGCGGCCCATGGCACGGGCGGGAGGGGGGCGCCGCCATCGCCACCGCCCCCACAGGCGGCCAGGCTCGTGGCGAGGGCCAGGGCAAGCCCGTGGCGCGGAAGCCGCATCGTTGGATGCAGAGGCGGATGCAGTGGGTGGAGGCGGTGGCGCATGTCGGGACTCCCTGTTGTCGTGGTCGTGAAGCGCTGGGTCCAGCGCCTGCCGTCATCCTGCCGAGCCAGGCCGCCCGCCGACGCTCACCACCACCGCCGAGTCCTGTAGGAAAGCGCTGTGCCACCACCCCGGCCAGCGCTGGCCGGGTGACGGCGGGCGGGCTGCCGCCGGCCTCGCCGCGTCCCACACGCCGCCGGCGGAGGCGCCGACAGGGCCGGGGCGGGGAGCGCCCTAGGCTCGTCCATTTCCACGATCCCGCCATGACCCACGTGACCGAGCTCCCGCCCCCCGCCCCCGCCGAGCCGGCGCCCGCTGAATCGCGGGCCACCGAATCCCGCGCCCAGGCCCGCTATCCCGCCGCCATCCCGATCCCGATGGGGGGGGAGGAGGGCCAGGTCCTGGACCTCAGCGCCCAGGGCCTCCTGTTCGAGTCGGCCGCCCGGCCCGCGGTCGGCACGCAGGTCTTCCTGGCGATCCATTACCAGGACGGCGACACCGCGTCGCGCATCGCCTGCGACGGTGAGGTGGTGCGGGTGGAGTGCCGTGAAAGCACCTGCAACATCGCTGTCCGGTTGCGACGGCCTCTTTACCGCTGAAATCGATAATCCCCATACTGGATTTCGGCAAGACATGACGAGCTTGCACGGCGATAATCGTGCTCATGAGCCTGTTCAAGAAGATGTTCCGCGACAAGCCGCCGGCCAGCGTCTATTCGTCGCGGGACGCCAGTCCGCTTGACAGCACGGACGACAGCGGCCCCGCCTCGCGCGGCAACTCACGCCGCGAGGTCGTCCATGTCGTGCTGCGCGAGACCATGCGCCAGCATGGCATCCCTTCCGACTGGATCGAGTGCCGCACGCTGTCCATGGTCTCGGCCAACAAGACCACCGGCACCTACGTGACGCTGATCGTGCGCGACGGGCACGACCGACTGCTGCCCTACGTGCCGGCGTTCCAGGCGAGCTATCGCAAGGCGCTGGAGCGGTTCGACCCGCGGGTGGGCGACTGGCTCAAGGGCCTGGCCTGGCAGTTCGAGGACGGCGAGGCCACTGCGCCCGCGGCCATGCCGGCGGCCGGCAGCTGGTTCGCGCCCTCCACGGGCCTGGAGGTCAAGGAACTGGACGCCGCCGGGGACGAGGACCTGCAAAGCGACCTGCAGGCCCTGTTCGCCATCCGCGACGCCGCCCTGAGCGAGGCCAAGGAACGTGGCGCCCCCCTCGATTTCCAGCAGACCCAGCGCGGGCTGTGAGCCCGGCCGCCAGGACCCGCCTTGAGCCCTGACCGCCGCCAGTGGCTGCAGCTGGCCGCCACGGCCGCCGTTTCCGCCGCCTGCCCCTGGCTGCCGCGCGCGGCCCATGCCCAGCGGCGCTGGGCCTTCGACCCCTTCTCCCTGGGCGTGGCCAGCGGCTCGCCGGCACCGGACGGCATGGTCCTGTGGACCCGCCTGCTCGCGCCGGGCCTGTGGGACAGCCTGGGGGACGATCCCGTGCCCGTGCGCTGGGAGGTGGCCCACGACGAGGCCTTCTCGCGCATCGCCGCAAGGGGTGATGTGCTGGCCACGCCGCAGCTGGCCCACAGCGTCCATGCCGAGGTGCAGGGGCTGGCGCCGGACCGCTGGTACTTCTACCGCTTCATCGCGGGCGGCATCGCCAGCCCCGTCGGGCGCACGCGCACCCTGCCGGCCCCCGAGGCCCTGGTCACCCGCCTGCGCCTGGCCTACGCCTCCTGCCAGCGCTGGGAACATGGCTACTACCCGGCCTACCGCCACATGCGCCAGGAGCAGCTGGACTTCGTCCTGTTCCTGGGCGACTACATCTACGAATACCCCAACGCCACCGCCGCGGTGCGCAACTTCCCCACGCTCGGCCTGGTCCACACCCTGCAGGAGTATCGCCAGCGCCATGCGCTGCACCGCGGTGACCCGGCGCTGCAGGCCATGCATGCCGCCTGCCCCTGGCTGGTCACCTGGGACGACCATGAGGTGCAGAACGACTACGCCGGCGTGCAGGGCGGCGATGGCCGACCCTTCGGCCTGAACGGCAGCGGCGATTTCGCCGCCCGCCGGGCCGCCGCCTACCAGGCCTACTGGGAGCACATGCCGCTGCGGGCCTCCACGCTGATGCGGGCACTGTCCCCGCTGGAGGTGCGGCTGTACGGGCGCTGGCGTTTCGGCCGCCTGGCCGACCTGCTGCTGCTGGACTCCCGCCAGTACCGGGACAGGCAGGCTTGCGCCACGCCGGCGCGCCCGGCGGGCCTGCGCCAGCCCGAAGCCTGCCCGGAGCTGCTGGCGCCCTCCCGGTCGCTGCTGGGCGCGCCGCAGGAGCAGTGCCTGGACCAGGCGTTCGCGCAGGGATCGGGCGGCTGGACGGTGGTCGGCCAGCAGTCCCTGTTCGGCAAGCGCGACAACCGCCCGGGCCCGGGCGAGTCGCTGTGGAACGACGGCTGGGATGGCTATGGCCCCGCCCGCCGGCGCGTGACGGACCTGGTGCAGAGGCACCGCCGCGCCGTGGGCAACCCCATCCTGCTGGGCGGGGACGTGCACGAGAACTGGGTGGGGCACCTCAAGGCCGACTACGACCGGCCGGACAGCGCCATCCTGGGGGCGGAGTTCTGCGGCACCAGCATCACCTCGCGCGCAGGCGACGGGGTGCACCTGCCGCAAAAGCTGGCCGAGAACCCGCATTTCATCTTCGCCGATGCGGACCGGCGGGGCTATGGCGTGTGCGAGTTCACCCCGGCGGGCCTGACCACCACGCTGCGCACGGTGGACGACGTGGGCGACCCGCAGTCGGGGATCTCGACCCTGGCGCGCTTCGTCGTGCGGGCGGGCGAGGGGCGGGTGGAGCGGCTGTGAGCCTGAGGCTGGCCGCGGGCCGCCCGCGCGCCGGTCACCGGGGCACGCCCGGGCCCCTCGGGCGCCTCAGGCCTGGACGACGTCCAGCAGGCGGTCCAGCCCGCCTTCGTTGATCGCCACCATCGCCTGCTCGCGCACCTTCGGCTTGGCGTGGTAGGCCACGGACAGGCCGGCCACGCCCATCATGGGCAGGTCGTTGGCGCCGTCGCCCATGGCGATGGCCTGCTTCGGGGAGATGCCCAGCTTCGCGCAGGTCTCCAGCAGCATCTTGCGCTTTTCCTCGCCGTCGCAGATGTCGCCCCAGGGCTGGTCCACCATGCGGCCGGTCAGCACGCCGTCCTGCACCTCCAGCACGTTGGAGCGGGTCCAGTCGATGCCCAGGCGGTCGCGGATGCGGTCCGTGAAGAAGGTGAAGCCGCCGGAGACCAGCAGCACCTTCAGGCCGGCGGCCTTGCAGGCAGCCACCAGCTGCGCGGCGCCGGGATTCAGCTGCAGGCGCTGGTCATACACCTGCTGCATATGGGCCACCGTCACGCCCTTGAGCAGGGCCACGCGCTGGCGCAGGCTTTCCTTGTAGTCGGTGATCTCGCCGCGCATGGCGGCCTCGGTGATGGCGGCCACTTCCTCCTTGCGGCCGGCGGCAGCGGCAATCTCGTCCACGCACTCGATGTTGATCAGCGTGGAGTCCATGTCGAAGGCGATGAGGCCGAAGTCCTGGAGGGACAGCGGGGGCGTGAAGCCCTGGACGACGAGGCCGGGGGCGAATTCTTGGGCGGGAGAGGTCATAGCGCAGGCGATTTTCGCATCACCGCCCGCCAGCCGCCTGCGCGCCGCCGGTCACCGCCCCAGGTACAGCCGGTCCGACCAGGTGGCCAGCCACTGCGGCCGGAAGGCGACGAACACCGCCGCCACCAGGCCCGTGACGAAACCGTCGCCCCAGGCCATGAGCCAGCGCGCCACCAGGGACAGGCCGGTGTCCACCGAGGGCAGCACGTGCCCGGTCCATTGCGCCAGCAGGCCGGAAGCGAACACGCAGGCCACGGTCCCCAGGAAGCCGCGCCCCAGCACGTAGACGAACAGGTGTGCCCCGATCCAGCGGCGGATGGCCGCGCCCAGCCCCAGGGCCAGCGTGGCCGGCACGATCCCCTGCCACACGGTCACGTCCAGCGCCTGGGCTGGGCCCATGGGCGCCAGGGCCAGCGTGACAGCGCCCACGGCCACCAGGGCCGGCACCGCCAGCGGCCACCCCAGCATCAGGACCACCAGGCAGGCGCCGGACCAGCGCAACTGCAAGGGCATGGCGTGCAGGGCCGGCAGGGCCCACAGCCAGGGCAGGATCACCAACGCGCCCAGCAGCGGGGACAGCAGGTTCCCGCCCGCCAGCAGCCGCCACGGGCGCAAGGCCAGGGCCACCGCCAGCGCCGCGGCGAGCAGGACGAGGTTCAGGATCACCAGGCCATTCTCCCCGCGGACCGGCCGCCTGGGTTGCGCTGCATCAAGCCTTCGCGGCCGCCGCCTCCACGGGCTGCCCCAGCGATCGCAGCACGTCACGCACCATCTGTACGCGGTCCCGGGTTTCCTTCAGCTCGCGCTCGATGCGCAGCTTCTCGTTGCCGGCCAGCTTGATGTGCCGGTTCTTCTGCACCAGTTCGATGATGCGCATCGGGTCGATGGGCGGGTTGGGCTTGAAGGTGATGTGGATGACCCCGGGGGCCGCATCCACCTTCACCACGCCGTAGGGCCGGGCCATCACCCGCAGCCGGTGCACGTCCACCAGGTTCTGCGCCTGGGGCGGCATCTTGCCGAAGCGGTCCACGATCTCCTCCAGCAGCCCGTCGATCTGGTCGGTGGTCTTGGCGGTGGCCAGCTTCTTGTAGAACGACAGCCGCAGGTGCACGTCGCCGCAGTAGTCGTCCGGCAGCAGGGCGGGGGCGTGCAGGTTGATGTCGGTGGCGGCGGACAGCGGTGCCAGCAGGTCCGGCTCCTTGCCCGCCTTGAGCGAGCGCACCGCCTCGGACAGCATCTCGTTGTAAAGCTGGAAGCCCACCTCCAGCATGTTGCCGCTCTGGTTCTCGCCCAGCACCTCGCCCGCGCCGCGGATCTCCAGGTCGTGCATGGCCAGGTAGAAGCCCGAGCCCAGTTCCTCCATCGCCTGGATCGCCTCCAGCCGCTGGGCGGCCTGCTTGGTCAGGCTCTCGGTGTCCGGCACCAGCAGGTAGGCATAGGCCTGGTGGTGGCTGCGGCCCACGCGCCCGCGCAGCTGGTGCAGCTGCGCCAGGCCGAACTTGTCCGCGCGCGACATCACGATGGTGTTGGCCGAGGGCACGTCGATGCCGGTCTCGATGATCGTAGAGCACAGCAGCAGGTTGAAGCGCTGGTTCACGAAGTCGCGCATCACCCGTTCCAGTTCCCGCTCGGGCATCTGGCCGTGGGCCATGCCGATGCTGGCCTCGGGCAGCAGCTCCTGCAGGCGCTGGCGGCGGTTCTCGATGGTCTCCACCTCGTTGTGCAGGAAGTAGACCTGGCCGCCGCGCTTCAACTCGCGCAGCACGGCCTCGCGGATCACGCCGTTGCCCTCGCTGCGCACGAAGGTCTTGATCGCCAGGCGCCGCTGGGGCGCGGTGGCGATCACGGACAGGTCACGCAATCCTTCCAGCGCCATGCCCAGCGTGCGGGGGATGGGCGTGGCGGTGAGCGTGAGCACGTCCACCTCGGCGCGCAGGGCCTTCATCGCCTCCTTGTGCCGCACGCCGAAGCGGTGCTCCTCATCGATGATCAGCAGGCCCAGGTTCTTGAACTTGACGCTCTCGGACAGCAGCTTGTGCGTGCCCACCACGATGTCGATGGTGCCGTCGGCGATGCCCTTGGCGGCGGCGGTGATCTCCTTCTGCGAGCGAAAGCGGCTCATCTCGGCGATCTTCACCGGCCACTTGGAGAAGCGGTCCACCAGCGTCTGGTAGTGCTGCTCCGCCAGCAGCGTGGTGGGGGCCAGGAAAGCCACCTGCCGGCCGCCCGTCACGGCCACGAAGGCGGCCCGCAGCGCCACCTCGGTCTTGCCGAAGCCCACATCGCCGCACACCAGGCGGTCCATGGGGCGGGGTGACACCATGTCCTGGATCACCGCGTGGATGGCGGCGTTCTGGTCGGCCGTCTCCTCGAAGCCGAAGTCGTTGGCGAAGGTCTCGTAGTCCTGCGGCGAAAAGCGGAAGGCATGGCCTTCGCGCGCCGCGCGGCGGGCGTAGATGTTCAGGAGCTCGGCGGCCGTGTCGCGCACCTGCTCGGCGGCCTTGCGCTTGGCCTTCTCCCACTGGCCGGAGCCCAGCTTGTGCAGCGGCGCCTCGTCGGCGGACACGCCGGTGTACCGGCTGATCTGGTGCAGCTGGCTCACCGGCACGTACAGCGTGGCCTTGTCGGCGTACTCCAGGTGCAGGAACTCGGTGTTCCCCTGGCCCAGGTCCATGTTGACCAGGCCCGTGTAGCGGCCGATGCCGTGCTGCGCATGCACCACCGGGTCGCCGAGGTTCAGCTCCGACAGGTCCTTGATCAGGGCCTCGACGTCGGACACCTGCTCCTGCCGCTTGCGGCGGCGCGCGGTCACGCCCGCGGCGAACAGCTCGGTCTCGGTGACGAACTCGATGCCTGCGTCCAGCCAGGCGAAGCCCTGCACCAGCGGCGCGGTGGCGATGCCCAGCTTCTCGTCGCTGGCCTGGAACTCCACCAGCGAGTCGAAGGCCGGCGGCGACACATGGCTGGCGCGCAGGAAGTCCAGCAGGCTCTCGCGCCGGCCGTCGCTCTCGGCCAGCACCAGCACGCGCTGGGGCGTGGCCTCGAGGTGGGCCTTCAGGCGGGCCAGCGGCTCCTCGGCGCCGCGCACCACGGCGATGTCGGGCAGCGGGCTGAACCGCGCGGCTTCTCCTTCACCCGCGTTGGGCCGCAGCGAGAGCTGGGCGTGCGCGTTGGCCTGTGCATAGAACTGCTCGGCGGACAGGAACAGCGCCGACGGCGGCAGCACCGGCCGCTCGGGGTCGCCCTGCACCAGGCGGTGCCGCTCGGTCGTGTCCTGCCAGAAATGCGTGAACGCCGGCTCCAGGTCGCCATGCAGCACCAGCGTGGCCTGCGGCCCCAGGTAGTCGAACACGGTGGCCGTCTCGTCGAAGAACAGCGGCAGGTAGTACTCGATGCCCGCCGTGGCCACGCCGTTGCCCATGTCCTTGTAGATGCGGCTGCGGGTGGGGTCGCCCTCCAGCATCTCGCGCCACCGGCTGCGAAAGCGCGCGCGGGCGTCGTCGTCCATCGGGAACTCGCGCCCGGGCAGCAGCCGCACCTCGGGCACGGGGTACAGGCTGCGCTGCGAGTCCGGGTCGAAGGTGCGGATGGAGTCGATCTCGTCGTCGAACAGGTCCACCCGGTACGGCACCGGCGAGCCCATGGGGAACAGGTCGATCAGGCCGCCGCGCACCGCGTACTCGCCGGGGCTGACCACCTGGGTCACGTGGCTGTAGCCGGCCAGGGTCAGCTGGGACTTCAGCTTGGCCTCGTCCAGCTTCTGCTTGACCTTGAAGTGGAAGGTGTAGCCGGCCAGGAAGGCGGGCGGCGCCACCCGGTACAGGGCCGTCGTCGCGGGAACGATCACCACGTCCGCCTCGCCCTGGGAGATACGCCACAGCGTCGCCAGCCGCTCGGAGATCAGGTCCTGGTGCGGGGAGAAGGTGTCGTAGGGCAGCGTTTCCCAGTCCGGGAACAGGCAGCAGCGCAGGTCGGGCGCGAAGAAGGCGATCTCGTCCAGCAGGCGCTGGGCGTCCGTGGCCTCGGCGGTGATGAGGGCGGTGCGCTGGCCTGCGGCCTTGTCGCGTTCCGCGAGGCGGGCCAGCAGCAGGGCGTCGGCCGATCCGACGGGGCGGGGCAGGGCGAAGCGCTTGCCGGGGGTGAGCTTGGGCAGATCCATGGCAGAAATGGCAAACACCCCGCGCCGGCGGGCGAGGGGTGTGCGTTCAGCTCGATTCTAGAATGGCCCCCAGATTCATGAGCGATCCCACCTCCCAATCCCGAGCAGCCGGCACGCCGCGCCTGCATGCCCTGATCCCCTGCGCGGGCACGGGCAGCCGCGCCGGCACGGCCCAACCCAAGCAGTACCAGCCCGTGGCCGGGCAAGCCATGGTGCTGCACACCCTGGCCGCCTTCGCGCAGGTGCCCCGCCTGTCCACCGTGCTGGTGGCCGTGTCGCCCGGGGACCGCACCCTGGCAGCCACGCCCGGCGTGCAGCTCGCCGAGTGCGGCGGCCCCACCCGTGCCGCCACCGTGCTGGGCGGCCTGCGCGCCCTGCGCGAGCGCGGCGCGGCGGAGGAAGACTGGGTGCTGGTGCACGACGCCGCGCGCTGCCTCATCACCCCGGCGCTCATCGACCAGCTGATCGACGCCTGCCAGGACGACCCGGTGGGCGGCCTGCTGGCCCAGCCCCTGGCGGACACCCTCAAGCACGGCCCGGACGGCCGCGTGGCCGCCACCCTCCCGCGCGAAGGGCACTGGCTGGCGCAGACGCCGCAGATGTTCCGCCTGGGCCCGCTCGCGGCCGCCCTGGAGGCCGCCGGCGACGCGGTCACCGACGAGGCCGGCGCCATCGAGGCGCAAGGCCTGCGCCCGAAGCTGGTGCCCGGCTCGGCCCGCAACTTCAAGGTCACCTGGCCGGGCGATTTCGCCCTGGCCGAGGCCATCCTCTCCGGGAGCAAGACATGAACCTGCGCATTGGCGAGGGCTGGGACGTCCACGCCCTGGTCGAGGGTCGCCCCCTCATCCTGGGTGGCGTCACCATCCCCCACAGCAAGGGCCTGCTGGGCCACTCGGATGCGGATGCCTTGCTGCACGCCATCACCGACGCCCTGCTGGGCGCGGCCGGCCTGGGCGACATCGGCCGGCACTTCCCCGACACCGACGAACGCTTCAAGGGCGCGGACTCCGCCGTCCTGATCGCCGAGGCCTACCGCCGGGTGCAGGAAAAGGGCTGGAAGATCGTCAACCTGGACAGCACCATCGTCGCCCAGGCGCCCAAGCTGGCTCCGCACATCGAGGCGATCCGCACGCGCATCGCCCAGGTGCTGCAGATCGACGCCTCGCAGGTCAACGTCAAGGCCAAGACGGCCGAGAAGATGGGCCCGGTGGGCGAGGGCCGCGCCATCGAGGCGCGCGCCGTCGTCCTGCTGCAGGCGGCCTGATCACCACAATCACACAGGGAAAACATCACCATGGCCTGGCCCGTCCTCGTCTTCGACATCGAATCCATTCCCGACATCGAGGGGCTGCGCCAGCTGGGCGACCATCCCGCCGACGCCACCGACGCCCAGGTCTACGAGGCCTGGGTCAAGGCCCGCGCGGAGAAGGGGCAGAGCGACTTCATGCCCCACCACCTGCAGCGCGTGCTGGTGCTCAGCGCCGTCTACCGCGATGCCTCGGGCCTGAAGGTGCACTCCTTTGTCGACCGCGACGGCGCAAGCGAGGCCAAGATCATCCAGGACTTCTTCAAGATCATCGAGAAGAAGGTGCCCCAGCTCGTGAGCTGGAACGGCAGCGGCTTCGACCTGCCGGTCCTCAACTACCGGGGCCTGCGCCATGGCGTCGTCGCCTCCAAGTACTGGGACCAGGGCGAGGACGACCGCGAGTTCAAGTGGAACAACTACATCGGCCGCTACCACAACCGCCACCTGGACCTGATGGACCTGCTGGCCATGTACTCCGGCCGCGCCAACGCCCCGCTGGACGCCCTGGCCAAGCTGTGCGGCTTCCCCGGCAAGCTGGGCATGGACGGCTCCAAGGTCTACGCCGCCTATCTGGACGGACAGCTGGAGGACATCCGCCGCTACTGCGAGACGGACGTCATGAACACCTACCTGATGTACTGCCGCTACCAGAAGATGCGCGGCGGCTTCACCGAGGGCGAGTACGACCAGGAGATCGCGATGATCAAGGACACCCTGGCCCAGCTGGCCCCGCAGGAGTCGCACTGGCAGGAGTACCTGGCCGCCTGGGGTTGACCCGGCATCTCCTGAGACAATCGGGGGATGTCATCGGAGATTGAACACCAGCCCGCGAGCGGGCAAGATCAAGCGGCTCAACCGGCGCACCCGGCCCAACAGGCCCCGCGTCCCGTCCGCCCCGCCGGCGTGACGCCCGACGCGCTGTACGTCGACGCCCTGGACATCGACGCCCAGGGCGTGGCCCGCCGGGACGACGGCAAGGTTGTCTTCATCGAGGGCGCGCTGCCCGGCGAATGGGTCACGGCCAACGTCCACCGCAAGAAGAACAACTGGGAAGCCGCCTCCCTGCTGTCCGTGCAGCGCCAGTCCTCGCAGCGCGCCACCCCCAAGTGCCCGCACTTCGGCCTGCATGCCGGCGCCTGCGGCGGCTGCAAGATGCAGCACCTGGACGCCAGCGCCCAGGTCGCCATCAAGCAGCGCGTGCTGGAGGACAACCTCTGGCACCTGGCCAAGGTCCGCCCCGAGTCCCTGCTGCGCCCCATCCAGGGCCCGTCCTGGGGCTACCGCTGGCGTGCGCGCTTCTCGGTGCGCCATGTGCGCAAGAAGGAAACCGTCCTCGTGGGCTTCCACGAGCGCAAGAGCCGCTACGTGGCCGACATCCAGGAATGCCATGTGGTGCCGAAGTACGTGAGCGACCTGCTGTTGCCGCTGCGCGCCCTCATCGGCAGCATGGACGCCATCGAGACCTGCCCGCAGATCGAACTGGCCTGCGGCGTCGATGCGGCCGACCCCTCGCAGCCCGTCATCGCCCTGGTGTTGCGCCACCTGGAGCCGCTGTCGGCGGGCGACCAGGCCAAGCTGCGAGGCTTCGCCGCGGAACACCCTGGCGTGCAATGGTGGCTGCAGCCCAAGGGCCCTGACACCGTGCACCTGATGGACCCCGGTCCGCAACTGGCCTACGTGCTGCCGGAGTTCGGTGTCACCATGCCGTTCAAGCCCACGGACTTCACCCAGGTCAATCCCTTCATCAACCAGGTGCTGGTCACGCAGGCGCTGGGCCTGCTCAAGGCGCAGAAGAACGAGCGTGTCATCGACTGGTTCTGCGGCCTGGGCAACTTCACCCTGCCCATCGCCACCCAGGCCGGCCAGGTGCTGGGCATCGAGGGCAGCGAGACCCTGGTGGCCCGCTCGCGCACCAACCTGGAGGCCAACCAGGCCCACGCCACGGCGCCCACCACCTTCGTGGCGCGCAACCTGTTCGAGATGACGCCGTCCATGCTGGTGTCCGACGGCGTGGCCGACAAGTGGCTGGTGGACCCCCCGCGCGAGGGCGCCTTTGCCCTGGCCAAGGCCCTGGCCGACATCCACCAGGACCCGTCCATCGCGCCGGGCTGGACTCCCCCGAAGCGCATCGTCTACGTGTCCTGCAACCCCGCCACGCTGGCGCGCGATGCCGGCCTGCTGGTGCACCAGGCGGGCTACCGCTGCGTCGCGGCGGGGGTGGTCAACATGTTCCCCCACACCGCGCACGTGGAGTCGATGGCGGTGTTCGAGCGGGCGGACTGAGTCCGCCGGCAGGCCGGGTCAGGGCCTGCGCTCCTCCACCCGCCCGCCATCGGCCACGGCCGGCGGCGGGTAGGTGATGACCGTCTGCCCCGGCGCCAGCCCTTCGCGCACCCAGCCCACCCGGGCGTTGCGGCCGCCCAGCGTCACCGGCTGCAGGCGGGCCCGCCCTTCCTCGTAGCGGTAGACGGCCATGCCGCCTTCCGGCCGGGGAAACAGCGCGCCCACCGGCACCCGTACCGCATCGTCGGCCGCCACGGTCACCACCCGCACCGTCACGCGAAAGCCGTCGCCCATGCGCCGCCACTCCGGCGGCGGCGTGTCCACGTCGAGCAGCACGTTCACCCGCTGCTCCTCGATGCCCAGGGCCGACACCTTCTTGAAGGCGGCGGGTTCCACGCGCCGCACCTTGGCCGGCACCGGCGGGCCGCCCCAGCCCTCCACCACGGCGGCCGTGCCCGGCACGGCCTGCACCGCGTCGGTCGTGAGCAGCTCGGCAAGCACCTCCATGCGCTCGGGGTCGCCGATCTCCACCAGGGCCGTGCCGGCCGGCACGGTGGCCTCGCTGGTGCGCGTGACCCGCAGCACCACCCCGTCCACCGGCGCTCGCAGCACCACGGGCCGGCCTGCGCCGGATCCCGTGCCTGCCGTACCCGCGTTCGCTGCGGAAACCGGCTGCAGCGTGGCCGCCGCCTGCGCCCGCTCCTGCGCCGCCACGTCCTGCTGGCCCAGGGCGGCTTCCAGCTCGCGCTGGGCGGCCTGCAGGGCGAGGCGGTCATGGTCCAGGCTGGCGGCGCCCAGGAAGCCCTCGCGCGCCAGCTGCTCGCTGCGAGCCAGCTGGACGCGGGCCTGCTCCAGCGCCACCCGGGCCGCTTCCACCCGGGATCGCGCCACGGCCTCGCCAGCCTGCGCGGCCTTCAGCCGGGCCTGCGCCTCGCGCACGCTGCGGTCATCCTGCAGCGAGGGCATGGCCGGGGTGAGCACCGCCACCGGCTGCCCGGCCCGCACCGTGTCCCCCTCGCGCAGGGTGATGCGGGCCAGCCGCCCCATCACCGGCGCCGACACCGTGTAGGCGTCACGCACCCGCGTGCGGCCGTCCTCCTCGATGGCCTGCTCGAACCGTCCCTTGTCCACCCGGGCGGTCTCCACGCCCACCGGGCGCGGGGCGAAGGCCCAGGCCAGGGCGGCGACGGCGGCCACTGCGGTGAGGGCCAGGGTCCAGCGGGTAGTTGTCTTCATCGCGCGTCTCACTCCCTCGTCTTCAAGGCCGCGACCATGTCCAGCCTGTCGATGCGCCGGCGCACCACCAGCGCGCTGGCGAGGCCGGCGGCCACCACGGCCAGCGCGGCCCAGGCATGGGTGCGCGGCTGGATCACCACCGGGAACAGGAACTGGTCGGAGGCGATCAGGTCCACGATCAGGTGCGTCAGCGCCCAGCCCAGCGCCATGCCCAGGGGCAGGGCCAGCGCGATGGCCAAGGCCAGCTCCCCCAGCAGGATCATCGACACCTCGGCCCGGGTGAACCCCAGCACCCGCAGGCTGGCCAGCTCCCAGGTGCGCTCGGCCAGGGCGATGCGGGCGTTGTTGTACACCACCCCCACCGCGATGACGGTGGCGAAGGCGGTGAGGATGGCGCTCATGATCAGCACGTTGCGGGCGCTGACCTCCTGCATGTTGCGCAGCATGTTGGCCTTGCTGAAGGCCCCGGCCACGCGCGGCAGGGCCT
>JACCDZ011293009.1_pt1 | contig 30413 bp, 29 predicted proteins | sample 7449551 | NCBI WGS metagenome assembly JACCDZ01 (sample SAMN15323452, study PRJNA562643) | freshwater metagenome | isolation source: river surface water | place: USA:Blue River Watershed | collected 2017-08-18 | reverse complement strand
TTAAAAATCACATCACTCATGACTCCATCCACTTTTTCAATGCATCTTCCGGCGAAACCGTAATATTTTTGATCGATAACAATTTCATCACCACCTGATCTACCAGGGTATCTGGACAAGATGCCCCGCTGGCTATTACCACCTTCAAACAATTTGAAATTGCAAATGGTGTTTGCTCTTTGGTCATGTTCGATAAATTCAAATGCGCAATGCCATCCGATTGAATATCTTCCGCTGATTCCACAAAAAACGTCTTGATTCTTTGTGACAAAATCGTAGCCAATTGATAAGTGTTGGATGAATTGTGGCCACCAATAACAATCGCCGCATCCGCTCCTGTTTCTAACAATTGCATAGCTGCCTCTTGGTTGTCATTTGTTGCATAACACAACGTATCTCGGGTATCGGCAAAACTACCATACCCCTTGTTATCGAGCATGATTTGTTTTAAAAACTGCGCAATCTCTTCAGTTTCGGTTGCCAACATGGTGGTCTGATTCACAACGCCTATTTGCTCCAAATCCGTTTCAGGATCAAAACCCTCTGTGCACTTGCCGGCAAAGTCTTTTGCGAATTCCCCTGACCATCTTTTTCCTTCAATATAATCTGCCAAAATCCTGGCCTCTTTCATGTCCCTCACGACGATACTCTTGGTCTTTACATTGGCATGACTAAAGGTTGCTCTGGTTTCCTCATGCTTGTACTTTCCGTGAATCACAATGGTATAACCCTCTACGCCAATTTCATTGGAACGCTTCCATACTTTTTCTACAAAAGGACAGGTCGTGTTGTATTTTTTTACATCCACGCCCAAATCAGACAATTGCTCTTCTATTTCTAATGTAGTTCCAAAAGCAGGCGTAATGACAATATCCTCCTTTGAGAGTGTGTTCCAATCCATCAATCGATTGCCTGCTGTATCCATGATAAAAGAAACACCCAGTGATTTGAGATCCTCGTTGACAGCAGGATTGTGAATCATTTCACCCAACAAGTAAACGCGCTTCCCTGGATTCTCACTTACCGCTTTGAAAGCAATTTCTATTGCGTTTTCCACTCCATAACAAAAACCCATGTGCCGCGGGAAAATCAAAGTAAGATCTTCCAAAGGAACAATTGAAGGTGAAAAATCTTTCTTTCGTGGGTCTTGCACCTTGCGCCATTGCTTGATTTTTCCGGTAAAAGCGGAAGTGAATTGCTCTGGAATTTCAAATTTCTTCATTTTCTTATTTTTTGTAGCAATGTGCCAAAAACTTTTTTTCTCTGTGTCTGCGGTACGCTCTCGTCATTTCCTTCCATTCCTTGCGGCGGACATATTTGTCACTTTGCAAAATCTTCTTGCTCAACGTTTGAAGTATGAACTGGTCTTGCAAAACCGTTTGCACTTTCTCATGGCTCAGCGAATAGTACAACTGCGCTTGGAGATAAGCATACATCAAGTCCATCTCTTCTTCTATCGGACCAAAACAAGCCATGTCCGTCACCCATTTTTTAGTGGGGTGATTCACCATCCATTGCAACACATAAGCGTTGGCTTTGGTTCGTTTTTCAAACTCCCAAGAAAGCGGCGTATCACACAACCATTTGGCTACTCTCTTTACTGTATCTTGAGCTGCATCAAATGAAAGGCTTGAATCCCAATTGCTCTTTCCAAAATCTGGACATGAAGGCCATTGCGCATCTGTAACCAAATGCAACAACAATAACATCCATGTCAAGCACCATTTCATATTTCATTGATTTGCTCATGAAATTGAATTCCCTTGGTCTTCAACTCAGCCAACAAAGATTGATATATATGTCTACGAACCGGAATCACCACACCACGATCTTCCCACAATCCATTCAGGATATAGGGCACTGACATGGCCATGGGCAATCCAACGGTAGCGGACATTGCTGTGTTGCTTGCATCCTCGCCTTCCATCACCATGTGCGATTGCAAACGGTATTTTTTTCCTTCCAATTCGTAATCAAACAAATGACACATGACCAACATATCGCAATCGTTGGGAGACAACTCCCATCTCTCTTCAATCAATTTTTGAATTACTTGAGCTGGAGTACCCTTCTCGATGGGAACAGGGGTAATGTCCCACAACCCCAACCATTGTAACTTGAACAACTCCTCCTTTGAAACGGTCTCCTGTATCCATTTGGCCGAATCCCTGGGCAAAAAAGTTTGGGTGAAATCCATCATGGACATACCCTCCCAATTCATTACTTTTTGATCATCCGTCATGCCCCAATTGACCAAATGACTCCACGCTTGGCTGAAACCAGGTCGTCTTAAAGTACCACGATACAAAGTTGGAATTCCCTCCAAATTGTAAAGCTTTTCATAAGCCATTGAATCGCGATTGGCATAGCCATCGAAACTTCCATATCCTGGTATGTCAATGGTCATCAACTCACGGTACAATCTTCCGTAAGGAATCAATTTCTCACGACCCTCTTCTCTAAAATGCGCCAATCCACCGGCACCTGCCAACACGATGTTTCGGGGATTCCAAGTTACCTTGTACTTCCATGGATTGTTGTCTGATTTAGGGGCAATCAATCCCCCACACAAACTATAGAATCCTTGAATGTTGGCCCCTTTGGATCTCAAATCATCAATGATTTGCATGGCCGACATATGGTCAATTCCTGGGTCTACGCCCAATTCATTGATGAAAATCAAGCCCTTTCCTACTGCCTCATCATTCATTGCCATCATTTCTGGACTCACATAACTGGGTGTAATCAAATGCTTGTAATGCTTCAAACATAGCTTTGCCACCGTTGGGTGCATAAACGCGGGTAGCATGGAAATCACCAAATCCGATTGCGCAACCTCCCTGTCCATCATCTCAACATTTTGCGCATCAAACTCAAAAACACTTCCGTGCTCATGCCCTCTTACTTTCTCCTCTGCGATGGCCAATATCCCATCACCCACTCTAACATGAATACGCCATGACGCCGCATTTTCCAAAAGATGTTGTATCAAATGCGTACTGCTTCTTCCTGCACCCAAAATAACCACTTTTCTCCAAGTCTCTTCCATGATTGTTCATTAAAAAAATGGTGCATACTCGCTCGCCAACATGATTTAAATTGGCACGAAATTTACCAAGGCAAAAATGAACTAAATTTACCACCTAACAAAGCCGATATGAAACATATTTTATGCATGCTCTTTTCCCTGCTTTCTTTGGGAATATTCGCACAGAATTCTACTGCGGATGCTGTTATTTATTCTGAAAATGGCGATAAGTTCAGAATTTACCTGAACGAAGAGCTGATCAATGAAGATCCTCGCTCCAATGTAAAGATCAAGGGATTAGAATCTGAATTTTACATGGTTCGTGTAGATTTCGAAGATGCGCACTTGTCTGATTTCACAAGCAAAATGTTTGCAGTCAAATACGGCTTAGAGGTAACATACGTCATCAAGCTAACCAAAAAAGGATATGCATTGCGTTATTTCAGTGAGCGACCCAAAGAGGCTTACACCTCTAATCTTCCGACAGGAACCTATCAGTTCGATCATGAAATATCAGCTCCTATTCAGGAACCAGATGTAACTTCATCTCCAAACAATACTGGGGTTTCCTCAACCACAACCACCCAAAAGACAACCGTCACGCAAAAAAGCGGAAACGCAGGCAATGAAAAAGTAAATATGAATGTCAACATGGGAGGTGTAAACATGGGAATCAACATGGACATTCCTGCTGATGCCACTATGAACCAAACCAACAGTAGCTCGACAACTACCACTACAACCACAACAACAACGACGACCCAAACAACAGGAGGAATTGGCAATCCGAGTAATGCCAATCAAAGGCCCCAAACCCAACAAAAGCCCAACCACAACAAACCTCAAAACCAAGGAGGCCTAACACCCACCGGCAAATGCGGTTTCCCGATGGAAACAGGTGCTTTTGAAAGTGCCAAGGCAAATATCAAATCCAAATCATTTTCCGATAGCAAAATGACATTGGCCAAGCAAATGACTGGTACCAACTGCTTGAGCGCAGCACAGATCAAGGAGATTACCACGCTGTTTGATTTCGAAACAGACCGCCTTGAATATGCCAAGTTTGCCCATAGCCGATGCACAGATCCTCAAAATTATTTTCTTGTCAACGATGCTTTTCAATTTGAAAGTACCATCGATGAATTGAACAAATCCATTAAGCCATAAAAATGAAAACACGTATCCTTTTTTTCTTTGCCTTTTTAACCCTGTTCACCGCTTGTAAAGGTCCCAAGTATTATTACAAAATGGGAGTCAAACAAGAAGCGAGCGGATTGTCGATAGAAGCCGCTGAAAGCTATTACACTGCACTTAGACAAAAGAAAAACTATGTCGAAGCACAAGCTGGAATGAAGAGAACCGGTCAAACGGTAATGAATCAAAAGTTGGTTGAATTTGGCAGAAAGAAAACCATGGCTACCCCAAGAGAAGCCGTGTATGCCTACGTAGATGTGCAGGAATACCAAAAGAAAATTACCAATGTCGGTGTGACTTTGGAAATCAGCCAAATGTACCAAGATGATTTTGAAGAGGTCAAGAAAAACTACATTCATGAACTCTATGAAAAAGGAACAGCCCAATTGGAGCAAGAGCAATACAAAGAAGCTGAAGCCAACTTCAAGGAAATTTCCAAATTCGATCCCAATTTCAAAGATGCCAAAGATTTGCAGGACATTGCATACCTAGAGCCACTTTACAAAGACGGCAAAGCGATGTTTGAAGCGGGACGCTATCGTTCAGCATACGAGTCCTTGAATAAGGTGATTGAAAGAAGAAACAATTACAAAGATGCTGTTGCGTTAAAAAACAAAGCGCTAGACAAAGGAACCATTACCATCGCCCTGTTGCCATTTTCCAATGGAACCCGTGAGTCTGGTGCAGAAATCAGCCTTTCCGCCTACACCCTATCCGCTCTTACTTCTATCAAAGATCCATTTTTACGCGTCGTTGACCGTGAAAACATGATGGCCATTTTACAAGAACAGAAGCTTCAGTTGAGTGGAATTGTAGATGATAAAACGGCTGTTGAAGTGGGTAAGATTGTAGGTGCACAAATCATTCTTACAGGAACCATCTTGAAGTTTGATCAGAAAAAAGGAAGCATCACCAGAGAAAGAAGAAATGCATTCCAAGCCTATCAAGAAAAGCAAGTGAGCAATGGACAAGAAATCATGGTAACCAAATACCGTCCTATCGAATACGATTATTATTACGGCAAAAGTTACTGCGCATTGGATGCCCAAATGAAATTGATCTCGCTTAAAACAGGAGAGTTGTTGCGTACATCGATGTTCAATAAGAAAGTTGAAGACGAAGTGTATTACGGTCGCACAGACTACAACAAAGATGCCTTGTATCCCAACGAGGGCGGGAATGTTCAAACAGCCTCAGACAAAGTTCAAGGCTTTAGAAATTTATTCAATATTCGCCGCGATTTAAAATCAGCGGATGAATTGACATCTGATGCTTACAAGCAGGTGACCGCTGAAATGGCTCAACAAGTAAAATCTTTGATGTTGGAATTGGTGAGATAATGCAAAAACTGGTCTTACATATCATTTCACTCTTGCTCCTTTTTACGAGCTGTTACACGCCTGAGCAAGTCCAAAAGGCTTCTGCTGTAGCACCCAAGAATGTTCCACCACCTGAATGGGTTACACAACGCCCAATTAGTAATCAATACTATATTGGGATTTCAAGCTGTAACAAAAAATTGAACCCCATAGATTACGCAGCCATTGCCAAAAAGAATGCACTCAATGACATGGCTTCGAGTGTGAGCGTGCGTGTTCAAGGTCAAAGCTTCCTCAATACGATGGAAGTAAACAAGGTCTTCTCTGAGGATTTCTCATCCAATATCAATACCACCACAGACATTGAATTTGAGGATTACGAGACTGTGGGATCTTTTGAAAATGAGCAAGAGTATTTTATCTATCTCAGAATTAGCAAGGCAGCTTACCAAGATCAGCAAGCCCGCAAAAAAAACGAAGCGCTTCAGCAGTCCTACAATCTCTACGAAAGAGCGCAAGAGTCACTGAAGAGAAATCAATTGGGCTCCGCCATGGATCTATTGCTCCATGCACTATTCGCTATTAAAACATACTGGAATGAGCCCAATCACTTTGTAACCCCTGGAGGAGAAGACTTGCTTCTCGACCAACAAATTTATAGCGATATCGAAAGAATACTCAGCGGACTTCAAATCAAATCCGATGACAATGGCATTGTATTGAATACCAAAAATCAATATGCCCAAACTTCCGCTATTCGTGTCATTTACAATGGAAATCCTGCAATGGGTGTGCCTTTGACCACACATTTTCCCACAACTAAATATACCCGACCTAAAAAACAGGCTACCGGTACAGACGGCAAATTGGTAGTGCAAATTCAAGACGTACCGATGGACAGCAAGTCTCCGCAATTGGAGGTGAAATTGGATATCGATGGCTGGATTGCCTTGGATTTGGATGACAAGATTTGCAGAAGGCTTTTGCAGTCTACTCCAGTGAACAATCTTCAATTGCCCATTTATCTAGTGAAACCTACTTTCTTTATTCGTTCCGTAGAAAAAGAATTGGGAGAAAATCGTCAACAGCAATTGCTTGCCATTGCCGCCCAATCCTTTTTGATACAACAAGGTTTTACCACCGCTGCGCAAAACAAAGCAGATTACATTATTGATATTGAAGCCAACAGCACATCAGCAGGTCAAACCCAAGATTTTTCAAGTGCTCTTTTGGATTTGAAGTTGACTTTGATCGATAACCAGGAAGACCTGATTCGTTATCAAAACAACACCAACTCCATCAAAGGCGTGCAATTGAATGTCCCTGCGGCCAGTGCCGAAGCATACAAAAAAGGAAAAAATTTACTAGAAGACGAATGGTTGAAATTGATGTTGCAAGCAATTTTGTAACTTTGGCATTATTCGTGTAAAACGCAAAAAAATATAAACCTCAAATAAACAACGAAATGAAAATCATGAAATTTACCCTATTGCTAATGGTGGTTGCTATTGGACTAGGAATGACAGGATGTAAAAAGAAAAAAGGTGCTGCCAAGTCAGAGGATACCGGTATCAATCCAAAACAACAAGGTGAAGTATTGATCAATGAGTATTGCTCTGGAGAACAATACATGAGCACCAAAGAAGCTTTCCGCGCTACTGCAACTGGTGAGAGCATGGACCGTGAGACAGCAAAGAAAAAAGCAAAATCAAACGCGATGTCTGAATTGTCTAAATCAATCAGCGCTACATTGAAAGTTGTAGGTGACAACTACGTTAACTCTTCTGAATTCAATAACAAAGAGGAAATCACTGAAACTTTCCAAGAAATGACCCGCACAGTTGTAGATCAAAACTTGAAAGGAGCTGTTGAGATTTGTGAGAAGTTGACGCAAAAGCCTGATGGTTCATATGTAAGCTACGTAGCAATCGAATTGTCTGGTGAGCGTTTGGCCAACTCTTACGCTGAGAAATTGGGTGCCAATGAAAAATTGAAAGCCGATTATAACTACGAGAAGTTCAAAGACACTTTCAACAAGGAAATGGAGAAAATGGCAGCAGAACAAAAATAAGTTTCGCTCAAAAACAGAAAAGGTCAGCAAATGCTGACCTTTTTTATTTCTTCAAATTTACGTTCTATACAAATCTCGGATCGGTCTCCATCACATGACCACAACACTTGCAAGTACGCAAATCTTCTGAACCATAGAAATGTCTGAATCGAGGTAAGAAATCCGTCTCGATGTTCTTTAATACAAAGTAATCGTCATACAATTTGGTATTGCATTTCTCACAAAACCACATGAGACCGTCCTTTGTTTCTCGATCATCGCGCTTTACTTCTATAACCAAACCAACGGTACCCTCACCCCTTCTGGGTTGATGAGGAACACCACCAGGTAGCAAAAACATATCGCCTTCTTTGATGTGAATGTCTACCGCCTTGCCGTCTTCTTGAATACCTACAACAATATCCCCTTTGAATTGATAAAACAATTCCTCGGTCTCATTGAAATGATAGTCCTTTCTTGCATTTGGACCACCTACCATCATCACAATGTAATCCCCTGCTTCTTTGTATATGTTCTTGTTTCCAACGGGAGGTTTCAACAAATCCTTATTTTCCTCAATCCATTGATGAATATTGAAAGGTCTTTTTATCATGATCTAAAGTTTTAACGAAAATAGCCCAACGGGAAGAAAAGTAGATAGATAGAAATCAGTTTTTCAAATCCAATTTGAAAAAAAATCGGGATGTTGTTCCAACACATTGCCAATGACCACCCAATTGGCGCCTGCACTCCAGGCTTGCTCCACCTCAGATTGACTTTGAATACCACCACCTACAATTATCGGTGCACTCACTTCGCGACGAACCGCAGCGATGGTCTCCATACTCACCGGACGCTGTGCACCACTTCCCGCATCCAGATAAACCAATCGCATACCGAGCAACTCACCTGCTAGCGCTGTTGCGCTTGTCAACAAGGGCTTATCCGCGGGTAGTGGCAATGTGTTGCTGATGTAACTCACCGTGGTTGGTTTACCACCGTCAATTAATAAGTAAGCCGTTGGCCAAATCGCCAAACCACTTTGCTTAATGGCACGAGCCGCTTGAACATGTTGACCAATTAAAAAATCCGGATTCCGACCTGATAACAATGATAAGAGCAACATGCCATCAGCTTGAGCTGATATCTGTTGAGACGAGCCAGGAAAAAGTACAACCGGAAGATTGGCATTCTGCATGGTTGAAAGGCATTGGTCCAAATGACTCTTGTGCAAAAAACTACCTCCGACAAAAATCAACTTCACCGCTGGATGCTGCGCCACACGAACCATTTCCTGCCAATGATCAACTCCACCAAAATCAGGATCTATGAGCAATACTAGCCCCCTTTGCTGATTCCAATCTATGCTTACACCGCTTTTCATCGGAGGTAAAAATAAAACACATTTCCTGCATGTCACCAAATTTTTCTATGTGCATAAAATGCGCATTTACTAACACATACCCGTTAACACTTCGTTGTTTCTCTTTCTACTTTTTTGAGATTCCATTTGTAGTTTCGAAACCGGTTAAACCTATACAAATTATTCAAGGATGGAATTTCAATCTCTCAATTTTGACTTGCCCAAAGAGTGCAATTCGTTGATCAAAGTTATCGGAGTAGGCGGTGGCGGATCGAACGCTGTTAATTACATGTACAATCAGGGCATCAAAGGTGTCGATTTCATCGTTTGTAATACCGATGCGCAAGCTTTGGATTACTCTGCGGTACCATACAAAATTCAGTTGGGTGCCCAATTGACCGAAGGTCGCGGTGCCGGTGCTTCTCCTGCCGTTGGTAAAGAAGCGGCTATCGAAAGCATCGAGGAAGTAAGAAATATTCTTCAAAACGAAAAAAGCAAAACCAGCATGGTTTTCGTTACTGCTGGAATGGGTGGAGGTACCGGAACTGGTGCAGCTCCAATCATTGCCAAGATGGCGAAAGACATGGGGATTTTAACAGTGGGTATTATCACTGTTCCTTTTGGCTTTGAAGGCAAAAAGCGCCACTTCCATGCGGAAGAAGGTGTGATTGAAATGAGAGACGCGGTAGATACGTTATTGATCATCCGCAACGATAAATTGCGCGAACTTTTCGGCAACCTTAGCTTAAAGCAAGCTTTCAGTCATGCTGACGAAGTGTTGTGCACAGCTGCAAAAGGAATTGCTGAAGTAATGACTTTGACCGGTTTGGTAAACGTGGACATGAACGACGTTAGAACTGTAATGAAAGACAGTGGCGTTGCCATCATGGGTAGCGGACGTGCCAGCGGTGAAGGTCGCGCCAAGCGTGCAGTAGATGCAGCGCTTGAATCTCCGTTGTTAAATGACTCTGATATTTTTGGTGCCAAGCATGTGCTTTTGAACATCACACATGGTGAAGAAGAATTGTTGATGGATGAAGTAAGTGATATCACCGATGCTATCCAAGATCGTGCAGGTCAAAATGCAAATGTTATCTGGGGTTATGGTCAAGATACTCGCCTAGGAGATGATATCAGTGTAACTGTAATTGCTACAGGTTGGGATGCAAAAAATTTAGAAGATGTCATTCCAGGTATCGAAAGTCAAGCACAAGTTGTGGTTGATGTACATACCTCAGTAGAAGAAATTCCAGCAGCACCAGTAGCTGCACCTGTTATGCAGGAAGTTATGCAAGAAGTTGTTCAACCCATCGCGTCACCAGTAATGGTGGTTGAATTGGAAGAGGCTGCACCTGTAGAGAATATCGCTCCTGCAGTTGACACCATCGAATTGAACATGGAAATGGAATCAGAGCCTGTTGAATTTGTTCAAAACGAAGTGGCTTTTGAATTTGAATTTGCTGAAGAACCTACATCTATAGATTTATTCCAAGGCGCTTCACAACAAGCTGAGCCCATGATTAGCTTCGTGGAGGAAACACCTGTTGCTCGTGTTGAGGAAGTGGTAATGAAGCACAAAGAGAGCACTGAATTGAATACCAATGAAGTTTTCAATGTGATTGGTCTTTCTGACAACTTGAACATGGAATCTGCACCAGAAGCCAACATGCCAATTCGTGAGCGTGCGACAGATGCTGTAGATCGTTCTTCAATCAACCAATTGCAAAATGAAAGAGCCAATCGCATCAAGCAAGTAAGCATGCAAATGAAGAGTCCAGGTGGTTTGCTTTCTTTGGAAGAAGAACCCGCCTATATCCGCAAGCGTGTTTCTTTGGATGCTACTTCTGCTAGCAATGAGAGTCAAGCTTCACGTCACACAGTAACTGAAGTAACTGACGCAAATGGTGAAAAACGCTACGAGTTAAAAGGTAACAATCCTTTCCTACATGACAATGTAGATTGATCGTCTTGAATTACACAACAACATATCCATGAAAAAGGGCTGAAATTTCAGCCCTTTTTTATTGTCTCTCAATTAGATTTTCTGTCCCAACATTCGATGCGCCATTTTTTGTCGCTTCGACTCGTAAAATGCAAATCCGGCAGTCCAAAAAACCGCCCACAAAGAATACACAAATACCACAATCACTGTGAGCCACCAACGCTCTTGCACAACCGTTCCGTTGGCATCTTTCACAATAAATGGCTCGTACTTCCAAACAAAATTCCAGACGCCCAAGAGAAACAAAGCTGCTGATATTAAAAAGCTCAATGATATCGCTCCAACAACCGCACTCTTATTGGGACGGGTACCTTCATTTGAACTGTGGTTCCAATAACCAACTACCTTATTCTGCATGTCGTGCACGATACTCACCTCCTCATTGTAACGGGTATGGTACAGCCCGTCATTCATACCCACAAAAATGATATCGTTTAATTTCACCCAACGTTGTGGACCTTTCTTCTCTTGTCCATCAATGATACTTGTTCCACCCTGTTGTAATGGCCCTCGGGTTATTTTCAAGTCGGTTGATGGGAATAGTTCGCGAATTTTCATGAACCAAAAATAAGAATAATGGGCTATTGAATGGACAATGAAACTTTCCGCTCAGAATCTTCTTTACCAGAAAACTGAGGATCCAAAATTTCAACGTTCATTTGACTCACCAAAACTCCATGGGCCAGTAAAAAGTTTTGGACTTTCCACGCTCTCTCCCAAGCGAGTTTTTCGTTAACCAAAATATTCCCTGTAGCATCCGCAGAGCCTCTAATCCATACTTCCCGGTCATCATGGAGCATTAGATAAATAGCCATTTGCAAAAGTTCCTTTTGTCCTGTCTCTGAAATCTCAGAGGAGCCAGAATCAAAATACACCGCTGTAGAATCTACCAACTCTACAGGCATATAAACCGTTGGATCAGATGTCGCAAGAAGATGGGATTGGTCCGGTTCATTCCACCATTGTATTCCGTTAAAAGCGAAAGGCAGATACTGCCAACCGATTCGCCCTTTTTCATCTGTATATAGCACAGCGACGACATTGCCTTGCCCATCCTTAATTGTTATGGGCATGTCAACCATGGGGCGGCCATCATCGCTTGAAAATTGCCAAGTATAGAAATGAGAAGCTGAAATTCGAAAGCAAAATTTATTGCCTAAGTCTTGAACTTCCTTGCCTTGAATGATGGATGAACAAACAACCATTGAATCCATTTCCAAGCAAATTTGTTTTTGACTACCATCCAAGTTATTCGAAGCATAAAACAATTCAGTATTGACACCTTCTGCATTTCGATTAGAGATCAACCATCCACTGCTCTCCCCATCTGGCCACCATTGAAATTCATCTCGATTGCTGTTTATAGGAGCTTCCAACTGCCATTTCACTTGCCAAAATTCTTTTTTGGGCGATTGAAAAATATCCCAATCGCCTTTTTCAGTTGGTGAACTAAAATACAAATCGTCATTATAAATCATCGGGAATTTCTCATCCTTTTCTGAGTTGATGGCATCCGACAAAGCCATGGGAGAAGACCATCCTGTGGGGGTCATGATCATTTTGTACAAATCAAACCCGCCCTTGCCACCTTCCCGATCCGAAGCAAAAACCAAAACCTTGGATTGCTCATTATAAAATGGGTGGATGTCGTTGCAATTGTTGTTTTGTGTATCGATCCATTCCAAACGCTTGCCACGCTCTAGTGCAATCCGCAACTTACCCGACTTTTGAACGGTCATCAACTTCCCAATTGGCGAAATACAAATGGATTCTACTCCAGGAAATATCTGAAACGCTTGTTCACCTTTTAGCCGATACTTCCATTCAAAATCTGATCGCCAGGTATCACCTGATTTCGCTGCTGCAAAAGGCATCGAAACACCCACCTGTTCATTGTCAATCACCAAATATTGGGTACCCGTGGGCAATGACCAATTGTTAGGTACAATGTCCCATTGCGCCAACGAATCAAGTTGAAGCAACAAACAGAACATGAATATCCCATGGTACAATCTCACCCCACAAAAGTGTGAAATAGACCGAGTTCAAATAAAAGAATCTAGTGGATTTATCAAACGTCTTCCGTTGATGGCGGGTATTTCAGCGCTTCAAAAACCAACTCTGCTTCATCATACCATTCTTGACCAAATTGACGAATCAAAGGTTCTTTTAAAAAACGAAAAACAGGCACGCCCAATTTGGAACCACATTCACATGCCGGCTTACATATTGGCCAGTGGTGATAATTCACTCCTGTATATTCTTTAAGTTTTGTGAGTCGAATGGGGTACAAATGACAACTAATGGGTTTTTTCCAAGTGGTCTTTCCATCTAGGTAAGCTTTCTCGTAAGCACATTTTGCAGTTCCATCTTGCTCGTAATAAACAAAAGCACATGCGCCATGCTTGCCATACAAAGGCGTTGTCAAATCTTGATCCTCATCCAAAACAGAAAAGCCATTTTCCTCCACTACTTGAATGTGTTCTGGTGTCAAATACTCCTTGGCCCATTCCCAATTATCTTCTAGATGTTTTACTTCCTCTGCTTCCAATGGCGCTCCGCTCTCACCATCCACACAGCATGCGCCTTTACATGCCTGCAAATCACAAACAAACTTGATATCAAAAATGTCCTCACTCACGAGGGTGTTGCCAATAACGATCATGTCTCAAAATTACGCCCAAACCTTTGTCCCTTCGGAACAGTTTGCACAAATATCAATTTCTTTCCTTCCTCGCTGCAACTGAAGTCGAAACGCCTCGTATGTTTTATCATTCCAAATCGCTTCCAAACTGGATTGCTGTAGGCTTCCCATTTTGTGTTGGGCATCTTTATCAAAGCAACAAGGGACAACATCCCCATTCCATGTCACCACGCATCCCGACCACATGCGCCAACAATGATTGTCCAATGGATTCTTAATTTTCCATTCTCCATTTTCATCCTTTAAATATCTCCGCAAAGATTCATCTTCGGTCATCAACGGATGGTTATCTGAAGGATGGTACAACTGGGCCGTCTTCACAACAACCTTATCCGCCCCCACTTCCTTTGCCCATTGTTTGATCAATGGTATTTCGCTCTCATTGGGTTTTACAGCCAACGTCTGAATAACAACTTGGGGATGACTTACCCCCTTTTCTTTCTTTCGCTGAATCACCCTAACCACCGCATCTTTCACCTTTTCAACATCGCCATGAACGCGATACTGCTCATACACCTCTTGTGTGAAACCATCCAAGCTGATAATCAATCGACTCAATTTTGCTTCAATGATTTGATCGATAACTTCATCCGTTAAAAAATGCCCATTGGTTGATATGGAAGTGACTATATGATGCTGACTTGCCAACGCAATCATTTGTGGCAATTGAGGATGAATGAAGGGCTCTCCCTGAAAATAAAAATTCAAATAGGTCAAATGCCCCTTCCATTGCGGTAACCATTTTTCCAAATCAGCTACCTTCAAATTCCCAGTCTTTCTCTGAAAAGATTTCAAACCTGATGGACATTCAGGACAACCCAAATTACAAGCCGTGGTGGGCTCGATGCTCATGGAAACAGGCATGCCCATTGGTTGCTTGAGCCATCCCTTTTTTGAAAGGAAGTAGCTCAGAAGAATTAGTGAAAAATTCCAAAGGCGATTAAACCAAAGGACAATGCGCCCCATATCAATCTACATTGAAAGCCAACGACATTGTAATGCTTGCGCTCTTCTCCCTCGAACTTGTGTTGAGCGAACCACCCCATGAATAATCCTCATCAGAGGAATTGGGAGCGACAATTTGAAACACACCCATATCGCCATTCTTTAAATCGCCCAAAGAAGAACCCGATTCTTGTGCTATTTTTTCTGCGCGCAATCGCGCATCCTTGGTGGCCTCTGCGATCATTTCAATTTTCAAATTGGCCAATTGCGTGTAATAGTATTCAGGAGAAGCCGAATTAAATTCCAACCCTTGGTTGATCAACTCTGTTACCTCGCGTGACAATTTCTCGATGCGGTCAACATCCTTGGACTCGATCTTTACAACCTGCGTGAGCAAATAGCCGGTAAAATAACTAGCCTCATTGCCGTCTTTGTCTGTTTCTGTGCGATACAATTTTTGAATATCAACCGCATCAAAAACAGGCTCATTGTCTTTGACACCCTTGCCTTTCAAATATTTCTTTACCACTTCGATATCCTGATTCAACAGATCATAAGCTTCTTTCAGCGTGGATGCATTTCTACTGAAACTTCCTCGCCATACAATCAAGTCAGACGAGAATGTCTTTTCGGCCTTGCCCGTGACACTGATGGTATTTTCTCCTTGGTTTCTATTCTTAAAAGCACCGCCCAAAATCAAGGCCGTGATAACAATAGAAATCCCCCATACCAGTGACTTCTTAATTTCAATGTTTTGAATCATAAAACGAAAGTAACAGAAATTGCCCACCAAAGAAGGTTTGAATTTATCTTTACCGCATGAAAATGATTGAACTTTTAAAGGCTTACGAAAATCGTCAACCTGAAATCGTGTTTGAATGGAAAGACCGCGAGACAGAGGCAGAAGGATGGGTAGTGATCAATTCATTGCGCGGCGGTGCTGCAGGTGGTGGAACACGCATGAGAAAAGGATTGGACAAGCGTGAAGTAGAATCCTTGGCCAAAACCATGGAGATCAAATTTACGGTAAGCGGCCCTGCCATTGGCGGTGCAAAAAGTGGCATCAATTTCGACCCCCAAGATCCAAGAAAAGAGGGCGTACTTCAACGTTGGTATGCAGCGGTTCGTCCGCTTCTCAAAACATATTACGGTACAGGAGGCGACCTCAATGTGGACGAGATTCACGAGGTAATTCCAATGACTGAAAACAATGGCGTTTGGCATCCACAAGAAGGTGTTTTCAATGGACATTTTCTTCCAACTGAAGCACAGAAAGTAAAACGCATTGGACAATTGCGCCAAGGCGTAATCAAAGTTTTGGAAAATGAAAGTTTGAGTCCTTCATTGGCAGCAGGTTACAAAGTAGCCGATATGATTACCGGATACGGTGTTGCGCACAGTGTCATTCATTATTACAACATATGGGGCGGTGATGTAAAAGACAAAAAAGTTATCGTTCAAGGATGGGGCAATGTTGGAGCAGCTGCAGCCTTCTACATGGCGCAAGCTGGTGCTAAAATCGTGGGCATCATTGACAGAAATGGCGGTATCATTAATGAAGCCGGAATGGATTTCGAAAAAATCCGTCAATTGTTCTTAGACAGACAAGGCAACACGCTCGTTAGTCCTGACATGATGGGATTTGAAGAAATCAACCAAAAAATTTGGGATATTTCTGCAGATGTATTCTTGCCCTGCGCAGCATCCAGATTGGTTACCCAAGACCAAGTGGACAGAATGATACATGCAGGTTTAAAAGTGATCAGCTGCGGGGCCAATGTTCCCTTTGCCGACAAAGAAATTTTCTTCGGTCCAATTGCAGAAAGCGTCGATCAAAGAATCGCCCTTCTACCCGACTTCATTGCCAACTGCGGAATGGCACGTGTATTTGCGTACTTGATGAGCAGCGACTTGGGTCAGCTCGAAGATGCTGCCATTTTTGACGACTCGTCAAATATCATCAAACAAGGTTTGGAAGAAATTCATCAAATTCACAAAGGGCATACACACATCACAGCGACTGCATTTGAAATTGCTTTGAAAAAATTAAACGCGCAATAATTTTTTTGAAATTTCCTCGTTGAACAAAGGCTCATGAAAAATTTATTTCTCTCCGTTGTCCTTTGGGGTTTATCGATTTCAGTTTGGTGCCAAGCCATTGGATCTTGGCAGGATGGTTTTTCGTACCACAGGGTCAATAAAATTTGCTTGGGAAAACCCAACGAAATCATCGCGGCGGCGCCCAATGGCATTTTTATTTACAATCAAAAAGACCAGAGTGTTACAAAGTTGAACAAAACCAATCAATTGAGTGACTTAGGGGTTAGTGCCATTCATTACAACAATGCATCGGATCAACTCTTGGTGGGATACAGCAATGGGAATTTTGATCGTATCAATGCGCAAGGCACACGCAATATAGCAGACATCGTATACTCTACCATCATTGGAGATAAGGCCATTTACGATATTCAATCTTACCAAAATCTTGCGTACTTAGCCACTGGCATTGGAATCGTTGTAATGGATCTGGATCGAATGGAAGTAAAGTCGACCTACCTGATAGGGAACCAAGGTGAAGCAGCACCCATTTTGCAGACCATTATTGAAAATGATACCATCTATGCCATTGGTCAAAATTTCATCAAATTCGCTCCCATACTAAATCCATTTTTGGCCAATTATCAATTGTGGCAAAACATTGAAAGTTTGCCTTCATCTGACAATATTATTGGTGCAGCAAAATGGGACAATCATTGGGTAATCGCTACGGACGGAGAAACCAATGATCGAATTTGGAGCAGGCAAAACGCTAATGTTTGGAGTGAGATAAAAACATATCCGGAAGGAACAGTTTGCCAAAACTTGTGGTTCAATAATCAGGTGTTTTCAGTCTCCAAAAATAATGGTTACGAAATTTGGAACAATCAAAACCAAATGGTTTTTGAAGACAACCAAAATCTTTGGCTGTATCTGAATGTGCAACAAACCATCGTCGATGAAAAAAACAACTTTTGGATTGGCAACTCTACGTTTGGATTGAACTACCACACTACATCAGGAACTGAAAACATGGTTGTGCCGCAAGGCCCCATGTCAGACGGAATGCGAAAAGTAAATGGTTACAATGACAATGTGTGGATTGCAACAGGAAATATTTATCCTTGGTGGGGAAACACGTACAACACTGGAACGCAAACCGCACACATCGCTGGAACTTGGAGCAATATCCCATTTGGACAAGGAGGAAATGATTTTGGAAATGCTGTGCAGGATGTCTTGGATGTCGCCATAGATCCTACCAATGTTCAACACGTGTTGTTTGGCAGTTGGGAAAATGGATTAATCGAAAAAAATTCCGATGGATCCCTATCCTACTTCAACGCACAAACCAATAACTCTCCCTTCCAAGCAGGACCTTTTGATACTGATTTGGGATGGACAGGTGTAGCTGGTCTTTGTTTCGATTTAGAAGGCAACGCTTGGATTTCCAACAGTTACTCCTCTACTCCATTGATTTTTTATTCCAAAGAAAAAGAATTTTCACCACTTACCTTTTCTCCATTTGTCGGAGAGGCGGACATCATCGATCAAGTTATTCACTCACAAGAAAACTACGTTTTTGCAGTTGTAAAAGGTCGGGGAATTTTGGCATTGAATTACAACGGAACGCCTACTTCATCTTCAGATGATAATTATAAACTATTGAACGACAAAGAAGGAGAAGGTGGATTACCGACCAAAGATGTATACTGCATAGCAGAAGATTTAGATGGCGCATTGTGGGTAGGTAGCTTAAGGGGATTGTCCATTTTTTACAACCAATCCAACATCTTCCAAGAGACCGGATTTGACGCTGAGCAAATCTATATTGAGCAGGATGGTAACGTGCAAATATTGTTGGAGACCGAAGCCATCAACAGCATCGAAATCGATGGCGGAAACAACAAATGGATTGCCACTCAAAAAAATGGGGTATTTCAGTTTTCACCTGATGGATTAAAACAATTGGGCCATTTCACTGCAGAGAACAGTCCATTGCCTTCCAATACTGTTTATGACATTGGCATCAATCAAGCCAATGGACAATTGTATTTTGCTACCGACAAGGGTTTGGTCATGTTTACAGGAAGCGCTTCCAATTTTGACAATGAAATGAAAGATGTATTTGCATTTCCAAATCCTGTTTCCTCGGCTTATGAAGGTACCGTTACCATTCAGGGATTGGCTTATGAAAGCACCATTCATATCACGGACACCAATGGACAATTGGTGTACACAACAAAAAGCCAAGGAGGAAGAGCTACTTGGGATGGTAAGCTCAGCAATGGAGATCGTCCTCCCGCTGGAATCTATTTCGTGATGGCTACTAATCCCGATGGCTCCGTTGATAACGTTACAAAAATAGCCTTCGTCAAATAGTTTTTTTTCTTTCCTTTACATCATGACATTTTTACAAGCTACTGATACTCCTCAATTGGAGATTTTCGACTTGCTCTTCAAAGGCGGTTGGGTGATGATTCCATTGTTGCTCATTTTTGTTTGGGCACTTTATTTAATCATCGAGCGACTTTTGTATTTCAGTCAGCAAGAAAAATACTTGACTGAAAAATCCAACCGTCATATCGCATTATTGAGATCAGGCGAACACCACGCCGCTCAACAGTTGTGCACGACAGTGCCAGGTGCTTGGGGTCGAATTTTTATTCATGCCGGTGGAAATTCCTCCATTCAAGAATCCGACGAATTGTTGTCCGATGCAACGAATTTGGAAATCGCACAATTCGAAAAAAACTTGTCTGGCCTTTCTCTTATAGCCGGTATAGCACCTCTTCTTGGATTCATAGGAACCATTGCAGGGGTTATCGTTATTTTCTTTGATATCTCAGTGAATCAAGACATCAGTATCGCTGTTATCAGCCAAGGACTTTATCAGAAAATGATTACTTCAGCTTCTGGACTTTTCATCGGAATCATCGCATTTGGCGCACATCACTTGATGCAGCAGCGAATTGATAGATTCAGCAGAAGAATTCAAGAACACGCACTCCTGGTGAAATTGGCGTTGATTGAAAGCAGAGCCCAATGAAGATTCTAAGAAGAAATAAGCACCGTGCAGAGGTAAGCACACACTCCTTGAATGACATCATGTTCTTCTTGCTGCTTTTCTTTTTGATCTTGTCCACCATGGCACATCCCAATGTTATCAAAGTCATGCTGCCAGAGTCCAAAGAAGCTGCAAGCAAAGAAGCCAAACAAAATGCGCAATTGACTGTAGACGCCAACAAAAATTATTTTTTAGAAAGTATTCCCTGCACTGCTCAAGAATTGGAAAGGAAATTGGAATTGTTGGCCGCCAAGGATAGCACCATTGGCGTGTCTATACAAATGGACAAATCATTGAGTGTACAAGACCTAGTGGATATCATGGAAATGGGCAAGAGACAACAGGTAAAAATGTTTTTAAAAACAACGCAACCCCAATAATGGAACTAGCGATTATTCTTGTATTTATTCTGGGATACATTCTCATTGCCACTGAACACAGCATCAAAATAGACAAAGCGGCTACCGCACTTTTTATTGGTGTAAGCTGCTGGACACTTTTGGTTCTCGGAATCCAACAAGTTCCCACCGCTTTTGTCGAAGAATTTGAAAATTGGAAACTAGCCAATCCAGATAACACTTTGGGTTTGAAAGGGTACTTTGAGCATCAATTGTCCCATCACATTCAAGAAATCGCCAGTATTCTATTGTTCCTTATGGGCGCCATGACCATTGTAGAAATCATAGATGCGCACAATGGCTTTCAAGTCATCACAGATAAAATTACTTCCAAGAAAAAAGTAGTCCTGCTTTGGACCATTTCGATACTTACCTTCTTCTTGTCTGCAGCCTTAGACAATCTGACTACTGCGATTGTGATGGTAAGTTTATTAAGAAAAATAATCCCCGACAAAGAAACGCGTTGGATGTTTGGAGGTATCGTGGTTATAGCTGCCAATGCAGGAGGCGCTTGGTCGCCCATTGGAGACGTCACCACCACCATGCTTTGGATTGGTGGACAAGTTACAAGCGCGGCCATTATTCAAAATGTTTTTATTCCCTCCTTGATCAGTTTATTCGTTCCACTTTTCATACTCAGCTTTGTTTTAAAAGGCAATATTGAAAAGTTTGAAAATTCAAACTCTTCACAAACGCCAATTTTGAAAAAGGAGCAAAACGTAGCCTTGCTTCTTGGACTTGGAGGATTGCTCATGGTTCCTGTTTTCAAAAGTGTCACGCACTTGCCTCCATTCATGGGCATAATGCTCAGCTTGGGTATTCTTTGGATGGCTACTGAATTGATGCATGGAAGAAAGTTGGATGATGAAAAATCTAGGTTCTCTGCTTTGTCCGCTTTGAGAAAAATTGATATGCCATCTGTTTTATTCTTCCTGGGAATATTACTCGCTGTTGGTGCATTGCAAGAAATGGGAACATTGATTCAAGCCTCTACTTGGCTGAAAGACACATTCAACAACCCCTATACGATTAACATGATCATTGGTGTATTATCCGCCATTATTGATAACGTTCCCTTGGTTGCTGCGAGTATGGGCATGTATCCAATTGCTGAAGCGACACAAGATCCATGGCTACAACACTTTGTACAAGATGGTGTTTTTTGGGAATTCCTTGCTTATTGCGCGGGTACTGGTGGAAGCATACTCATTATTGGAAGCGCTGCAGGTGTTGCTGTGATGGGTCTTGAGAAAATCACGTTCAGTTGGTACCTCAAAAAAATTAGTCCTTGGGCGCTTTTGGGATATTTATCGGGAGGTGTATTTTACATCTTGATGCACGCTTAAGTATCAACGTTTCACTTTGAATAACTCATTTCAATTTCAGTTTGAGCAAAACAAATTCAAGTCATCTTCGTTACCATACAAATAAAGAACGAATATGACTTTGGATCTGATTTTTTTACAAGCTGCCGTTAACTTGCCAGACGCTGCTGCTCCACACAACGCAACAATTGCAGAAACATTGATGCACCAATTGCAATCAGGATGGTACATATATGTGCCTCAAATCATCATGAGTATTCTGAGTGTATATATCATTTTCGATCGTTGGGTGGCAACCAAAAATGCTTTGAAAAGCGAACCCAACTTCATCAATAGAATCAAAGAATACATCTATGCGGGTAAACTTGACAATGCCAAAGACTTGGCCAAGAATGTCAACACACCAGAAGGGGTTATTATATTAAAAGGATTAAATCGTTTGGGCAAACCCGTCAACGATATCAAAAAAGCCATTGAACAATCCGGTAAGCAAGAGGTTGCCAAATTGGAAAAGAACGTTATTGTATTGGCTACTGTGGCCGGAGTTGCTCCAGTATTTGGTTTCTTGGGAACAGTATTCGGTGTAATCACCATTTTCAAGGACATCGCAGAAGCGGGCTCATTGCAAATCAGCACAGTATCTGAAGGATTGTATTTAAAGATGATTTCTTCCGCCGTTGGATTGATCGTATTCATGATAGCTCACATTGGTTACAACATCATGATCACTCGAATCAATCGTGTGGTGAATAAAATGGAAGGCACCGCACTTGAATTCATTGACATCTTAGAAGAACCAACAAACCGCTAATTATGGACTTTGGTAGAAAAAACAAAGTGCATGTAGAACCCGCGATGTCGGCTCTCTCCGATATCATCTTCATGCTACTCATCTTCTTCATTATCGCCAGTACATTGGCGGTAAACGGCGAAGCTGTGAATCTTCCCAAGACTTCAACGGGTGCACCAACCGTGGGCAGCACCACCATTACCATCACCAAGGATTTGGTGTATTCTTTGAACAATGAACCCATTGCCAAAGAACAATTGAAAGAAAGATTACAAAGCTACTTTTTTGGAAGACCTCAAGAAAATAGAACAGTCATTTTAAATGTCGATCGTGATGTGCCTACAGGTGAGACCATTGAACTATTTTCAACTTTGAAAGTACTGCATTGTGAACCGGTAATCGCAACACAATCTCCTAAGTAAAAATTATGCAGCGCTACATTCCATTTCTAGGTACTACGCTCTTCCATTTGTTCGCAGCTTCCCTGTTACTCCTGGGTATGCGTGGTTGCGAAAAACTTCCACCTATCGAGCCCATTCAGTATGAATCGCTGAGCTTGGCGGCGTTGGGTGACTTTGAGCCCGGCGAAGGTGAATATGTAGATTTGGGTGCAGAGACTTCAGCCATAGAAGCGGCCGGCGGCGATGTTCAAAATTTGATCAGTGATGCTTCTGCTCAAACGACTGCTGAAGCCACTGAATCAACCACACCATCCAATACACCGTCAGAAAATCCAGGTCCAACTGCGCAAGAGGTTGAAAATGCAGCCAAGTCGAGTAAGATTAACAACCTCTTTGCCAAGAAAGGCTCCAACTCCAGCGCGGGTGATACACCAGGCGGAGAAGGAATCGAGGGAAATCCAAACGGAGACATCAATGGAAAAGGAATGTTTGGTGGTAAGGGTGGAAATGGCACCAAAGGAGAATGGAACTTAAAAGGAAGAGGTCTCGCTAAAGCACCATCGCTTGAAACCAAACCTGATTTTGAAGGAACAATCTTCGTCAATATCACTGTAGACAATGCAGGCAATGTGGTATCCGCTATCGCCGATCCCATCAAATCCAAAGTCAGTGGTGAAGGTTTCAATCAATTGGCCAAGCTTGCTGAAAAAGCGGCCAAAGCCACCAAGTTCAGCACCGCCGCAGATGCCAAAAAGCAGGTAGGTTCCGTGGTGATTACTTTCAAATTGAAATGACCTATCCAGAAGTCCTGGAATATTTATTTGCGCAGCTACCGATGTTTCATCGTGTAGGAGCTGCAGCGTATAAGCCTTCATTAAAAAACACCGAGGCCCTTTGTCAATGGTTGGGGAATCCCGAAAAAAAAATCAAAACCATTCACGTAGGTGGCACCAATGGAAAAGGATCCACCACACACTTATTATCAGCGGTTTTACAAAGTGCTGGTTACAAAGTAGGCTTATACACATCCCCTCATTTGATTGATTTCCGTGAACGAATCAAAATCAATGGAGATTGGGTAATTGAGGAATTCGTCATCGATTTCGTGCAGCGATATCAAAATTCAAATTGCATTTCGCTACAACCCTCATTCTTTGAACTCACCTTTGCAATGGCGGTAGATTACTTTGCCAAATCCAATGTCGACATTGCCATCATTGAAGTAGGTATGGGCGGCCGTTTGGATAGCACCAATGTCATTCAACCTCTGCTTTCGGTTCTGACCAATGTATCCAAAGACCACATGCAGTTCCTTGGAAACTCTATCGAAGCCATTGCCACAGAGAAAGCTGGAATCATCAAAGATAAAACACCCGTAGTTCTAGGACCGATGGTCTCTCAAGCCAAGGGCGTTTTTGAAGAAAAAGCAAAAGAAAAAGAATCTACCCTGTTTGTCGCAGAATACAATTCCGAAATCCCACCTTGCTCGCTTGCCGGGGACTATCAAAAGGAAAATATTCAAACCGCCTTTTGTGCCCTAAAAGTCATTCAAAAAAACTTCCTACCCTTTGATGATCAACATATCAGTCATGGATTCGGTAACGTGCAGTCTTTAACTGGATTGAAAGGAAGGTGGGAAATTCTTCAGCAAGAAAATCCAAAAATTGTAGCCGATGTTGGACACAATGAAGACGGAATCAAGTGGGTACTTCAACAAGTGCGTAACCACAGCTTTGACCAGTTGCATATTGTGTTGGGCATGGTCAATGACAAAGATGTCGATCAGGTACTTTCCTTGTTTCCGAAAAATGCCAGATACTACTTCTGCAAAGCCAATATACCTCGCGGTTTAGATGCCACTATCTTAAAAGAAAAAGCACAATCGCAAATGCTAGTTGGTGATGTGTATCCCTCAGTAGCTGCGGCCTTTGAAAACGCAAAAAAAGAGGCCCAAGCACGAGACTTTATTCTGGTAACCGGCTCATTCTTTACTGTTGCTGAAGTGATCGCTTAAAAAGCTTTCCAACCCTGGGCTTTCAATTCAATGGCTTCGTTTGCACGTGTAATCAAACGACAAGATGCTCCCGATTCAGTCATGTGACCAATCACCGTAAAATGTGGGCTACCCTTGATCTTCTCGTAATCACTTGGAGATATGGTGAACAACAACTCGTAATCCTCACCACCGCTCAACGCGCATGTTGTTACATCCAAATTAAACTCTTCAGAAGCCCGCTGGGTTTCTGGTGAAACTGGAATCTTGGCCTCATATACATCACAACCCAATCCACTTTGTTTGCTCAAATGAAAAATCTCAGAAGAAAGACCGTCTGAAATGTCTATCATGGAAGTTGGAAGAATTTTTAAGTCCTCCAAAAACTGAATCGCATCAACACGAGCCTCAGGCTTCAATTGTCTCTGCAACAAATACTCATAACCCATCAAATCAGGTTGCGCTCCGGGAGCAGCTTTGTACACTTCTTTTTCCCTTTCAAGAACTTGCAATCCCAAATACGCCGCACCTAAATCGCCACTAACTACCAAAAGATCATGGTGCTTAGCTCCACCACGTGTTACCACTTTCTCAGGCAAAACTTCTCCTATTGCGGTAATTGAAATCGTCAAGCCATGAACCGCTGAAGACGAATCGCCTCCTATCAAATCCACTCCATATCGCTCACAAGCCAATTTCATTCCGGCATACAACTCTTCCATTGCCTCAAGCGAAAATCGATTGCTCACCGCATAACTCACTGTGACATATTTTGGAGTGGCGTTCATTGCGCAGATATCACTTACGTTCACTGCAATGGCCTTGTAACCCAAATGCTTCAAAGGCATGTACATCAAATCAAAATGCACCCCTTCTACCAACAGATCCGTGGTCACCACTTGATCAAACATTCCTCCAGTAGCAAGGATAGCTGCATCATCTCCAACTCCTTTTAAAGTAGTTTCATGTTGAATAGGGAAATATTGTGTCAAATGCTCGATCAAAGCAAACTCACCAATGGCGCTCAATTCGGTACGTTGTTCCATGCCGCAAAGATAACCTCAAGAAGCGTGCGGACGCACAGCTTTTATCATCAACTGTGGACTTCTTCTGCCATTGTACTCATTGATTTCCAAAGCCGCTAAAACATCCATTGAATTGGATTCAAATACATCCCATTCCTTGGCCATCCCAAATCCAACGGCGTCAATATAACCAAAGGCCCCGGGTTGCTTTAAAGTACATTTCACATGTTTTTGATCGCTACCAATTTTCTTGGGCGGATAAGCATGATGAACATTCTCAAACAAAAACACAGGGGCCATATTGTCTGGTCCGAATGGTGCCATCTTCTTCATTTCTTCTATCCAAGTCATGTCAACTTCAGCGAGTGACAATGGCAAATCAAAATAAACAATTGGCTCTGAGCGTTGATGGTCAAGCATCTCCGACACCACGTCATTGAACTGTTTTGAAAAGGATTCAATCTTTTCAGGAAGCACTGTGAGTCCAGCAGCCATGGTGTGTCCGCCAAACTGTACAATATTCTCTTGGCATCTTTCCAAAGCCTTGTACAAATCAACTCCCTCTATAGATCTTCCACTACCCGCATATACGTCATGGCTTTTGGTAAATACAATCGTAGGTCGATAATAACGTTCTATCAATCGAGAAGCCACAATACCGATTACTCCCTTCAACCATTCTTCATCCCAAACCACAGTGACAAATGCTTCAGCATGCCCATTGTCACTTTCAACTTTTGCCAAGGCCGCTGCAGATACATCTTGATCGATACTGCGACGCGACATGTTAAAGTCCTCCACTTGTTGCGCCAAATCTTCCACTTCTTGAACCTCCTGTGCAATCAACAATTTCACGGCTTCATTTCCGGATGCCACACGACCTGCCGCATTGATTCTGGGTGCCAAAAGAAAAACCAAATCCGTTACATCCCAAGTAGATCTCTTTGTTCCTGACTTGCGCAACAAAGCTGCCAATCCTGGACGTAAGTATCGATTCATCAAATGCAATCCCTTAGCGACCAAGGTTCGATTTTCATCCAACATCGGAACGATATCCGCTCCTGCCGCTATGGCTACCAAATCCAAAAATGTCTCTGGGTGACTTTCCGGGTTGGGGTGACGCATGGTGTAGGCACAAATCAATTTATATCCCACCCCACATCCACTCAATCCAGAAAACGGATATGAGCAATCTCTTCTTTTGGGATTGAGCACCGCGTTGGCATTGGGCAATTCACCTGGTTCATGGTGATCACATACGATAACATCAATACCATTTTCTCTGCACATGGCTATGCGCGCGCCGTCCTTGGTTCCGCAATCCAAAGTGATAATCAACTGTTTTTTTTGATCTATAGCGTGTTGGGCACCCGTGATCGAAAATCCATATCCCTCCTCGTATCGATTGGGGATATAAAAAGATGCACGCGCTCCCAAATTAACCAACCATTCATACATCATCGCAACTGACGTCGTTCCGTCAACATCGTAATCCCCAAAAACCAAAATCTCGGAGTTATTCTCAATGTGCCTGTGCAAGACATCAACCGCCATATCCATATCCTTCATTAGAAAGGGATCATGCTCTGCATGACCCAAAGGTCGCGAAAATGAGATCCAATCCTTAACTTCACGTACCGCTAACAAACGCTCAAATGGCGCTCCTTCCGGTAAATCCTGCAACTTATCATTTCTTTGCTTCCAAATCATGGGGCAAATTTGATGGATTTCAATCTCGATTCCAAATAATGCATAACATCCAAATAAACTGACTTTATGCAACCCTACCTTCTAAGTTGTCGTCTTTTTTGTATATTCACCCCCTCAAAGAGTGTTAATCAATATGAAAACAAGATTTTTCACCGGATTATTCGCGTCAGCTTTGGCTGCTATGATCCTTTTAACGGGTTGTCCAAATCCAGACAACAAAATTCCACCAAACTGTTTTGACGGAATCCTCAATAATGGAGAGCAATTGATCGACTGTGGTGGTCCTTGCGAAGAATGTGACCATTGTATTGATGGAATTTTCCAACCTGATTTGGGAGAAACTTGGTTAGATTGTGGTGGTGAATGTGGTCCATGTGATCCTTGTGCCAACGGTATTCAAGATACCCTTGAATTGGGTGGTGACGAAACAGGTGTTGACTGCGGTGGTACCAATTGTGGACCTTGTGGTGACTTGTGTGGAGATGGATTGTTGAATGGTAACGAAACCCAAATCGACTGTAACGAAGGTCCATACGTTGATAACAACGGTAACAATGTTTACGACTTTGGAGATGTGTACACCGGTAACTGTCAAATCTGCCCTTCTTGCTCAGATGGCATCATGAACGGTACTGAAATCGGTGTCGATTGTGGTGGAACCATGTGTCAAGTTTGTGCCAATGAAAGTAACTGTACCAACAACTTGATTGATGGTGACGAATTCTGGACAGACTGTGGTGGTACCAACTGCCCTGATTGTATGCGAATCGTAGATTGGACAGTGGGTGGTGTAAGTCATACATCCATTACCTATGCGGAGAGCTATTCAAACTTTGATTTTGATGTAACAGGAACAACCATCACCGATGTGAGCTTCCAAGTGAAAATCAACGAACCTGCTTCTGGTTGGATTCCTGGAATCGTTATTAACTTGAATCCTTCTGTAACAGATGCTTTGGTATACTTAGATGCAAATGGAACTTCATATAGCACTACGACAAATGGCGCTTCTGGAACTTTCACTTTGATCAAGTTTACTGACACGCCTGCTCCAGGATATATCCGTGGATCTTTCACAGGTACTTTGAAAGCAAGCAATGGTGCAACAGTAAATATCACCAATGGTTTGTTCCAGGTGAAATTCCAATAAGAAATCTTTAAAATGAAAAAAGCCTCGAAATTCGAGGCTTTTTTCATTTTATGGCTCTCAACATTTCTCTCTTTCCAGGTGGACCAGGAAGTCGCTCTACCTTAAATCCCACTTCCTGCAAATTCCTTCTGACTTGACCCTTTGCACAATAACTCACCCATATTCCACCGGGCTCAAGTAATTCATAACACCGCTGCATAACTTCCATTGTCCACAATTCAGGCTCAACCTGGGGACCAAATGCATCAAAATAAATAACATTGAATTTCTCTTCGGAATGAAAATCCATAATACCCAACCGCTCTTTTCTAAATAAAAATGCTTTCGAAAGTTCGGCATCCCCACCCCAAGGCAACTCATGTATGCGCTGGATTAAATCAACATTACGCTCTCTCGATTTTATCCAGGAATAGATTGATTCTTCGTCAATAGGAAATGGCTCCAACGAAACATAATGCACAGGTTGATTTACTTGCTGGAATGTCATAAGAACATTTAATCCAGTCCCCATTCCTACCTCTAAAATTTTGACATTTTGCACATGACAAGCTTTTAGTCCATGCTCAATAAATACATGATTGGCTTCCTGGTCTGCGCCATGGATAGAATGGTACGTCTCGTTGGCTTCTGGAACAAAAAAGGTAAATGATCCATCTTCCGTTTGAACCAGTTCCCTCGTTCTGCATTTGTTCACCGTCGAATTGTTCATAGGTTTTCTATCCATCTCAAAGCACTTAGAAATCAGATTTTACCTTCGTTCTGTAATTTGAATAACATGGCAAAGAAAACGAAAAGTGCAGTCACAAAAAAGAAGGCTTCCTTCTTTTCAGAAAAAAGCATGAGCTTTTTAGAATCATACATCAACAATGCATCGCCCACGGGCTTTGAATCACCTGGCCAACAATTGTGGTTAGACTATATCCGTCCTTATGTGGATGAATACATGGTGGACACTTACGGAACCGTCGTCGGTGTTATCAACCCCAGCGCTCCTTATAAAATTGTAGTTGAAGCACATGCCGATGAAATTTCATGGTTTGTGCATTATATCACATCTGATGGATTCATTTATCTCCGTCGCAATGGTGGCAGTGATCACATGATTGCGCCAAGTAAGCGTGTAAATATTCATACACCTACTGGTGTGGTGAAGGGAGTATTCGGTTGGCCCGCAATTCACGTGCGCACGCCAGACAAAGAGGAAACGCCTAGCATGAGAAACATCTTCTTGGACGTCGGTGCGGCATCGAAAAAAGAAGTGGAAGATATGGGAATACACGTTGGATGTGTCGCAACTTTTGATGACGAGTTCATGATTTTAAATGATCGCTTTTTTGTGGGTCGTGCATTGGACAACAGAATCGGTGGTTTTATGATTGCTGAGGTTGCCCGTTTATTGAAAGAGCGCAAGGATAAATTGCCGTTTGGCGTTTACTTTACCAACTCTGTTCAAGAAGAGATTGGTTTAAGAGGAGCTGAAATGATTGCACACCGCATCAATCCCGATGTTGCCATTGTTACAGACGTTTGTCACGATAGCTCAACTCCGATGATGAACAAGGTTCGTGACGGAGAATTGTCCGCAGGAAAAGGACCCGTTGTCAGCTACGGCCCGGCAGTTCAAAATAATTTATTGAAGCACATCATTGATGTAGCTGCAAAGAACAAAATAGATATCCAACGCCAAGTAGCTTCAAGAAGCACAGGCACAGATACCGATGCATTTGCATACAGCAATGCAGGTGTTGCAAGTGCATTGATCTCATTGCCCTTGCGCTACATGCACACTACAGTAGAAATGGTGGATAAAAAAGATGTTGAGGATGTTATTGAGTTGATATATGCCAGCTTGAAATCCATCAAAAACAATCAAGATTGGAGATATATCAAATAGTGAATCGGCAAAAAG
>JACCDZ010810848.1_pt1 | contig 30418 bp, 27 predicted proteins | sample 7449551 | NCBI WGS metagenome assembly JACCDZ01 (sample SAMN15323452, study PRJNA562643) | freshwater metagenome | isolation source: river surface water | place: USA:Blue River Watershed | collected 2017-08-18 | reverse complement strand
GCAAGGCATTCCAGTCTTGGGCGGACTTGAGCCGGCCGCAGTGGTTGATCTGGGGGATAAATCACTCAAAGTGCTAATGAGTAATGGCGACCTCGTCGATCTAGGCTGGGAGCAAGGGCTTGCGAATGTGCGCCCCTATATCACGGAGGATAGTCGCGGCGCCGCATACGCTAATGTGCGCGACTTTCTAAAAGCGGGCGATGTAGTCCGAATTGTCAAAGACAACGATGACCAATGGAATTTCAGTCAGGTCCCTGCCATCCAGTCGGCACTGGTTTCACTCGACCCAAGCGATGGCGCCATTCGCTCTTTGATTGGCGGTTTTGACTTCAATCAAAGTCACTACAACCGCGCCACCCAGGGAGCACGCCAACCCGGTTCCAGCTTCAAGCCATTGTTATACACAGCGGCATTGGAGAATGGCTTTACCCCGGCGTCAATTATTAACGACGCTCCGATTGTGATTGAAAATACCAGCACCGGTATTGCCTGGCGCCCCGAGAATGATGACGGCAAATTTGTCGGCCCTATGCGGATGCGCCAGGCGCTTTATCGCTCACGCAACCTTGTATCCATTCGACTATTGCGCAGTATTGGTAGGCAAATAGCATTGGATAGCCTGGCGCGCGTCGGCTTCAAGCCTAAAGAATTCCCGCGCGACCTTACCCTCGCACTGGGTTCTCACGCGCTCACCCCCATGCAAATGGCCACTGCCTATGCCAGCTTTGCCAATGGCGGATTCAAGATTGATCCCTATCTGGTCACACGCATAGAGGAAGACAACGGCAAGGTCGTCTATGAAGCCAAGCCGAAAAAGGTATGTAAAGAGTGTGAGCGCAATGAGCCTCAATATGCTGAGGACGGCTCATTGATAAGTACATCACCTATGGATACCAGTCAGCGGGCACCACGAATAATCGATGCCCGCATCGCCTATCTGATTGACTCCATGCTCAAAGACGTTGTTGATAAAGGTACCGGTCGACTTGCCAAACAACTGGGGCGCAAAGATATTGCCGGCAAAACTGGCACCACCAATGGCCCCCGCGATACCTGGTTCTCTGGCTACAACCCCAATATTGTCGCCAGTGTATGGGTTGGTTTTGATGCCAACACCCTGCTGGGCAGGAAAGAGTTCGGCAATTCCGCTCCCTTACCAATCTGGATCGACTTTATGCGCACTGCACTTGAAGGGGTACCCGATCAACTGCCAAGACAACCCGAAGGCATAGTCACCGTGCGCATCAACCCGGATACCGGTAAGCCCGCCATGCCAGGTGACCCGGATGCTATTTTTGAGGTGTTTTTAGGGGAAGATACCAGCCGCACGTCGGCTGCTGGCCATGAAAACACTGAGCAGGAAACCCTGCCGGATGAGATTTTCTAGCTGTTTAATTAATAACCTTCAGGGATGAAGGTGTTCGCACCCCCATGACCAGCGGTTTAAAGCGGCGTATGCCGCTCTGAGGATTACCCGCGCCTTTACGCGCGGTAATCCATCCGCGCACCTCCAAACTTTTTCCCACTAAAGATTGCCAATCGCTTCGCCCAAATGCGAGCAAGTCAGACTTTTTAATCTGCACCACCAACTCACCATCGAATTCAATCCATACCGATGAATTCACATCTACCCGGACAACCTTGCCACGTACCATGCGGAACCCGGTATCCGTCAAGGTTAAGGATGTAGATGAAAAACTACTCCAGTAGGCATTGCGCCAGACTCCGGTTGGTTTTTTGCGCACACGAGCCTCTACCGACGACAAACAAGACTCTTGCGCCCGATTGGGCGGCACACTGATTTGCATTGCCATGCCCGCACGGATTTGCTCAACTGCCAAGCTTCGGCCGGATTTATCGTATACATGAGCCAACCAGCGCCCGTAGTGATCACGCTTTTCCGCATCAAACCCCAGGAGAACCTCACCGCCAGCATGGGCCACAAATTGTTGCGCACTCGCCAATGATTCTTTCCCCAGTGGCTGACCGCGTTTTTGGCCGACCGTAATTTCTGGTGCGTTGATACCCAGTACTCGCACTGAACGGCCATCGCTCAATTTCAAGGTATCGCCATCCTGCACCTTAGCCACAATAACGGCTGCAGTTTCGGGGTGACCGCACTCCGCCAACACCGATACAGAAGACAACAGACATAAAAAAACGCCGGTGAGTAACCTCACCGGCGTTTTTAGGGATTGTTGCACCAGCTTAAGCTGCACGGTACACCAATTATTATTTCTTGGCGCCACCGATACGGCTGCCGAAACGCTTGGTGAAGCGATCGATACGGCCACCGGTATCAACGATTTTTTGCTTGCCAGTGTAGAAAGGGTGGCATTGGCCGCACACGTCTACGTGGAAGTCTTTACCCAGAGTTGAGCGGGTTTTGAAGTTGTTGCCACAGCTGCAGTTAACAGCTACTTCAACGTAATTTGGATGAATGTCTGCTTTCATGATGAATGCCTTCGTAAGCTGTGCCGCCACCGGGTCTGTTGCCTGGCACCGCACATAGGTTAAAAAAAACGGCTGTTTTTGAAGAGCGGCGATACTATCAGAAAAAAACGCCAACGCAACCGAAAACCCGGGTTTTGCCTAAAATATCACCATCTAATCCCCCGTATCGCAATCAGCTGCACGCAACCACTTTTTCTGCCGCATATAAACCAGCGAATATGGGTTATCCTTCCGGCCACGCAATAGTTAACCGTCTTATTTACCGATGCCTGAATCCCGCTTACTCGAACTAGCCCTGCCGGTGCCGTTAAGGCGCAACTTCGATTATTTACCACCCGTTGATTTTCCCGCCGAACAGCTCGACTCGCTGCAGGCTGGCATCTTGATTCGGGTTCCTTTTGGCCACCAGGAGTTAATCGGTGTGCTTATGGCGGTTAAGTCAGTTAGCTCTTACCAACCTGAAAAGCTACGCCCGGCGATAACTGTTGTCGATCAGCAACCCGCTTTCTGCACAGAATTACTAGAGCTGTGCAGCTGGGCGGCTGACTACTACCAATCCCCACTGGGCGAAGTATTGCAGGCTGCATTGCCAGTGTTGTTGCGCCAGGGCGAGCCGGCGCGTATGCGCGGCGAGCCGGCATTTATGCTAACCACTGAAGGGAAAGGTCTGCCAGAAGGAGCGCTCAAGCGCTCCCCAAAGCAAGCCGCGCTCATCGCGGAACTACAAAAGTTTCCTTATTTACTCCGCCAGGATCTGGAGCAACTAGAGATTCCACGCAGCATCGCGATAACACTGATCGACAAGGGCTTGGTCAAAACGGAAGAGATACAGCTAACCCGTACCGAGCAACCACAAGCCTTATTGAATGAGCAACCACTTACTCTCAGCGATGAACAAGCATTCGCCTTGGCACAGATTGCTCAGGAGGGATTCAAAACCTATTTGCTCGATGGGGCCACTGGCAGCGGCAAAACGGAAATTTATCTGCAAGCCATTGAACACTGCCTCCAGGAGGGTAAACAGGCGCTGGTGTTAGTACCGGAGATAGGCCTGACCCCACAAACAATCCAGCGTTTCCAGCGACGTTTTGCCGTTCCAATTGCAGCCTTGCATTCAGGGCTAAATGATCGCGAGCGGTTGGATGCCTGGCTGCAAGCCCGCGCCGGCATTGCACGCATTGTGATAGGAACCCGCTCGGCGCTATTCACCCCATTCGAGTCATTGGGCATTATCATTATTGATGAGGAGCACGATGGCTCCTTCAAACAGCAGGATGGCTTTCGCTATTCCGCGCGCGATCTGGCGGCGGTCCGCGCGCATCGCCTGAATATCCCGCTTATTCTCGGTTCGGCAACACCGTCACTGGAAACCCTGCACAACGCCGTGCAAGGTCGCTATCTGCATTTACAACTCAAAGCGCGCGCAGGTAGCGCCAAACCACCGGAAGTCCAATTACTGGATATTCGCGGCGAAATACTCCACGACGGTTTCGCACAAGCCAGTATCGACGCCATTGGCGAAACCCTGGAGCGCGGCAACCAGGTACTAGTATTCCTCAATCGTCGCGGCTACGCGCCTACACTGGAATGCCACGATTGTGGCTGGCTCGCCAACTGCAATTTTTGCGATGCACGCATGACCGTGCACCAAACCCCACGTCATTTACATTGCCATCATTGCGATCATCAACGCGCTCTGCCGCGCCGCTGCCCGCAATGTAATTCCAGTCATTTGCAACCTATTGGACAAGGAACCGAGCGCAGTGAGTTAGCACTGCAGGAATTATTTCCCGAACAAAAAATTATTCGCGTGGATCGCGATTCCACGCGCAATAAAAACGCGATGCAAAAATTACTGGAGGATGTGCACAAAGGAGAACCCTGTATTCTCATCGGCACCCAGATGCTGGCCAAAGGCCATCACTTTGCCGATGTAACTCTGGTAGTCATTCTTGATGCCGACGCCGGCTTATTCAGTACCGATTTCCGCGGCCCCGAACGCATGGGTCAATTATTGATGCAAGTTGCCGGGCGCGCCGGGCGCGCCGAAAAACCGGGGCGAGTGGTATTACAAAGCCATCACACCGATCACCCACTGGTACAAACGCTCGTTACACGCGGCTACCATGCCCTGGCCGAATTGATTTTACCCGAGCGTCAGGTCACTGGCTTGCCGCCCTATCGCCAACTGGTCCTGATCCGTGCGGAAAGCAAATTCCCCCAGAAAGCCACAGACTTTCTCGCCTTTGCTCGCCAGCAAGCAGAACTACTATTACCCGCCAACCCAGGCTTGAGCTACCTCGGCCCGTTGCCGGCATTTATGGAAAAACGCGGCGATCGCTTTCGCTATCAATTGCAAATCAACAGCGCACAGCGCAAACCGCTGCAGCAATTGCTGGCTGAATTGGCGATGAAACTCGAAGGCAGTCCGCTCGCCAAAGCCGTGCGCTGGTCGATTGATGTCGACCCGCAAGAAATGGGCTAATACGCCTGATTTAGTGACGACTCCTGACATTCCCTTTACAATCGCGCCCTTGTTTTCACCACTAGATGATATAAACCAGCTCCATGAGTAGAGATTTCGCCAAAAAAGGCCGCGCACCGGCAAAACGCAACAGCGGCAACTCCAGCAGCCAAACACCCGCTTGGTTGTGGTTTATTGCCGGTTTGGTCATGGGCGCGTTTGCGGCGAGCTATTACTTTATTAAAAACCCGGTTGCCGCACCGGCCCCCAAGGAAGATCCAAAACCCAAGGTCACTGAAAACAAAACACCAAAGCCGCGCTTTGACTTTTATAAGTTATTGCAAGAAAGCGAAACCATTGTGCCCGCCAGTGAAGCCGCTGGCGAAGAAAAACCGGCACAACAGGAGGCCGGCGTCGAGTATCTGATCCAGGTGGGCTCATTCCCCAAAGCGGAGGATGCAGATAAGTTGCGCGCGCAGTTGATCCTGTTGAACCTGGATGCGGGTATTGAAAAAGTAGAAATCCGCAAAGGCGAGATATGGCATCGCGTGGTGGTTGGCCCCTTCGATAACCAGAATGCCTTGACCAGCGCCCGTTCACAGCTGGTAAAAAATGAGTACAACGCGTTAGTACTCAAGCGCGCCAAAGCCAAATAATCAGCTCCCCTATTTCCCCCCAAAGGCACTGCTTGAAAAAGCCGTGCCCATCCCCATTTCGATAATTCCTGTTGCGATACCGCACAGCACATGCTTCACATGTGGTTGAATTTTTCTTTAAAGGAAGTCCTGTGACTACGATTCTCTCTGTTCGCCGCGAAGGTCAGGTGGTAATTGGTGGCGACGGCCAGGTATCTCTTGGCAATACCGTCATGAAAGGCAATGCGCGCAAAGTCCGCCGCCTGTATAAAAATCAGGTCCTCGCGGGATTCGCGGGTGGCACTGCCGATGCGTTTACGTTATTCGAGCGCTTTGAGGCCAAGCTCGAAGCCCACAATGGCCAATTGACGCGTGCTGCCGTCGAACTCGCCAAAGACTGGCGAACAGATCGCAACCTGCGCCGTTTGGAGGCGCTGCTGGCAGTCGCCGATAAAGAAGCTTCATTAATCATTACCGGCAACGGCGATGTAATCCAACCCGAAGACGATTTGATTGCAATCGGGTCAGGCGGCAATTACGCGCAAGCTGCCGCGCGCGCGCTGCTGGAAAATACTTCGCTGGATGCGCGCAGCATTGTGGAAAAAGGTTTGAAAATCGCTGGTGATATTTGTGTATTCACCAACCAGAATCACACCATCGAAGTTCTCGATTATTAATTTGATCTTAATTAGCCCGCCGTTTTGACCGTTTATCTAGTGCGGACACGCCGTAAATACCTCCCTGTAGGCTTGTCGTCGACATCCATGTCTCCGACAGTCCGCACTAGATAAACGGTCAAAACAGCTACTTTTGCACCAAGAAATCAAAAGAGTTTTTTATGTCTTCTATGACCCCGCGCGAAATCGTGCACGAATTGGATAAACATATTGTCGGCCAGCAAAACGCCAAACGTGCGGTTGCCATTGCCCTGCGCAATCGCTGGCGCCGCATGCAAGTCGCCGCCGACATGCGCAATGAAATCACTCCGAAAAATATTTTAATGATCGGCCCAACTGGCGTAGGCAAAACTGAAATTGCACGTCGCTTGGCAAAACTAGCCAACGCTCCCTTTATTAAAGTCGAAGCCACCAAATTTACCGAAGTAGGTTATGTTGGTCGCGACGTGGAATCCATTATTCGCGATCTGGTCGACGTCGCTATAAAAATGCGTCGCGAACAAGCGGTTAAAGCCGTGCAACATCGCGCCGCCGAAGCGGCGGAAGATCGCATTCTGGATGCACTGCTCCCTCCCGCGCGCGACTTATCGGCAGAAGAAAGTAAACACGAATCAGGCACCCGCCAAATCTTTCGCAAAAAATTGCGCGAAGGTGACCTCGACGATAAAGAAATTGAAGTTGATCTCGCCGCAACCCCCGTTGGAGTTGAAATCATGGCCCCACCGGGCATGGAGGAAATGACCAACCAATTGCAGAGCATGTTTTCATCGCTAGGGCGCGATAAAACTAAAAAAACCAAAATCACCGTGAAAAAGGCCTTCAAGCAATTGCAGGACGAAGAGGCGGCGAAATTGGTGAGCGAAGAGGATATCAAAGCCCAAGCCATCGAAGCGGCCGAGCAAAACGGCATTGTGTTTATTGATGAGATCGACAAAGTTGCCCGACGCGGTAATGTAAGCGGTGCCGATGTTTCGCGCGAAGGTGTGCAACGTGATTTGCTGCCACTAATTGAAGGCTGCACCGTCTCCACCAAGCACGGCATGATTAAAACTGATCACATTTTGTTTATCACCTCCGGCGCATTCCATTTAAGTAAACCATCCGATTTGATTCCAGAATTGCAAGGCCGCCTGCCCATTCGCGTGGAGCTGCAAGCACTAACGCCGGGTGATTTTGAACGCATCCTCACCGAGCCCAAAGCATCGCTCACCGAACAGCAGCAAGCACTGCTTAAAACCGAAGGCGTGGACATTTCCTTTACCAAAGACGGTATTCGCCGCATCGCCGAAACCGCATTTGAAGTAAATGAGCGCACCGAAAATATCGGCGCACGCCGCTTGCATACGATTTTGGAGCGTTTGCTGGAAGACGTTTCTTTCGATGCGGGCAATGGCAACAACTCAGTAGAAATCAATGCAGATTATGTTGAGAAGCACCTGGGTGAGCTGGCCAAAAACGAAGACTTGAGCCGGTATATCCTCTAATGACCATCCAAGGCGACAACAACAAAACACCCAGCAAAATCAAGTTGCATAAACAATCGCAACAGCTTGAGCTGCACTTTGACGGCGAGCAATTTTTATTGCCCGCCGAATTTCTACGCGTTCACTCGCCCAGTGCCGAAGTCAAAGGTCATGGCCCTGGGCAAGAAGTGCTGCAATTTGGAAAAAAGGACGTCGCAATTAACGGTATTGAGCGCGCTGGAAACTACGCGCTCAAACTCATTTTTAGTGATGGCCACGACAGCGGCATTTTTACGTGGAGTTACTTTTACGACCTGGGAAAAAATCAGACGCAGCTGTGGAGTGAATACTTGCAAAAGTTACACGCCGCCGGCAAAAGCCGCGAGAAAGATACCAGCGTCGTGAAATTTATTAACTAGCAATCATCCACTACTTATTCCACACCACTCCAGCTCACCACACCGGTGTAAGCCGTTGCCAAAATCACCAAGCCAAAAGCGATACGGTACCAGGCAAAAATTTCATAGGTGTGGTTAGCCACAAAACGTACCAGCGTTCTCACTGCCAGCCATGCGGCAAAAAAGGCGGTGATAAATCCTGCAGCAAACATAGGCAAGTCACTGGCGTGCAATAAATCGCGGTGTTTATAGATGTCGTAAAAGGTTGCAGCGAACATCGTGGGCACGGCGAGAAAAAACGAAAACTCAGCCGCGACCTTGCGATCCAGCCCAATAAATAAGCCGCCGATAATCGTTGCCCCTGAACGCGATGTGCCTGGCACCATAGACACCACCTGAAACAAGCCGACTTTTAACGCATCTTTCCAGCTCAAATCATCCACATTTTGAACACGAACTTGATGGGTACGACGCTCCGCCCAAAGAATTATAATGCCACCTAGAATCAACATGGTGGCCACGCTCAAGGGGTTAAACAAATAAGTTTTGATTATTGAAATAAACAGCACACCAAAAAACGCGGCGGGCAAGAAAGCAATCAATAGATTGGCGATGAAACGCTGGGCTTTGGTATCGCTGAACATGCCCAAAGCAACTCCAATAAATTTCTGTCGGTACTCCACCACTACCGCAAGGATGGCACCTAACTGAATTGCAATTTCAAATACGCGCCCATCGTTGTGAAAATTAATCAGGTCCGCCATCACAATCAAATGCCCGGTACTGGAGATAGGCAGGAATTCAGTAAGCCCCTCTACCAGCCCCAATACAATTGCTTTAATAATCAGTAAAAAGTCCACCGTCAGCTCCCGGATGAAGAAATCGCGGCGCAGTCTGCGCCAGTTCCACAAGGTTTGCAAACTCTGTGCCCATAAGTTGGGCACTAGTGAGTTATAATTCTTTCCACCATCTCCGGAGGACAGCTTTATGAAGTCAGCACTTTCTCGTTTACTGGCAATCGCGACCGTGATGTTACTCAGTGCCTGTGCCCAAATACGCTATGGCGATGATTTTAAATCCGGCACCGACTTCAATAACCTAAAAACCTATCAATGGCGCAGCACCGCGGTTGATATTGGCGGAATTGATAAAAGTTTGCTGCAACAACTGGCGGACGCGCAACTGCGCGCACAAGGTTTTACCCCGAGTGATTCGGCACCGGATGTACTGCTGGATCTGCAAGTTTTTTCGCGCGTTAGCAGTGGCGGCAATACCAGTATCGGAATCGGTATAGGCATGCCGATGGGACGACACGGCAGCATTGGACTGGGGACCGGAACATTGCTGGGGCAAGGAAAACAGGAAGGCGTAATAGTGGTAGACATCACTCAGGCTAAATCCAATACCCTGATTTGGCGAGGTACCGCCGAAGGAATCCCGCTAATTAATTTTTCCCTCAAGGCAGAAAATAAATTGCGTGAAACTTTTACGCAATTATTGCAACAGTTTCCTCCGCAAACTGCCGCCAAGTAATTTAACTAACAACTATTTTTAGTAGTTTACTGTGGGCACCACTAGGGCTCACGTTAATTGCATTTCCGTCGATGTCATTGGTCCAGTCAGAGTGATGCCCATGTCTAGCCCGTCCCCCGCTCGCCTTTCTGCCGAAGGCATTTTTTTATTAATTGGTATGGCTATTGGCTGGGGCATTAATTGGCCCATCATGAAATTTATTCTGCAGGAAATTCCGCCGCTGAGTTTTCGCGGGTTTTGTTTGCTCCTGGGAGGATTGGGAATTCTTGGACTGGCGCGCGCATCCGGTCTCAGGTTGCAAATTCCGAGCGGCTACGTGCAAAAGGTGATGTGGGTTTGCGCCTTCAATATTATTGGTTGGAACATTCTGGCCACGTACGGTTTGAGCTTGTTGCCTGCCGGGCGCTCTGCACTATTGGGTTACACCATGCCCATTTGGGCAGTATTACTTTCAGTATGGATACTCAAGGATAAATTTACCCCGCGTGTTGGCGTTGCTCTGCTGCTAGGCAGCGGTGGGGTATTGGCATTGCTCAGCGAAACGTTATTGAGCTGGTTCGGTGGACCGATTAATTACGACTTGTTTATAGGTGCCGTATTTATGGTTGTGGCCGCCTGGAGCTGGGGCGCGGGCACGGTGATGATGAAGCGCTGGCAAATCCCGATGCACAGCGTAGCGTTGACCGGTTGGCTGTTATTGCTGGCAAGCATTCCTATTTTGATCGCCGCAGTGTTTATTGATGGTGCGCCACAAAAAATACCCTCGACGCTGGTGCTATGGGGCGTGGTTTACAATGTATTTATTGCTTTTATGTTTTGTTATTGGGCTTGGGTTCGTTTGGTTAGCCTGGTTCCGGTAAGCGTGTCTTCGCTTTCATCACTGATCACACCATTGATTGGCGTTATTTCTGGAATTTTATTATTGGGTGAGAAACCCGGCTGGCCGGAAATCAGCGCCACCTTATTAATTCTTGGCGCTGTGGCCGTAGTCAACTCGGGAGCAAAACCAACTCAAACCTCTACCGGTAAAGAATGAGCCAATGCGATGAGATTTTTATGCGGCAGAATTTCTGCCGCATAGGCTATTACCTCCACACCAGCCGCCTTTGCCTGACGTAAAGTAGCACCGTATAACTGATCAATATGGCCGGCGGGTTTCACCGATTTGATACCCGTGTGCTGGACGCAGAAAAATAATACTGACCTATGCCCCTGCTTCACCATCGCTATCAACTCGCGCAAATGTTTACTGCCGCGCTCGCTAACCGCATCAGGAAAAAATCCTTCGCCTTCCGCCTCCATCAAGGTCACATTTTTTACCTCCACATAACACTGACGCGCATCATCCGGATTTTCGCTCAACAAGAAATCAATTCGCGATTTTTCCCGACCGTATACCTGCTCACGTTTCAGTAACGCATAGCCGTGTAATTCTGCAATTACACCCGCAGCAATTGCCGCCCCCACCAACTCATTGGCGCGCGCAGTATTGATCCCCGCCAGATGATTGCCCGGTGTGGTAACCAATTCCAGAGTTTGGGGATACTTGCGGGTTTTGCTCTCGCTCACCGAGTACCAGCAAGGGCTTTCGGGCAGCACACAATTTTTCATCGAACCGGTGTTGGGGCAGTGAATGGTTAGCTCGCCGCCATCCGCAAGGCGGATATCCGCCAGAAATCGTTTATAACGGCGGAGCAATATTGCTGGATACAACTGGGACATAAACGGAACTTCGATGCTGAAAGCCAAGTGATGAACTAATGATAAATGACAAATTAACGACAAATTGAACCACAAACGCGCCATTTTGGGGCTATAGTTTTTGCTTGGGGTCGATTGGCAGCAGGTTCCAGAAACACTCGGGTAATCCATTGAGTGACGAGCAAAAAACGCTAGCACTCCTATATGTTATCTGATAGCTTGCTCCCCCTTCTAATTCTGCCTACCTAATAAAGGCAGTGAATGACGATCCAGGAAGTCCTACGAGGCGCTAACCACTATGGCGAAAAAATCACCCTCTACTGAAACCTTCGCGCTACGTCCTTTTACTCCCTACGTGGAGAAAAAAGGCGAAGAGTACATGAACGATAGCCAGAAGCTGCATTTCCGTAATCTGCTGCTCAACTGGCGTTCAGAGCTGATGGAAGAAGTAGACCGCACCGTGAGCCACATGAAAGATGAAGCGGCTAACTTCCCAGACCCAGCTGACCGTGCCAGCCAGGAGGAAGAATTCAGCCTGGAACTGCGCACCCGCGACCGCGAGCGCAAGCTGATCAAGAAAATTGATAGCACGTTGGAGCTGATCGAAAACAACGATTACGGTTACTGTGATGCCTGCGGTGTTGAGATTGGCATCCGTCGCCTGGAAGCTCGCCCAACCGCGACCCTCTGCGTTGATTGCAAGACCCTCGCAGAAATCAAAGAAAAACAAATCGGCGGCTAATCCGCCGACCTCGAGGTGGGTGCGCCCACCTCATCGCTATGCCCTTCGCTATCGCCATCACCAAAGCACCAATTCCCTATATCGGCAGATTTGCCCCATCGCCTTCTGGCCCATTACATTTCGGCTCGCTAGTCACTGCACTCGCCAGTTACCTGGATGCTAAAGCCCATGGCGGACAATGGCTGGTACGCATGGAGGATCTTGACCCGCCGCGCGAACAGCCGGGCGCAGCAACTGCCATCCTGCACTGCCTTGAGGGACATGGGCTGAATTGGGATGGCGAGGTTATCTACCAAAGCCAGCGGCACCAAGCCTATCAGGATTGCCTGGAAAGCCTGGTCAGCCGCCACTGGGTCTACCCCTGCGGTTGCTCGCGCCAGGATCTTGCCAGTATGGGGGGCATCTACAACGGCCACTGCCGCAATCACCCAGTCAATCTGGCCCAACCCTATTCATTGCGCCTCAAACTGTACGATATTGAGGGCTATACCAGCGCCGATGAAATTCACTTCCATGACCTGATTCAGGGCCCTCAAGCACAAAACCTGCGCACTCAGGCGGGTGACCAAATTGTGAAACGACGCGATGGTTTTTATGCCTATCAACTCGCCGTAGTCGTTGATGACATTGTCCAAGGAATTACCCATGTGATTCGCGGTGCCGATTTGCTCGAAGTCACTGGCCGCCAACTTTTCTTCTTTGAATTGCTGGGCGCGGGGCGCCCCGCCTTTGGCCATGTACCCTTGGCAGTGCAGGAAAACGGCCAGAAGCTGAGTAAGCAAAATCACGCTCGCGCAATCGACGTCAATGCCGCAAGCAGGAACCTGTGGCGTGGTCTAGAGTTTTTAGGGCAAAATCCGCCCGCCGATTTGGCGGATGCTTCAACCAGCGAAATTCTGGACTGGGGATTGCATTACTGGCACAGAAACAAAATCAAGGGCCTCAGCCACCTATACTTGGATAATGACTGGTCGTAGATAAAGCACAGGCCGAAAACAATAACATCAATCTGGCTGCCCTACCGCACCACTTTGGACCTCTAAATCATGAACAATCAACGCCTGGTCATCTTACTGCTGCTGATTGCCTATATATTTTCACCCAGCTTGTTTAACTGGATTATCAACCCGGAAGGCGCTTGGTACCGACCTTATATCGTCTGGATACTGGTGATTGTGATTGCGTTTGTGATACAGCTGCGGCGCAAAAAATATCAGGATTTGGATTAACTCGGTCCTACCGGATTATCAACTAATAACTTTATAAGAATTCATAATGACTTTTGACCTCAGCCAAGTTGCACTTATCGGTATCGGCTACCTGTTGCTTTTGTTTGGTATCGCCTGGATTACCGAGCGCGGCTGGATTCCGGAATCAGTAACATCGCACCCGATAACTTATGTCCTCTCGCTAGGTATTTTTGCCAGCGCCTGGGCATTTTACGGCGTCATCGACCTCGCCTTCCAATATGGCTATGGCGCATTGGCTTATTACTTGGGCACAGGTGCTCTCTTCCTGTTCGCGCCGGTAGCCTTGGCGCCCTTGGCAGAGTTGGCGCGGCGCCATCAAGTACACTCACTCGCTGACCTGCTGGTATTTCGCTACCACAGCCACAGTGTGGGTGCACTGACCACCCTTTGCATGCTGTGCGGGATCTTGCCGCTGATGGCGTTGCAGATCCAGGCTATTGCCGACACCATGCATATCCTGACCGTTAGTTCCAATCCCTCGCTGCCGCTGGCCGGTACCGGGCTGACATTTAAGGACGTGATGGCACTCTGTTATTGCGCGATACTCGCATTTTTCACCATTTCATTCGGCGCCAACCGGGATCAGCATCGCGGCCTGATTACCGCGATGGCATTTGAGTCACTATTGAAAGTATTCGCGCTCTGCGCCGTTGGATTGGTCGCGGTTTACGGGGTTTTTGACGGACTGGATGGACTGGATCAATGGCTGCTGGATCACCCGGAAAACCTGGCCCTGCTGCATACCCCAATCCACACAGATTCCGCCCACACATTACTACTGGTGTTTGTCGCGACAGCCGTTACCATGCCACATATCTTCCATCTGGGACTCGCAGAAAACCCGCTGATGCGTAACTCTCACACTGTTACCTGGGCGTTCCCACTATTTCTGTTGCTGATGGCGCTGCCGATATTTCCAATCCTCTGGGCCGGTACTGAACTCTCGGTTCCCTTACCGCCGCAATACTATTCGATCGGGGTTCCCATCCTGTTTGACTCGCCCGGCCTGACCCTGCTCGCCTTCCTCGGCGGGCTCTCGGCCGCGACTGGCGCCATGGTGATCATTTCTCTGGCCTTGGCAACCATGGTGATGAACCATTGGCTATTGCCCAGCCTTAAACTGCGCACCCGCACAGATCTCTACACGCAACTGATTTGGTTGCGCCGAGTGCTGATCGCCGCCATCTTTGCCGGGGGTTATGTATTTTACTGGGTACTGGACAATCGCTTCAGCCTTGCCCATCTTGCCATGACTGCTTTCATAGAAACCCTACAATTCCTGCCCGCGACCTTCGCTATTGTGTTCTGGAGCAAGGGCAACAAACGCGGGTTAATCGCCGGCCTATCGGTAGGCACCAGCATCTGGGGAATTGGCTTGTTACTGCCGATCCTCACCGGTCTTGAATATATCCAGATACCACTGTTTCACTTAAACGTCCCGGTCGGCATCGAGTACTGGAGCCAGGTCACCCTGATCTCGCTGGGGCTTAACGCATTCTTCTTTATCGTAATATCACTGTTTACACGCCAATCCGATGACGAGCAGTACAGCGCCGAACTTTGCGCCGCCGACGAACTTAGCCACCCCGTGCGGCAAGCGCTGGACGTGCACTCAGCATCTGAATTCAAACATCGCCTCGCCAAACCCCTGGGCAAAGTGACAGCGAGCCGCGAAGTGGATATTGCCCTTCAGGAACTTAACCTCAGCATTGATGAGCGTCGTCCCTATGCCTTGCGCCGCCTGCGCGACCAGATCGAAGGTAACCTCTCCAGCCTGATGGGTATTCACGTCGCCAGCGAAATCATGGACAAGTACATCCCCCATGTCACTGCCGAGGCCCAGAGCACGGTGGATATTAACCTGATTGAAAACCGCCTCGCCCAGTACCGCGACCATCTGACAGGTATGGCCGCCGAGTTAAACACACTGCGCCTGTATCACCGCAAGACTCTGGAGGAGCTACCGATGGCGGTCTGCTCGCTCGGACGCGATATGGAGGTATTGATGTGGAACCGCGCCATGGCGAACCTGACCCAAATTCCCACCGAGGACGTGACTGGCTCATACCTGGAGGATATTCCCGAGCCCTGGTGCAGCCTGTTGATCGATTTCAGCCAAAGTGGCGAACCCCATTTTTATCGCCGCGAGATAGAGCTTAACAACCGCCCCCACTGGATCAGCCTGCACAAAGCCAACATTGAAGGCCCCATTACGGCTGGTGTTTATGATCAGGTAATGCTGCTTGAAGACGTAACGGAAACCCAGTTGCTGGAACAGGAGCTAGTCCATTCAGAGCGGCTTGCCTCTGTAGGGCGACTCGCAGCAGGTGTCGCACATGAAATTGGCAACCCTATTACCGGCATCGCGTGCCTGGCCCAAAACCTGAAATACGACTCGAGTGACCCGAAAGAAGTATTGGAAACGGCGGAACAAATTCTCAGCCAAACCGATAGGGTGGGCCGGATAGTTCAGTCGCTGGTGAGCTTTTCGCACGCCGGCCACGCCAGCAAATCCGAGTTTGAAGCTGTTTCCATTCGTGACTGCGCGAATGAAGCGATTCATCTGTTGTCGCTGCAAAAGGAAAAAACCCAGGTACTTTTCTGCAATGACATCCCAAAAACTGCCATTATTGCAGGTGATGCTCAACGCATTATTCAGGTTTTTATAAATCTTTTATCTAACGCACGGGATGCCAGCCCTGAGCAAGGGCGTGTTATGCTTGAAAGTAACGAAGATGAGGATTCGGTAACAGTAACTGTTACCGATGAGGGACACGGTATCCCTCCAGAGCTGATCGAGCGAATTCTCGAACCCTTCTTCACCACCAAAGAACCGGGTGAAGGTACAGGTTTGGGTTTGGCCATGGTTTACAGCATTATTGAAGACCACAGCGGCCACATGGACATCATCAGTCCCGCCGACCCGGTTCACAATCGTGGCGCACAATTCGTAATAACATTGCCCCGTCATCTTGATGCATTCATGGACGCCTGACAGGATGAACTCGCGACCCGGCCAACCCCGGGTCAGACCGTAACACCTAACGCAAGACCCGGATAGCTATGAGTAAGATTCTGATTGTTGAAGACGAAACCATCATCCGCAATGCCCTGCGCAAATTGCTGGAGCGCAACCAGTACGAGGTCAGCGAGGCCCCGTCGGTAAAAGAAGCTACATCCAAGTTCCAACTCAAAGATTTCGACCTGATCATCAGTGACCTGCGCCTACCCGGCGCCCCCGGCACCGACCTGATCAAACTCGCGGGCGACACCCCCGTCCTCATCATGACCAGCTATGCGAGCCTGCGTTCAGCGGTGGACTCCATGCGCATGGGCGCGGTGGACTATATAGCCAAACCCTTTGATCATGATGAGATGGTCAACGCGGTCAAGCGCGTTATTGGCAAGGCTAAAGCGGCCAACAAAGCCGCTCCAGCGAGCCAAGCGGCCAGCAGCGCAATCGCCGGGATGATTGGCGCCAGTGATGTAATGCAGGACCTCTACAATCGCATCCACAAAGTTGCACCGACCAACGCCACCGTCTTGGTCCACGGAGAAACCGGCACCGGCAAAGAGCTTGTCGCTCGCGCCTTGCACGAGGAGAGCAATCGCAACAACCACTTAATGATTTCAGTGAACTGCGCTGCGATTCCAGACACACTTATTGAATCAGAGCTCTTCGGTTATGAAAAAGGTGCCTTTACCGGCGCCTCCAACAACCGTGAGGGCCTCGTAGCCGCTGCTGACGGTGGCACCCTGTTCCTCGACGAAATCGGTGAATTGCCACTGGAAGCCCAAGCGCGCCTGCTGCGCGTACTACAAGAAGGTGAGGTTCGACCACTAGGCTCGGTCGAGTCGCGCAAAGTCGATGTGCGCCTGGTCGCCGCAACCCACCGCGATCTGCGCAAGCTCGCCAAAGAAGGCAAGTTTCGCGAAGACCTCTACTTCCGTATCAACGTAGTTCAGTTGGAATTACCACCGCTGCGGGAGCGCGGGCGCGACATTATCAACATCGCAGAATCTCTGTTACAGCGCTATTGCAGTCAGTTTAGTAAACCACAGCTCAAACTGTCGTCTGCGGCAATGGATGCCATCATGAGCTACAACTGGCCGGGCAACGTACGCGAATTGGAAAACGCCATGCAACGCGCGGTGATTCTGTGCGAGGACAGCGCGGAAATTGGCGATCACCTGCTGTCCATCGATATGGACAACCGCGATATGGACGACAATACCGGTAGCTCACTTATTGAAGCTCCACGCCTCGCGGGTCGCAGCAGCAGCCGCCAAGACGCCGGCGAAGATTTATCACTGGAGGATTATTTCCAGCGTTTCGTGCTAGAGCATCAGGACACCATGAGCGAAACCGAACTCGCACGCAAGCTCGGGGTCAGCCGCAAGTGCCTCTGGGAGCGGCGTCAACGCCTTGGCATCCCTAGAACCAAAGCTTCGGCATCGGCGACAACTGCCAAATAAGCTTTTTAGCTACTCGAAACAAAAAAAATCCCCGTTATGCCAAAAGCAACGGGGATTTTTGTTTACAGTGACACAAATGCAAATAAATACGTCAAAAGTTATCATTTTGATGCCAAATCGTTACCCCGAACCACGAGAGTGTTACCGTAAAAAAACTGTTACTTGTGCTACCCACCCGTAACAAACTTGATACCGACCTGTAACCCTTCGAAATAACAAAAAGAAATAAGAACCCCTCGAAAAAACATAACATATTGTTTTTATTGAGATTTTAAAACTTGGCACAACAACTGCCTTATGTGGGCCATAACAAAAACAAACAATAAGAATTAATTAACAAAATCTAATAACAACAACAAATAATAAGAAGCGGAAAAAACTTAAAAATAACAACAATAGACAATAAGAAACTGAAAAAAACGAATAACAACAAGAAACAATAAGAAACTGAAAAAAAAACGAACATAACAACAAGAAATAATAACAACAGAAGATAAATAATAATAACGTAAACAATAACTTAGATTGACCACGCTAGAAGACAAGAGCAATAAGACAGTAAAATAAAGCGGACTACTGACTAGGCACAGGATGGGATAGCACGCGAGATTGGATGTTTGCCACGGAGGCAACCCATTGAGATGCCAAGATGCAGCACTTCGGTGCTACCCTCCAGCGGGAAAGCGAAAGCTTTCCCGTTTTGCTTTCTACCTCCCGACTCAAAAGCTAACCATTAATTGCACACATACTAGACCGCTCGTACAACTAAAACGTTCAACCATGGAATTTGCCGGCTGGCGCCAGCTTGTCGTAAAAAACCCTGATCATCTGCTAAACTCGCGTTTTCCATGCAACTGACTGCTAAATTACCTGCGAGAAACCATGCTCAAACGCTTGCTTAACCTCTTTACCTCAAAAGATTCCAGCAAAGTATCCGGCCCCACCACCCGCGAGGGTGCAGTTTCTATTCCACGCGACCAGCACAGTATCTCTCGCAAAAATATCAGTCAGGCGGCCATTAAAATCATCAAGCAGCTGGAAGATGCAGGTTACTCCGCTTACCTCGTTGGCGGTGGCGTGCGCGATTTGCTACTCGGCAATCATCCCAAAGATTTTGATGTCGCAACTAACGCAAAACCAGAAGAAGTGAAACGCTTGTTTCGCAGCGCTCGCATAGTTGGTCGCCGCTTCCAGATAGTTCATGTGCGCATGGGGCGTGAAGTGATTGAGGTTACGACCTTCCGCGGCCATCACGATGACAGCTCCCAGCACGCAGCACGCAGCGAAGACGGTATGTTATTGCGTGACAATGTGTATGGCACTTTGGAAACCGATGCCATGCGTCGCGACTTTACCGTCAATGCGCTCTATTACACACTGAAAGACTTTTCGGTCATCGACTACTGCAAAGGAGTGGAAGACCTGAAAAGCCGTACCCTGCGGATGATTGGCGACCCAGCCACCCGATACAAGGAAGACCCGGTACGCATACTGCGCGCCCTGCGCTTTGCAGCCAAACTGGGCTTTAACATAGAGGCTAAAACCGCCAAGCCCATTCGCGAACTGGGAAACCTCTTGCTGAATGTGTCTGATGCACGCCTGTTTGAAGAAGTGCTCAAACTCTTCCTTGGCGGCTCTGCAACAGCAACGTTTAATCTCCTGCGTGAATACGATCTGTTAGTCCACCTGTTCCCCGGCACAGACATCGCACTCAAAGCCAAAGACGAGATTGGTGCGAACCTGATCGAGCAGTGCATGATCAATACCGACAAACGCATCCGTGCCGACAAAACTGTCACCCCGGCCTTTATTTATGCCGCGCTGCTCTGGCCTGCCGTACAACAGCAGTTCAAGTTGCTGTCTGGACAGATGACGCCCGCCCAAGCCTGGGCGCAAGCTGGTACCAATGCAATTAACCAACAGTTAACGCGCACGGCCGTGCCCAAACGGTTCCTGATTCCCATGCGCGAGATTTGGGACTTGCAGCAGCGCCTACCCAACCGTTTGGGGATGCGCGCTTTGCGGACGTTGGATCACCCACGCTTCCGTGCGGCCTACGATTTCCTGTTGATGCGTGAAGCTGCCGGCGAAGCTCTGGATGGGCTCGGCGTTTGGTGGACTAATTACCAAACCGCCAACGACGAAGAGCGCGAACAAATGGTGAAGGAATTAGCGCGCCAGGGCATCAAAACCGGCGGCAGCAAACCACGCCGTCGCCGCGGGCCGCGTAAGCCCAAATCGGATACTGCAAGCAGCGGGAACGAATAACCCATGGTGTTGGCCTACATAGGGCTGGGTAGCAATCTGGAGGATCCGACGGGGCAGGTTAACCGCGCCTTCCTCGAACTGGATTTGCTAGCGGACACGCGGCTGGTTGCCCGCTCAGCACTTTATCGAAGCCGTGCCATAGGCCCGGAACAGCCGGATTACATCAATGCGGTGGCGCAGCTGGAGACCCGCCTCGCCCCTCTGGATTTACTGGATGCGCTTCAATCCATAGAACAAGCGCACCGACGCGTGCGGCTGCAGCATTGGGGGCCGCGTACTCTGGACTTGGATTTGCTACTTTATGGCCATCAATCCATCCAGCTTCCGCGCCTGACTGTACCCCACCCCTACCTGACCCAGCGTAGCTTTGTACTCTACCCGCTGGCGGATATAGACCCGAACTTACAACTACCGGATGGCATTTCCTTGCAAACCCTGTTGAGCCAATGCCCTTTTGAAGGCTTGGCACGTTTGCCAGAGAATCGCTAACCGGCGCAAGGAGTTACTGTGGACGCTGTCTTTGAAGAATTAGGCCTGGACCTCACCAATACCAAACTTCCGCGCTACATCGCCGTGGAAGGTTGCATTGGTGTCGGAAAGACCACCCTCGCGCGCAATATTGCCCGCCTGTTCAACTACGATATGCTGCTGGAGCAGCCGGAAGAAAATCCGTTTCTGGAGCGTTTCTATCGCGACCCAAAATCCACCGCGCTACCGACGCAATTATTCTTTTTGTTTCAACGTGCCAATCAATTACAAAATCTAAAGCAGGACGATATTTTCGAACCCGTACGCGTCGCTGATTTTTTAATTGAAAAAGATCAACTGTTTGCACGGGTAACGCTGGATGATGATGAGTTAAATATCTATCGCCAGGTGTATGACAAGCTGGTGATCAATGCCGCCAAACCGGATCTGGTGATTTATTTACAGGCACCACTCGATGTATTGCTCGACCGCATTCGTCAGCGTGGCATTAGCGCCGAGCAATACATAAGCGCCGATTATCTAAAAGCACTCAATGACGCCTATACTGAATTTTTCCATTTTTACGATGGCGCACCGCTACTGATTGTCAACGCCAAGGATTTAAATCTGGCGAAGAATCGCGACCACTTTAAACAGCTGGTGGAATACATACTCACCATCAAAAGCGGTCGCCACTATTACAATCCAGTGCCTGCACTCTAATTGTTTTTCTCACAGCGAGAACTGCCATGCCTTACGGAACCATAAACAGCACCACCTCCACGGCAAACACTGCACTTACCAAAAGCATCACGATAAACACACTCAATAAATTAAAAAGTAGCGGTGAGAAATTTGTAGTTATCTCACTGTACGACGCGCACATGGCGGCGATGGCACAGCGCTGTGGTGTAGAAGTAGTATTAATTGGCGATTCACTCGGCATGACGGTGTTGGGATATGACAGCACGATTCCCGTCACCATGGAACAAATGATTTATCACGTGGAAGCCGTAGCGCGCGGTAATAAAAAATCCTTAATCATTGGCGACCTGCCATTTATGACCTACGCCACACCAGAGGACGCTATGCGCAATTGCATGCGCATCATGCAAGCCGGTGCGCAGATGGTAAAACTCGAAGGCGGGGCTTGGCTGGCAGATACAGTGCGTATGCTTGCCGAACGCGGCGTACCTGTGTGCGCACACCTGGGGTTAACACCGCAATCGGTGAATAAATTTGGCGGTTTCCGCGTGCAAGGGCGCGATCAGGAAGGCGCCGAAAAAATTCTCGCGGATGCTAAATTACTCGCGGATGCCGGCGCTGATTTACTGGTACTGGAATGCGTACCCGCTGCACTCGCCGCGCAAATTACCCGTGAGATTGCCATCCCCACTATCGGCATAGGCGCAGGCCGAGATGTCGATGCACAAGTATTAGTAATTAACGATATTCTCGGCCTAACAGAACAGCCACCCAAATTTTCCAAAAACTTTTTATTGGAGGCAAAGGATATTCCTGGAGCCATGCAAAAATATGTCGCCGACGTAAAAGCTGGCACATTTCCCGGTGACGATAATATTTTTAATTAATGTCGCGCACTGGCACTGTGGGCCAAAACCTGATTCCAAACAAAGCCGCTGCAATTGCAGCGGCTTTTTTATATCCATGCCCACGACTGAAAAGCAGCGCTGATTATTTTTCTTGCTACACTGACAGGCTATCGGCAGTTAACTTATACATGGCCACTACCAAGTTTTTGCAACTATTATTTTTATAAGGCCAGCCTCTATATGCCCCGCGATAACAGGAAATTATTATGCTTAGCCCTCTCACAGTTAACACAGTTCGGATACCTAACAAAACTCTGCTTGTTCTCACCTTAAGCCTATTGATTGCCGCCGCCCCGGGTGTAATGGCGACTTCGGCAATTGAAAAAACTGCTGCAACACCATTAGCAGAGAGTTCACCAATCGGCTGGGATGCTTATTACGCAATCTCTAAATCACTGCACGAAAAAGATGAAGCGGTAATTGCCGCCGAATTAACAAAGCTCAACAAAAAAACAGCGGAGCTACCGGCAGCCACCAAAGAATTTGGTTTTGAAATTAATCAGCCCATCGAATGGTTTGCCTCTGTTGAAGGCAAACGGGTGATGGATATTATTCTCTCTTTCCAAACTCCGTCCGGGGGCTGGTCCAAACGTACCGATATGGCCAAGGCGCTGCGCCAACCGGGACAAGCATTTGGTACCGAAGAGGATTACGTCCCGACGTTCGATAACGGCGCAACCAGCACCCAATTGTTATTACTCGCGAAAGCTCACAAGGCTACCGGAGATACGCGCTACGCTGATGCCTTTGCGCGCGGCTTGGCATTGGTGTTAACCGCGCAATATCCCAATGGTGGTTGGCCGCAAAGTTTTCCCTTGCGCGGTAGCTATCACGACCACATCACTTACAATGATGCATTGATGCGCGACCTCATGCTGGTATTAAACAATGTCGCCCACGCTAAAAATGAATTTACGTTTGTGTCTAAAGCCCAACAACAAGCCGCACGAAATAGCCTTGCGCGCGCACTGGATTGCGTCATAAAAACCCAGGTAGTCGTCGATGGAAAATTAACAGTCTGGGGCGCACAGCATGATGCAAAAACATTGCAGCCCGCCAAAGCGCGCGCCTATGAAATGATTTCACTCACCAGCTCAGAAAGCGTGTGGATGCTGGACTTTTTAATGGATCTGGATAACCCAAGCGCGGCAATTGTGCAGTCGGTACACGCCGCTGCGAGCTGGTATGAGCGAAGCAAAATAACCGGTAAGACCTGGGTGCGCGGCGCGGTAAGTTTGGACGATGATAAAAATGCGCCGCCACTCTGGGCGCGTTTTTATGAAATAGGCACCAATAAACCGGTGTTTGGCGATCGCGACGATTCGATTCACTATGCAATAGGAGAAGTATCAGAGGAACGACGCCTTGGTTACGCCTGGTACACCACAGCACCAAATAAAGTGCTGGAGAAATATGCGCGCTGGGCCAAATCCCACCCGTTGAAATAAGAATGAAAAGCGACGGGCAATATTCACTGCCCGTCGCTTGACCAGACTTTCATACTCTGCACCGCCAGTAATTTGCATTCTCCCGTTAACTCAACGTAGGTCCGCATTACCTGATAACGCGAAGTGCGAAAAGTTTTACCGTCCGCATTCCATTTTTCCACACTGACCAACCCTTCTACTACCGCCGTATTTTGAAGGTGCCTAACACTCAAATCGTGCGAGCGCCGCGCCTTGGGTTGTTCTTCCGGTTTTTGCACTCGCTCAATGAGGGCTGCCTTTGTTTCTTTCAAATTGGCCAGGTTGTGCACCCAATAAAACTCCGGGGCGAGTAATTGCTCCAGGAATTTTACATCCCCCTTCTGCATCGCAGTTTCATAGCGCTGATCCAATGTGATCAGGTTTTTAGTCTCCATACAGGAATCGGCAAGGGTGGGCATAAAAGCACAGGACAATATCGTCATGACAACCAATTTTTTCATCGTGAATTACCATTAAATAGACACGCAAAACATGTTTACATAAATTTTTAACATAAAAAAAGCCGACACCAAAACGATGCCGGCCAAGACCATACTAGATTACAAATAAAGGGGAGTTCCAAACTGGGCTAAGAGAAAAACCCAACGGTAACTACACAACCTCCCTAAATCGATAAGCCAACCAATCGCAACACACCACCGTCAGCTCACAGGGAGAAACCGTCACCGGTAGTTTCAGTATTGTTCAGTTTTCAATCATTGCCAGTTTTCATCGGGTAATTTTTAAATTATTTGGCGATAACTACATTCGCCTGATTAGAAATGGCTATATCAACTACAAAGACCCGCGCCCCATCAACACCATTGCCTCATTAATTAACTGATCGAGACGCGCTGCTGTGGTAGAGCGCAATGCAAACTCATCAATCAATTTCAACAAGCGTCCCAACTTGGGCCGCGCAGCACGAAACTCTTCTGTGACCGGTTCATACACCAAATCGTGATCTTGCACACTTAACTTGCCCAGTTCGGAAAGCTCAGCGTGCAACGCGCTAATAAGGTCATAAAAAAAATCTTTGCGATCCAGACTATTGGCTTCCCAATAGGCCTGATCCAAACCTGCCTGCAATCCTTCCAAAACCCGAATTGCGCTGGAAATATTGTTACATGTCATACCAAACACCTTTTGCTCAAGAAATCTGTTTCGCTTGAGTATAGGAGACTTTAACGCCGCTGCTGATTGCTCTGTTACACTGCAGGCGACCTGGCTTGCACTTTTATTAAATGATCTCGATCGAACAACTCTGGCTGTTTAGCACCCTCACATTTATTGTCTCGGCCAGCCCCGGGCCGGTGATGCTGTCGTGCATGGCCGATGCGGGCCGTTTTGGTTTTGCCAAATCGATTTTCACCATGCTCGGCGCCAGCGCCGGCAACCTGGTACTCATGCTTTTATCGGCCGTTGGCCTGGGATTATTGGTAGAACAATCCGAGTGGGTGTTTAACCTGATCAAATGGATAGGCGCCGCTTATCTGGTGTATCTGGGCGCAGAGCAGATCCGCGCCAAACCACACAACCTGCAAGAAGATTTACCTGCAGTGCGCAGCAGCCACCTGTTTTGGAAATCGCTAGTGGTGGCGATAACCAACCCCAAAGGCTTAATCTATTTTGGCGCCCTCTTTCCACAGTTCATCAACATCCACCAACCAATGCCAGCCCAATTCGCACTGCTTACGGTTATTTTTCTGATTACCGATTTGCTCTGGATGGCGATTTACGCCTTGGGCGGCAGCGCGATTATGCGCTGGCTTAAATCCCCGGCTCACCAACGCTGGTTTAACCGCATCTCCGGCGGCACCCTCATCGCGGCTGGCATCGCCCTGGCGTTTACGCAGCTTTGAGCCAAACCATTCGCTGCCCCTGCAAAATTTCGATATAAGCAAAGAAAAAACAATTCTTTTTCAGGCTCGCCAAAAATCCCTAAGCTGCGCCTATCAACTTGAGGAGGCAGCAACATGTCCAACGTCGATTCGTTTTTCCCACAATCATTGCGCGAACAACCGATAGTAATTGTGCCCGGTTTACGCAATAGCGATGCCCAGCACTGGCAGAGCCGCTGGGAAGCAAAATTGCCGCACAGTAAACGCATTGAACTCGCAGAATGGGACACGCCTGATTTGGAAAAATGGAAGCGGGGGATTCGCGCGCAACTGCAAAACATCGATAAACCGGTAGTGATTATTGCCCACAGCTTTGGCGCTCTGGCGAGCGCGAGTATCGCGCAGGAGTTTCCGGAAAAAATTGCCGCCTTATTTTTGGTGGCACCTGCCGATCCGGATAAATTCGGGATAGCCACACACTTGCCGCAACAACCGCTACGCGTATCAACCCGGATTATTGCCAGCAGCAATGACCCCTGGCTGACCGAAGCCAAGGCTGCCTACTGGGCATTATTGTGGGGGGCTGATTACTTGCGCTTTAAAAATGTTGGGCATATCAATAGCGCGTCCAATTTAGGCGACTGGCCGGAGGGCGTGAATCAATTACAACAACTCCTACGAAAAACCCGGGTATTGGATAAACGCGCAACCAAAACGCCAAGCCAAGGTCACGCAACAGCGGCTTAAGCGCCACTCACCAGCTAACTCAAGAACCGGGTCACAGTTTCTACACGGCAATTTGCGAATACGAATTAATCTCGATAGAGTGCACCGCGAATACCCCCTGACAGGTATTCGCGGCAACTACTAATAATAACGCCCTGGCTTTATCGCACTCCCGCTTGCGTTTTCATCGCGTCGATTTCCCCTTGGAACCGGCAGAGCAATCAGCAGCAATTCAATTCCTGACAGTTAACAGAAGTATCATTAACCCGGATGCGGTAAGGCTTAGCCCAACTGGAATCTGTCCCATGAGTAACACCCCCAATACGCCGTTTGATACCAGCCTGTTTGGTAAAACTACCCACAATCCTTCGTTTGCAAGCCTGACCAAGCAATTCAGCGAAATTAATGGCCTACGCGATTACTGCATTCCGGTGAACCCGTATTTTCCACCACAGCAAGTAATGGACAAATTGCAAGAGCGCATCGCCTACGCGTTGAAATACTACCCCGGCTCAAACGAAAGCATTGCCGAGAATATTGCGCAATTTTCCGGCGTCCATAACCCCAAAACAATTATTGCCGGCAATGGCTCTACGGAAATTATTTCCTGGTTAAATTCGCTCTTTATTCAGGAGAGTTTATTCGTACCTGTGCCTTCCTTTGGCCGCTGGATAGAAGAGCCACAAGGGTTGGGAGTTGAACTTCACACCTATCGCTATGAAGACGCCAACAATCAATACGCCGCGCCAGAAACCTTAATTGCTGAAGTAAAAAAATCCGGCGCACGCAACCTGGTAATTTGTAATCCCAATAACCCTACCGGCTCGATTTTATCGCGTGACGAAATTTTGCAAATTCTCGCGGCATTACCCGAGCTGGATAATATTGTGATTGACGAATCGTTTATCGATTTCTCGGGCGAAGAACCGCCGTCAATAAAAAATGATGTGGCCAATTATCCCAATGCCTGGGTATTAAAAAGCCTGGGAAAAAATGTGGGCCTGCACGGCTTGCGCATGGGCTTTGCAATTAGTAATGAGAACAATATTGCCAAGCTGCGCACTCACCTGCCCTACTGGAATGTCAACGGCATTACCGAGATGCTGTTGCATCTGATTAAAGATGAACATCAGGCATACCACGAGAGTCGTTTGAAAACGATTGCCGATGCGATTTATTTATCGGAGCGCTTTGAAGAATTACCGGAGTTCACAGTCTACCCAACGCATTCCAATTTTATTTTTGTCAAATTGCGCGATGATATTAACGGCACCGAATTGCGCGATCGCGTGTTGCAACACCACGGTTGCTTTATTCGCAATTGCGGCAACAAACTCGGCTCCAGCGAGCAGTATTTCCGCATAGCGGCGCGCCCGGCAGACGACGTAAATCACCTGATCAATGCATTCAAAATTGAATTGCATGCGCTCGGCAAACCAAACAATACGACCAGTAATTTGCTCATTGCCGATTAACTCTGGCAACGGCCGTCGAATACTCGGCGGCCGTTGTAGTCTCCCTATTTCCTCGCCGAAACCAAAACTTGTACACTAGAACACATATGTTACAAGTTTACCCAACTAAAAGCACTTAAGCGTCAAGCAAGTAACGCTTTATTGTCATTCCGACAAGATGCTTATTGTTTAATTGACAATATCATTACGGATCACTAAATAGTTATCCCGATCCATCGTTTTAAATAATAAGTAGTGATGGATCTGGCCCCCTGCATTCCCGCAGGATCAACTTTCACTCCGCGCTCATTTAATAATTCAGCCGCGGAAAACTCCCGGAGATTCTCCATGACTTATCTACGCAGCCTTGCGGCAATTCTCGCTGGCATTTTGTTGGCAGCCGCCGCCGACGCGCAAACTATTACGCTACGCGCGCGCGGCGTCGCCGGAACCGAACACATCAACCTCAAGGTGGCTGGCGCAACGGTAGCTCAGTGGACACTGACAACCAGCCTGAAAGATTACACCTACACGGGCAGCGCCTCTGGCGATATTCAGGTGCAATACGACAACGACGCCAGTGGGCGTGACGTAGTAGTCGATTATCTGCGGGTTAACAACGAAATTCGCCAGGCAGAAAACATGCGCACTAATACCGGCCTCTATGCGAATGGCAGTTGTGGCGGCGGCTCCTATTCGGAAACCATGCACTGCAACGGTTATATCGGATTCGGTTACACCTACGAATGCATGAGCGGAAACTGCGGGACTGGCGGTGGTGGTAGTTCCAGTTCAAGCGCAAGTTGTAGCGGTTATGTTGGCCTGACCTTTGACGATGGCCCCACCAACAATACCGCCACACTGATTAGCTTGTTAAAACAAAATAATTTAACCCCGGTCACCTGGTTTGTGTGGGGCGAGCGCGCTGCCGCGAATTCCGCCATGCTGGGGCAGATGCGCAGCGTCGGCGTGTTGCAAAATCACAGCTACAACCATCCTCATCTCAACGGTTACAGCTATCAACAAGTTTATGACCAACTGAACCGCACCAACCAAGCAATTCAGAATTCCGGCGCACCAAAACCAACGTTGTTTCGCCCACCCTACGGTGAAAGCAATTCCACCGTACAACAAGCAGCAAGCGCGCTTGGCTTGCGCATTATCACCTGGAATGTCGACTCACAAGATTGGAATGGCGCTAGCAGCAGCAGTATCGCCAACGCGGTTAACCAATTGCAAAATGGCCAAGTGATTTTAATGCACGATGGCTATTCAACCACTAACGGTGCGCTGGCCCAGATTGCCGCCAATTTGCGCGCGAAAAGACTCTGCCCAGGCAAGATAGACCCCGCCACCGGCCGTGCAGTTGCACCTTAAAAATCGCGCGTAATTCTGCGGTAAACTATAAAAAGGCATCGCGTTTGCGGTGCCTTTTTTATTTAGCTCGGGCTACCGGTACGAATCAGATAATCAAACGCGCCCAAAGAGGCGCTGGCACCGGCCCCCATGGCGATAATAATTTGCTTGTAGGGCACATTGGTACAATCCCCTGCCGCAAATACACCAGGCACTGACGTCTCTCCGCGCGCATTGATTTCAATTTCACCGCGATTGGTTAACTGCACTGTGCCTTTTAAGAAATCGGTATTGGGCAGCAATCCGATTTGCACAAAAATACCGTCCAATTCCACAGTCGCAATTTCGTCGGTATTACGGCTTTTGTATTTCAGTGCCGTCACTTTTTCGCCATTGCCGACCACCTCAGTGGTTAAGGCTCCGGTGATCACTGTTACGTTGGGCAAGCTGAATAATTTGCGCTGCAATACTGCATCTGCACGCAACTTTGAATCGAATTCAATCAGGGTTACCTGAGCCACAATTCCCGCCAAATCAATCGCCGCTTCCACGCCTGAGTTGCCACCACCAATCACTGCTACGCGTTTGCCTTTAAATAAAGGGCCATCGCAATGTGGGCAGTAGGCTACGCCTTTGCCGCGATATTCTTGCTCGCCGGGAACATTCATCTCTCTCCAGCGTGCGCCAGTGGCGAGAATCACGCTTTTACTTTTTACACTGGCGCCGTTGGCGAGTTTTACTTCCACCAGATCACCGGGATTATTACCGGGAATAATTGCCGCCGCTTTTTGTAGATTCATTACATCCACATCGTACTCTTTAACGTGCTGCTCCAGCGCCATGGCCAATTTCGGGCCTTCTGTTGCTTTCACGGAAATAAAGTTTTCAATACCGACTGTATCTAACACTTGGCCACCAAAACGCTCGGCCACTACACCGGTGCGAATGCCTTTACGCGCGGAATAAATCGCCGCCGCTGCGCCCGCAGGGCCACCGCCAATAACCAATACATCAAACGGATCTTTTTCACCCAAGGCTTTGGCATCGCGCTCGGCCGCGCCGGTATCAATTTTCGCGATAATTTCTTCCAGCGTCATACGGCCCTGGCCGAAATGCTCACCATTCAAATACACACTGGGAACCGCCATGACTTTACGCTGCTCGACTTCGTTTTGAAAAAGCGCGCCATCGATCATAGTGGCTGAAAAATTCGGGTTGATCGCTGCCAACAAATTTACGGCCTGCACTACGTCCGGACAGTTGTGGCAGGAGAGCGATACAAACACTTCAAAATGAAATTTGCCCTCAATCGCTTTAATCTGCGCAATTGTTTTGTCATCCACTTTCGCTGGATGACCACCCGTGTGTAATAGCGCTAATACTAAGGAGGAGAATTCATGGCCAAGAGGAATGCCTGCAAACTGAAAGCGGGG
>JACCDZ010932242.1_pt1 | contig 30436 bp, 51 predicted proteins | sample 7449551 | NCBI WGS metagenome assembly JACCDZ01 (sample SAMN15323452, study PRJNA562643) | freshwater metagenome | isolation source: river surface water | place: USA:Blue River Watershed | collected 2017-08-18 | reverse complement strand
CCATCAGAACCTGCACCAAAGAAGTGCATAGTCTGTGTAGAAATACCACGCTCTACAACTGGGGTAGCTTCTACGTTAGCCAATGCCTCTAGAACTGATTTAAACTGCTTAGGAGAAGACTTCTCAGGTGCGGTGATGCCCTCCCTTAGGACAGCCTGAACCATCGCCTCTGAGCCCTTCTTATACGTTCCACACTTATGACAGTACTCATGCCCATCATCATAGATACTGTTAGCATCCGAAGATCCGCAGGTACTACAAGGTATGTGTTTCAAAAAGTTACTTTCTGTTTTCACTCCTCACTCGCTTTCTTTAGTATTGTTTTAGCAAATCGATAACCTAAATACAAACCAAAACTAACGCACACTCCAAAACCAATAGAACCAACCAATGCTGATAAATATTCAGTTGTAATTGAACAGGTCATTTTAAAAACTCTTTCGCTTTATCCCATAATGGGTGTTTTCTATCTGAAATTCTGATTATTTCTTTTAAAACTTCTATTTCCTCATCACTTAACTCTCTTGGTGCGGTGTAGAGTGGGATATTTATTTCTGAAAATTTGTTTTCTTCAAACTGAAGTGATTTTCCGTTATCCACATCTATAATCATCCACGCTACTGGTTCATTGTTCATTTCTCACTCGCTTTCTTTAGTATTGCTTTACACAAATTCACAACTGAATACAAAGGCATTACAAATTGTTCTGTTAATTTTGTATCAGAACGGCAGTTAAACCATTGTTTTGTTATGTATTCAATGTCCTCATCACTTAGCTCTCTTGGTGCGGTGTAAATGCTTCCATACTGACCAACTTCATTACTTCCTGTGCATTTATGGCGGTGGTTTGATGCTTTAGGGCATCGCTTATTACCGCAGTCAGAACACACAATCATTCTTTGTGATGTAACAGGCATATTGTTTTCCATTGCACCAACTAAACAAGCATGGCAATTACCGCATCCATCACATTGCGGTGCGGTGTAGAGTGGAACTGTGTGGTAACTTGTCTTATTCCAACTAAATGGGTCACTCATGTTGTCGTTTGGGTCAATCCATGCAATAGGTTTCATTTCTCACTCGCTTTCTTTAGTATTGCTCTAGCAAAACCGACATAATCCAATTCTCCATCATCAAAAGAGCCATCAATCCAAAACTCTCCTGCTAGTTTGTATATTTCCTCATCACTTAACTCTTTTATTTGTGGTGTTTTATAAAACAACTCAACATGAGTTTCACAATTAGGGCAAATGTAGTTAATTGAATGAGTTTCTTTTTCCAACCCCGCTATGCGGTCTGCTTGTTGGCGTAGCACATCAGCAATGTCAGTAGCAATATTTTTAGGTTCGCCACTAGACCAATCGGCTGGTATTTCATAAGCCAAACCTTCTGCGTGTTCTGCTAATTCGTATGCGTTCATTTGATCCCATGCCTTTGCTCAATTGCTCTTGTAATTTCATGGCACTGCTCATTAGTTAAAACTACTGTTGGATTCAGTGCACAAATACCAAATAAATTATCTATATCATCACTGCTTAACGGCTTTGATTTCCAAATCATCTTAGCAGGGTCTACTCCTTTGTATGCGAATGCTGGTTCAATGACTGCATCTTCGTAGCCTGGATGATAAGGTGCTTCTTGTACAAGTTTAGTAGTATTCATGAGCGAGTGTATCCTGTTCTTTAATCTTAAAATTCCAGGCATCGATTATATCCTGTAAGACAGTATCAATACCATACCTCCCAGCAGCATCCACTGCATGTTGCACGACAAAGTGGTAGTGCATTTCTTCTTCGTAGTTATCTTCCATAGTTACTCCTAAGTTTAACATCTAAGTTATCTCCTAAGTACATACTATATAAAATACTTACTATATAAATACTCTTAAGTAGATAGTATAGCACGATTAGTAATCACTGTCAAGTTTATTTTCATGACGATAATCATAATCATCTGGGCTGAGAATGTCTTCCTCGTAGTCTTCCTCCTCGTCGTACAGGTCTGTCCTCTCGTATGTTAGTAAGTCATCACTTATCGTAGCGTAACACTTATTACACATGTCTAAGTATTCGTTAGTGTGTACACTCTTACGAGTGGCTTCAAAGTCTGACAACATTTTATTACAGCAATGGCATCTAATTTTCCGTCCCTACCTTCCATATTTGGTTATTAACAATTCGACACACTTGCGTAGCACTGGTATTAAAACTATTTGCTATCTCTTGCATCGTATATTTTCCTTCATTGTACATCGATCTAATCTGATTTGCAATATCCTGGCTAAGAAGTTTATGTCCTTGTTTCCTGCCCCACTTATGACGACCTTTACGCATCTTATCTTTAGCGTTCTCTTCACCAGTACCTGCAAATAAGTGTGTTGGGTTTACGCATGCTGGATTATCACACCTGTGGCAAACCATAGTTTTACTATCCAATGTTACTTGATGATAATACTCATATGAAAACCTATGTGCCTTATACATCACCCACTTACCATCTATATTTAATCTAAAATGTCCGTATCCTCCTCGGTATTTTGCACCAGTCCAGTTCCAGCAATCGTCTGTTATCTCAATCTTTTTTGACCATCTATCGAAAGGTGTTTGCATATATCCTCCATGTTGAAAGCTATATTATAACACATTACACCGCATTTGTCAAGTCTTTCATATTAGTGCATCTCCTAAAAGTTTGTAAGCCCACTGAAATTTATTCTCAGCATTCTTCTTGCGTTCCATCATAACTACTTGAATCTTAAGGCATTTATCTAGTCTACTGAATCGTTCTGCTTCTTCTTTATAACCAAAAATTCTTACGACTGAGCCATCATCATCTAAAACCTTGTAAAGTTTTCTCATTGAAATACTCCGTATAAGTAACAAGATAATTCTAACCCGATATAGTATAGCACATGTCCACCAAAGTATGCAAGTGCTAACAATAAGACATATCTAATCCATTGGTCTTCGTTATTCATAATCTTTTTTATCTCCAGTCTTCTCGTTATCCATATATCCTTGACGATACTCTGCTATTTCCTGCTCTGTCAAATCGTAGTTTGGTTCTCCATTATATAATGAGTGTGGTGCAAAAATTCTATCATAGTAACTATCTGCTGATCCTCTATCATAAGGAGAGCCATGTGTTTTATCCATTTATAAATCCCTTCCGATGTAGTAAGTTAAGCATATCCAGATTACCATAAAGACTAACTCAAAATCAATCTCCATTACACTCCTTACAATCGCATGGTATGACATCTTGCTTCGAAGCAGTTCGCACCTCAGCTAGTGTATCGTACCCTCGTACATGTACAATCTCATCATAAAATCTAAATCCTCGTGGCAGATTAAGTATAAAACCGACATCACCATCTGGATCAACATCTCGATTAATATCAAGTTTGTATTTCATAACACCTCCTCAGATTAGATACAGTATGCCACAGATTTTATGCTAAGTCTATTAGGGAAAACCCTAGGTTATCTCACAATGTGAAATAGTTAGTCTCCTTCTGCGTAACCTTCTGCGACTTTCCTCCAATAACTTAGTACCTTATCCTTTACTTCCTGAGGTGCTAGATTAAAAGGAATATCTTCGAAGACTGTGCCTGTGTACCCAGTCTCTGAGACTCCCTCATACCATTGCTCGTCAGCCTTCCAGTAGAATTGTCCCTCAGGATCTTCGACCATATTGTAGATTCTCTCCTCGATTAATTCCTCGTCATAATCCTCGTCTTCTGGCTCATAATATCTATCGTTATAGTATCCGCTATCGTATCTATTCATATCTTCCTCTTCAATTACTAATTGTTTAAGCTTACCCATTTTGCTCTAGACTTTCCAGAAATTCAATTACAGAATCTAGACAGTCTCCAATTGTAATATCTGATCCATCACTATCTTTAGGTTTATTTTTAATACTAGTAGACAATGTATTGCGTATATCGTACATGTCAAATAATGCTGAGCTTATATCATCCTTATTCATGCTTTCCTCCATTAAAAATTAAGACATCCTCTAGATTGTTTAAGACCTCAAGCTTCTTAAGTAAACCATTCCTTACATCATCAGCCAGGTATGGATTCTCCAGTCCCTCCTTAGTTTTCTCCTGATTATACAATACTCCCTGCCATAAGTAAACTCTTTCTTTGTATGTGAATTCCATTCTATCCCACCTTATAAAAATGTTTTACTCTTGCTCTTGGATTTGGCTCATGGTTATCGTACCACACTCCATCAATTAAAGCTAGAGCGTGGTTAGATTTTACCACAATATAGCGTCCTTTAGGGAATAACTCAGCAAACTTTTTAAGAGTCATATTCAGATAAGTAGGCATCCTCCAATTACCCCTTACTTTTATCATGTTTTCCTCATTCTCAATACTGTAATCCTTCTCAGCATTCATAAGCCAGTTTATAGAGCAAGACATCATAAGAGTGGAGCATCCCCTACCATGTACCCTCCCAAATGCCTTGTATACCTTATAAACATCATAATAGGGTATGTCTAGTGCTAAGGATGTTGCATTGAGTGCACAGCAATTCTTATCTTCACCTTTTACATGAGCTATCTTATTGACGTATTGCATTTTATCCATGAATGTGACCCTCCTCAATTAATTGCCTAGCTGTACGTCCGAACCAGCCTTGTAATTGCCAAGCCATGCCAGTGTCTACTAAGGTCTGCCAAGCTTCGAGTACTTGCTCCTCAGAATCTGCCTCAATAAATCCTTCTGCAATTCCTACAGCGTCCATTGTATTCATTTTCAATTCTCCTAAGTTTATTTCATTGCAACAATCTTAATAACTTTAGCCATTTTAACCCCATGAGCTTTATATGCGATAACTTGCACGTCCTTATCATAGCATGCTCGGCAGCCGTTACACTTTCCTTCATGCTGATAAGCCTTGCACTCGAATGCTCCATCGGGAAGCTTATCACTAAATATAGTGCTAGTGGTATTACCTTCGATAACTTCACCAGTTACGCTATCGCTAGAGAATCTTACAACTACATTCTCTAAAGATTGCATTTTAGCTATGATATCGGCAAACTTCTTAAATTTATGCATGCGAGTAGGCAACCAATGCTTACAATGCTGAGTCAATTGCATAACCTGATAAATTTTCTCAGCTAATCGAATGTCGTACATGTCTCCACTATCGAACCATCTGAAATAACGAGATGAGTCTAATTTGATTACCATATCTCGAACCCATTCATCCCTATGCCAGTCTTCACGATTCTCTAATCTAGGCTTCTTAACATTGGAAAACCTGTAGTTACCTGTAGTGGCATAACAGCCTGAGCATGCTGGTACTAATTCCCCATTAGAATCCTTAGAGCCAGGACATGTATCCAATGCCTGAAGACTCCATGACAGAATGCCGTCAAGCTTACTAGTTTTAGATAAATTGATCACAGTTTAATCCTCCTTAAGCATAGTATACGACATAAATAATTAGCATTGTCAAGCTTAACATTAATAACCCTGTATTGAGTAGGCTTATTAGTTTCTCTTTATTAGACATCTTAGATCCCTCCTTAGTTACGATGGATACAGTTTAGAGCATAGATTTACAGATTGTCTATAGGTACTTTCCCTAGGTTCAATGCTTCCCTGGATGTCTACCTAGATTCTAGGAATTGTCTCTAGAGGGTGGCTACCATACTCACACACTCGCTAAACTGTACAGAAAACTTGCTAGATCTTTATAACTAGAACTCATAAGCATGGGGGAGGGGGCTGGCTCTGTAGTTTGTATAATCAGATGCCTCCTAAGCACACGAGAAGAGAATTTTAAAAGTAAAAAAATTAAAGAAATTAGCTGAAGTTAACGACAGAAGACTACAGATAAGATATGCTATATAAATCAATGACTTAGTAATCTCAGAAGATAACAGAAGATGAGCTACGATAGTGAATAATAAAGGCTAGTTAGCTACACTTGCGGAACACGTGCTAGTTTACTGGGTAGACCCGCTGAAGTTAACAGACAATATGTTTCCTATAGTGTACAAAAACCCTACTTAATGTACAATATATTACACTTTGTGCAACGTAGTGTGTACCTAAGATAAAATATTACTTGACAAATCCTAAGAAGTATGGTATAATAGTTGTACTAAGGAGAAAAAGACTCCTAAGTAATAAACGATATAAAAAACTAAACTATATAAAACTACTTAGTATAACTTCTAAGTTAAACTTAGAAGAGAATTTATAACTTAGAAGTATAGTTTAATTAATGTTAGTCTCTACTTACGTAGGAAAAGGCTTAGAGTGGACTTAGAAGAAAAAGAAGACAATCAGGTTGTTGTGTCTATCCCTCGTAGGGGTCGTCCACCTAAGGCTGTCGTAGAAGCGAAGCGTAAAAGAGGTAAAGTAGGTCGTCCCCAGGGAGACACAGGAAGGATCGCTGAATTCAAAGCAAGACTCCTGAGTACTACTGGAACTAAGGTTATAGACACTGTCTTAAGAAAAGCCTTGGACGATAACGATAAGGATCAGGTAGCATGTCTTAAGATGTGCATGGACAGACTTCTACCTGTCTCGCTCTTTGAAAAGGATGCGAAGGGTCAGCGGAATGCTGTAACCATTAACATTACTGGCTTGGGTGAGGCTAAGGTAGAAGATGTTGAGATAATCGACATGTTCGAAGGAAACTCGGATGAAGAGGATTCAACAAATTGAACCTCAATTTCGAGCTCCTACCCTGGCAGAAACAAGTATTCAGTGATGACACTAGGTTTAAGGTAATCGTAGCAGGTCGTCGCTGTGGAAAGAGTAGACTCTCAGCAGTAGCCCTCTTGGTAGAGGGACTGAGGTGTCCAGCAGGTAGTGCGGTTATGTATGTAGCTCCTACGCAAGGACAAGCCAGACAGATTATCTGGGACTTGCTAATGGATCTTGGTAGAGAAGTAATACAGAGCTCCCATGTGAACAACATGGATATCACTCTGATTAATGGTGCTAAGATCTACGTCAGAGGAGCTGATAGACCAGATACCTTGCGTGGAGTCAGCTTAACATTTCTCGTGCTAGATGAGGTAGCTGACATTAAACCAGATACGTGGGAAAAGGTATTACGTGCAGCGTTATCGGACAAGAAGGGCAAAGCGTTATTTATTGGAACTCCGAAGGGACGCAATTGGTTCTATGAAATGTATAACCTTGGTACGTCAGCAGAGGATGGAGAGTGGAAGAGTTGGCACTTCACGACGAAAGATAACCCACTCATTGATCCAAAAGAAATTGAAGGAGCTAAGAAAACTTTATCTTCGTTTAGCTTTAAGCAGGAATACGAAGCATCCTTCGATAACGCAGGAACAGATTTATTCAAGGAACAATGGATTCAGTACGGAGAAGAACCTAGCGATGGTGTCTATCACATAGCGATTGACTTAGCAGGGTTTACGAATACAAACTACTCCTCCGCACGAGCAAAGAAATTAGACGAATCAGCAATCGCTGTAGTAAAAGTAACAGATGATGGAGACTGGTTTGTTAAAAAGATTGAACATGGTCGCTGGGATGTTAAAGAAGCTGCAGCAAGGATTCTCAAGAACATCCGTCAGTTTGAACCAGTAGGTGTGGGAATTGAACGAGGTACGGTGCGTAACGCTGTATTGCCCTATCTTAGCGATTTAATGCGAGCAAACAACGTATACGCTCACATCCAAGATTTAACACACGGTGGTAAGCAAAAGACTGAGCGAATCCTCTGGGCATTACAAGGAAGATTTGAGCACGGTAAAGTAATATTGAACGAAGAAGAAGATTGGAAAGATTTTACTGATCAGCTTTTGATGTTCCCAACCCCACAGGTGCACGATGACTTAGTGGATGCATTAGCGTATGTTGACCAGTTAGCTGTAACGTCTTACTTTACAGATGACATGGAAGATGAGTATGAACCTACAGATTTCATTTCTGGATATTAAGGAAAAACATGGACTACGAAAAAGAAAATGAATATGTTCCTCTGAACTTTGAGGAGCTTAGCAAAAACCCAGTAGTCTGGGAAGTAATCAAAGAAGAAATGAACTACCTCAGTGGTGATTGTCTGATGAAGATTATTACTGCTGCGAAAGAGCAGGGAATGAAAGACGATAAGATCTTCTTACCAGCCGTAGTACAAATGGAAATTGAATTTGCAGACCCTTTCGAAACATCCATTGACGACACAACTAAGGAACTGTAATGGCAGAGTTTAGAGAAGATCCAGTAACCGAATATGATCGTGAGCTCGTAGCGTTTGTTGTAGACCATACACGTCGCTGGAGAGATCACCGAGATGTGAACTATCTAGATAAGTGGGAAGAGTATGAAAGATTATGGAGAGGGATCTGGGACGGGGCTGACAAGACACGTGAGTCCGAGAGATCTCGTATTGTTACTCCAGCTCTCCAACAAGCGATCGAAAGCAAACAAGCTGAGATTTCTGAAGCTGTCTTTGGTCGTGGCGAGTTCTTTGACATTGTTGATGATCGCACTGATGTAAACAAAGAAGACATCGCTCTGGTTCGCCAGCAGATGCATGAGGACTTTAAGTTCTCCAAGATTAAGAAAGCTTTAGACGATATCATTCTCTTAGGAGAATTGTACGGTACAGGTATCGGAGAGATTACTGTAGAAGAGACAACCGTTATGTCTCCTGCTACCCAACCTATTCCTGGTAGCAACATGGCAGCAATCGGTGTAAAAGAACAAAAGAAGTTTATGGTTCAGCTACACCCTATCAATCCTCGTAACTTCCTCATTGATCCCAACGCTCGTGATGTAGAGTCTTCTCTCGGTGTAGCAATCGAGGAATACATGCCCTACCACAAGATCGTTCAAGGCATGGTCGATGGTACATATCGTAAAGTAGGAATTACTCCTAGCTATCAAGATATGGACTTAGAGCCTGTCCAAGAAATGTCTCCTAAGCAGGACGACAAGGTACGAGTTATTCGTTACTATGGTCTTGTTCCTAAGGAATACCTCAAAGAACTTCAGAAGAAAGACGGAGAAGAAATAGTAGATCTTTTCCCTGAAGGTTCAACAGCTCAAGATTATCAAGATCTCGTAGAAGCTATTGTTATCATTGCTGATGATCAGTGGCTCTTAAAAGCTGAAGAGAATCCTTACATGATGAAGGATCGTCCTATTGTCGCTTTCCAAGCTGACTCCATGCCTGGTCGTTTCTGGGGTCGTGGTACTGCTGAGAAGGGCTACAATATGCAAAAAGCTATTGATGCTCAGATCCGTAGTCACTTAGATTCCCTTGCTTTGACCACTGCTCCGATGATGGCTATGGACGCTACTCGTCTACCTCGTGGTGCTAAGTACGATGTGAAGCCTGGTAAGAACCTACTCGTTAACGGTAATCCCAACGAGATCATGATGCCATTTAAGTTTGGCAACACAGATCCGTTGAACATGAATACTGCTAATATGTTTCAAGGAATGCTCCTCCAAGCTACAGGAACAATCGATAGCACAGCAATGCCTGACAAGGTAGCTGCTGGGGAAGCTTCAGGTGCTGGTCTTTCAATGGCTCTCTCAGGCTTGATGAAGAAGAACAAGCGTACCTTGATCAACTTTCAAGAGGACTTCTTAATCCCCTTCATTACCAAAGCTGCTTATCGCTTCATGCAGTTCGACCCAGACCGCTATCCAGTGCAAGACTTCGTGTTTATGCCTGTTTCTACCCTAGGAATGGTGGCTCGTGAGTACGAACAACAGCAGATGATGGGTTTAATGTCGACTTTAGGAGCTCAATCTCCTATCGTTCCTTTGCTTTTACAGGGTGTAATTCAGGGTTCAAGCATTGCCAACCGTGAGGAAATCGTAGCAAACCTACAGCAAATGAGTCAGCCTGACCCAATGCAACAGCAAATGCAACAATTAGCCCTAGCAACGGCTCAGGCTCAGCTGCAGAAGACTCAGGCAGAGGCTGCTAAGGCTATGGCAGAAGCCCAGAAAGCTGGAGCAGAAGCTCAGGCAGTACCTGTTGAGGCTCAGGCTAAGGTATTGGCTGCAGCGTCTAAGAATACTGCTGATCCAATGGCTGACGAGTTCGAAAAACGCATGAAAATTGCTGATCGTCTCATCAAAGTCGAGGATATTAAGTCCAATGAACGGATTGCTGAGCTACAAAATATAGCAAAAATGCCTAGAGGTATTGACAATTTGCAATAATTATGGTATAATATATACATAGAGTATCACAATAAACTCTCCTTGTCAAGGAAAAAGAGTATGAAAAGAGAATTACAAGATTACTATGAAGATCGGTTTTCCATGATGGCTTCCAAAGGCTGGAAGGATTTAATGGAAGACATTGAATTAATGCTAGACAGTACCGACACTATTAAAGGTGTTGATACGGAGCAGCAGCTCTGGTTTAGAAAGGGAGAAATCTCGATCATGACCTGGCTAAAGAATTTAAGAGAGTCAAGCACCGAAGTCTACGAGCAGCTTCAGAAAGAAGAAGAAAATGCCGAGACGGATATTTGACTTTGAATGTAAGAATTCACACATCACTGAGTCCTTCGTCGATTTAGACACAAAAGAAGTTCAGTGTGGTGAGTGTGGCGAGATTGCTACTCGCATTCTTTCCCCAAGTAGGATCTATATTGACCCTATCTCTGGTGATTCCCAAGTAGCTACGGCTAGGTGGGCTAAGATGAGAGCTGAGAAGCTGGCATTGGAAAGAAAAACAAAAGCAAATCACGGCTCGTAAATGGACTCTTGACCACCGAGCTATTTTAAAATGTCCTAAAATCGCATTGCGACAGGAGAATATACATGGCTGCAAATTTTATCGAACTGCAAGAAGAAGAAACTACTGAGAACTTTACTGATCCAGCAGTGAGTACAACCCCAGAAGCTACTGAACAAACGGTAGCACAACCTGAAGAGGCTGCTCCAGAACCAGAACTACCTGAGAAGTATCGTGGTAAATCGCTAGACGAGATTATCAAGATGCATCAAGAAGCCGAGAAGTTAATCGGACGACAGGCACAAGAGGTTGGTGAAGTACGTAAGTTAGCGGATTCCCTTCTAAAGCAACAACTCGAACAGAAGCACGACACACAGCCAAGTAAAGCACAAGAGATTGATTGGTTTGAAGACCCAGAAAAAGCAGTAAATCAGGCTGTAGAAAACAATCCTGTTCTTAAGAAGCTGCAGGAAGAGCAAGCTAAACAAGCTCAGCTCGTAGCATTGCAGACAATTGAGAAGGCTCATCCTGATTTTGTACAGGTCGGTAACTCAGAAGACTTCCAGAAATGGGTTGGTGCTTCTAAGATCCGAGCACAGTTATTTGAACAAGCATCGAACTATAATGTGGATGCAGCGATGGAACTGCTAGATACTTACAAGTCTCTACGCAACATCAAACAGCAACAACAAGAAGTTACTAAAGCTGCTGATGAATCGCTGAAGAAAGCTGACGAAGATAGCCGAAGCAAATCACTGAAAGCTGCTGCTGTGCAACAAGGCGGTACTGGGGAATCAACGAAACCTGTTTATCGTCGTGCAGATCTTATTCGCTTAAGAATGCAAGACCCAGCTAGGTATGAAAGCATGGCAGACGAAATTCTGCAAGCCTATGCCGAGGGTCGTGTTAAATAAAACTTTAATATAATTAGGAGATTTTAAAATGGCTTTAACAACTGCTGCATATCCTGGTGGTTCAACCACTATTGTCAACAAAACTAATGCTGACAAATTCATTCCAGAAATCTGGTCTGATGAAGTAATCGCTGCTTATAAGAAGAACCTCGTATTGGCAAACCTCGTCAACAAAATGACGATGCGTGGTAAGAAGGGTGATACTCTTCATATTCCTAAGCCAACTCGTGGTGCTGCTTCTGCTAAGGCAGCTAACACCGTTGTAAATATCCAAGCTGATACAGAGAGCGAAGTTCAGGTTGTTATCAACAAGCACTTCGAATATTCTCGTTTCATCGAGGACATCGTCGAAGTTCAAGCTTTGGCTTCTTTACGTCGCTTCTACACCGAAGATGCTGGTTACGCTTTGGCTAAGAAAGTTGACGACGAGCTCTTCCAATTAGGTAAGACCTTCGGTGACGACAACGGCTCTGGCTCTGACTGGGTACATAGCAACAGCTATTACATCGACGCTTCCACTGGTTTGACTGCTTACGCTGTTGACACCTTGGTAACCGCTGACGTATTCACTGATGCTGGTTTCCGTGCTTTGATCAAGCAGATGGACGACGCTGATGTTCCTATGGACAACCGCTTCTTCGCTATTCCTCCATCACTCCGTGCTGCTATCATGGGTATTGACCGTTATAACAGCTCTGACTTCGTCGATGGTCGTGGTGTTCAGAATGGTCAGATCGGTACGCTCTATGGTATCGACATCTATGTATCTAGCAACTGCCCAACTCTCGAAACTGCAGATGAGAACTCTGTTGGTGGCGAAGTTAAAGGTGCAATCCTAGCTCACAAAGATGCTATGGTATTAGCAGAGCAAATGGCTGTTCGTAGCCAAACTCAGTACAAGCAAGAGTACTTGTCTACTCTGTACACCGCTGACACCCTCTTCGGTGTTAAGACTGTACGTCCTGAGGCTGGTTTCGTATTGGCTGTAAACGCTTAGTAGTAACTCTCAAGACTCTCCAGCTTATGCTGGGGAGTTTTGTTTAAGTGCATTCACAGAGTGTATTTAAACAAATAAGGAGATTGTTTAGATGGGTATCTACCGAGGATCTGGCGGTACTGGTGACGCTGTCAATGACGCTTCGAGTGAAGCACTAATTACAATTCAAGCACGAGACGCTGCACTTGCTGCACAGGCTGCTGCAGAGGCAGCTCAAATTGCTGCACAACTTGCAGAGACTAACGCTGAAACTGCAGAAACCAACGCAGAAACTGCAGAGACCAATGCAGAAACTGCTGCGACTAACGCTGCAAATTCTGCTAGTGCTGCTTCGACATCTGCAAGCAACGCTTCTACATCTGCGACTAACGCTGCATCATCTGCGTCAGCTGCTTCAACCTCAGCTAGCAATGCTTCTACATCTGCTACAAATGCAGCTAACAGTGCATCTGCTGCGTCTACTTCAGCGACTAACGCTGCAGCTTCAGCGTCAACTGCTACAACTCAAGCCACTAACGCTTCTAACTCTGCTAGTGCTGCAGCAACATCTGCCACGAATGCAAGCAATAGTGCTTCTGCAGCAGCAACTTCTGCAACCAACGCAGCTAACTCAGCTACTGCAGCTCAGACTGCTGAAACTAACGCTGAGACTGCAGAAACAAACGCTGCTGCTTCTGCTTCTGCAGCATCAACTTCTGCAACCAACGCTGCTTCTTCCGCTTCTGCAGCATCAACTTCTGCAAGCAATGCAGCAACATCAGCAACAAACGCTGCGAACTCTGCTAGTGCTGCTGCGACATCAGCTACCAATGCCAGCAACTCAGCTTCTTCTGCTTCTACCTCAGCAACTAATGCGAGTAATTCAGCCTCAGCTGCAGCGACTTCAGCGTCTAATGCAGCAGCTTCTTACGACTCATTCGATGATCGTTACTTAGGAGCTAAGTCTTCTAATCCAACTGTCGATAATGATGGGAATACTCTTTTAGTAGGTGCATTATATTTTAATACTTCTACGAATGAAATGCGAGTATGGGATGGAAGCTCATGGCTAGCTAGTTATGTATCTTTATCTGGTGCTTTGCTTGCTTCTAATAACTTATCTGATTTAAATAACGCAGCAACTGCTAGAACTAATTTAGGAGTAACTGCCACAGGAAGCGATACTACATATGCCTACCGTGCTAATAATTTAAGTGATTTGGCTTCAGCCTCCACAGCAAGAACAAATCTTGGGCTAGGGACAATAGCTACTCAAGCTTCAAATAATGTTTCTATAACTGGGGGCTCAATATCTGGTATTACCGACTTAGCAGTCGCTGACGGAGGAACAGGAGCATCTGATGCAGCAGGGGCAAGAACAAACTTAGGTCTGGTAATTGGCACTAATGTTCAAGCCTACGATGCTCAACTAGCTGATATTGCTGGCTTAACTCCTTCGGATAATAACTTTATTGTTGGTAACGGTACTAACTTTGTTACAGAATCTGGCTCTACTGCACGAACAAGCTTAGGACTTGGAAGCATTGCTACGCAAGACGCAAGCAATGTAGCAATCACTGGCGGCTCAATCAATGGCACTACCGTAGGAGCATCTACTCCATCTACTGGTTCGTTTACTTCATTAACATCTAGTTCTACCACAACTTTAAACGGAACTACAATTCCTGCAAGCAAAACTTTATTAGTTACTACTGATATTGGATCTACTGTGCAGGCTTATGATGCAGACCTAGCTGCGTTTGCTGCTAAGACTGCCCCTACAGGAGCTGTAGTTGGTACTTCTGATTCTCAAACATTAACAAATAAAACTATAGCACTAGGAAGCAACACTGTCTCAGGCACTCTAGCTCAGTTTAATACTGCTGTTACAGATGCTGATTTAGCCTCACTTGCTGGTATTGAAACATTAACAAATAAAACAATTGCTTTTGGAAGTAATACTATTTCTGGTACTTTAGCTCAGTTTAATACTGCTGTTACCGACGCTGACTTAGTATCTATAGCTGGTTCTGAAACACTTACTAATAAAACTTTAACAAGCCCAATAATTAATACTGCTACAATCTCTGGCGGTACAATTAATAATACTGCTATCGGTGGAACTACAGCAGCAGCAGGTTCTTTTACAACATTATCTGCTACAGGAGTCACTACCGTTCAGGCTGGAACAGCTTCTGCTCCAGCTATTACCACATCAGGCGATACCAATACAGGTATATTTTTTCCAGCAGCCGACACTATTGCCTTTACAGAAGGTGGTGTTGAGTCGATGCGTATTGATCCTAACGGTAATTTGTTTGTTGGAGGCACTACACAAAATACTGCTAGTAAACCAGTGTATTCATCAACAACTGCAAAAGCATGGTGTTTTGTTGCTTCTAGCACCTCCCCTACTATTAACGGTTCTTTTAATGTATCTAGTATCACCTATACAAATCCTGGTGATTTTAATGTTAATTTTACTGCAGCAATGCCAAATTCTAACTACGCTTCTGTTGCAACAAATTCAGGATCAGTTGCAAATAATATATATGCAAGATCCAGCGGCACAAGCGTTTGTAGGGTTGTTATTAATGGCGGGGCAAATAACGATTTTTGCTTAGCAATATTTAGTGCATAAGGACAAACCATGTCACAAGTAATTATCTTTAAAAAAGAACTTGGAGGTGTAGCTCTCTGTATTCCAACAGGAGAAATACCTATTAATGAAGTATTAATAAAAGACTGTCCAGAAGGTGCTATTATTGTTGATCGTTCTTCTCTGCCAAATGATTATTTTGATTTGTTTGGTGCATGGGAACTTGAAAATACAACAGTAACTGTAAACTTTGAAAAAGCTAAAGAAATAACTAAAGATCGTCTACGAGTAGAAAGACAGCCTTTTTTACAAGAACAAGACATAGCATTTCAAAGAGCTTTAGAATCTGGTGCAGATACTTCAGCAATTATAGCTGAGAAACAACGATTAAGAGATATTACTAAACTTGTTGACCAAGCAACTACGCTTGATGAATTAAAACAAATTTCCATCTAATAAGAGATCATCATGGCAGACATCGATCCTATTGAATACGGCAAGCTAGTACACGCTGTCGAAAACCTAGAATCCAAAGTAAGTACAATGGAGTCCGACATCAAGAAGCTAGTAGCAATGGCTGAAAGATCCAAGGGATCATTGTGGGCTATCATGGGAGCTGCCTCAGTCTTTGGCGGTTTTGTGACTTGGGTTGCTGACTTGGTATTTAAGAAATGAGCAGCAGACCACATTCCGTTGGTAAAGAGTTAACTCCTAATACCAAGACTACTATGTTTACTGTTCCAACTAGAAACATAGCTAGATGGTCTTTGCTTTATGCTTACAACGGTACTTCATCTGCTAAGAACTTTAGAGCTTGGTGGTACGATTCTTCTGCCAATGCAGAGATTCCCATTGTTTATGATTATCCTTTAGCTGCTAAGGCTTTTTTAAAGTTTGACGGATCTGAAGTAATTTTAGATGAAGGCGACGAGATCAGAGTATTTATTGAATCTGGTGCTACTCAGCCAGGTTGTGTTATTACAGTAGAGCTCGAACAACGAAGCACCGTACAACAGTTTTTATAGGAGTCTTAAATGCCACTCGCTAAAGGTAAGTCTCAGAAGACAATCAGTAAGAATATATCAAAGTTAGTTAAAGAGGGTCGTCCTCAAAAGCAAGCTGTAGCGATCGCTTTGCAGACTGCTAAAGTTCCTAAACCAAAGAAGAAAGGAAAATAACATGCCAATGGTAAAAGACAAGAAGTTCCCTTACACTGCTAAAGGTAAAAAGGAAGCTAAGCAGTACGCTCAGAAGACTGGTTCTAAGATGACTTCTAAGCCAGCTAAGAAGATGGGTGCTAAACGTGGCTACTAAGCCTGGGCTGTATGCTAATATTTGGGCAAAGCGTAAGCGTATCGCTGCTGGGTCTGGAGAAAAGATGCGTAAGGTAGGCTCTAAAGGAGCTCCTACTGCTAAACAATTTAAGGAAGCAGCTAAAACTGCTAAGAAAAAATGAGTTTCTTTATCGGAGTGTTGTTTTTCTATGCTAACGGTGCGGGATATTTTATCAAGATTAACGATACTTTCGATAAGATTGAGCAATGTCAAGCAGCAGTTCGACAGTGGGATAAATACGCTAGAGAACAAGGATTAGAAACCGAGATAGCTTGTCTCGAAGTTAACTTAAAACCAAATGTATGATTAAAAAAGGCAAAGAAACGTTCTCTGGCTACAACAAGCCTAAGCGTACTCCTAACCATCCTACTAAGTCCCACGCTGTGTTGGCTAAGTCAGGGGACAAAGAGAAGCTTATTCGTTTTGGTCAACAAGGTGTAAGCGGAGCGGGTTCAAATCCTAAGACACCAGCTCAGAAAGCTAGACAGAAAAGCTTTAAAGCTCGCCATGCAGAGAATATCGCTAAAGGTAAGATGTCTGCTGCATACTGGGCAGATAAAGTTAAGTGGTAGGTATTGACTTTTAACCAATTTTATGGTATAATATATAACTATGGCATCGATGAACTATATTCAACTCGTAAATGACGTGCTTGTTAGGCTGCGTGAGCCAGAGGCTTCCTCAGTTTCTGATACTGCCTATGTGAAATTGATTGCTAGGTTTGTCAACGATTCAAAACGTGTAGTAGAAGACTCTTATAATTGGAATGCTTTATCGGAGACACTGACTGCTGATACTACAGCTGAGCTTTTCAACTATGTTTTGGAAGGTTCAGGACAACGCTTTAGGGTTATCGACGTTATTAACGATACGACGAATACTTTTGTTAATGTAGCAGCGACTAAGTGGATGGATCAGCAGTTTTTGATGACCACTCCGCAGCGTGGTTCTCCTCAGTATTATAACTTTAACGGAACTGATGTTAACGGAGATACTCAAGTAGATTTATACCCAATCCCTAACGGTGTTTATAGCATTCGTTTTAACATTATTAAGCCACAAGAACCGTTAGTAAACAATGCTGATAGATTATTAGTACCACATGAACCAGTTATCTTAGGAGCATTAGCAAGAGCTCAAGCAGAGCGTGGTGAAGACGGTGGAGTACAAGCAGGAGAGACGTATCAGTTAATGCGTCAGAGCTTAGCAGATGCTATTGCTTTGGAGTCTGGTCGTTACTTAGAAGAAGAACAATGGATTGCTATCTAAATGGCTAGTAATCTACAAACAGCATCGATTGCTGCTCCTGGCTTCTACGGATTAAACACACAAGAGAGTAGTATTACTCTGTCTTCTGGTTTTGCATTAAAAGCTCAGAACTGTGTGATCGATCGTTATGGTCGTATCGGAGCAAGACGAGGATGGACTCCTGTTAATACAACAGTTAATACAGATTTAGGATCTACTAACCCTGTAGAGTTCATTTTTGAAGTAGTAACTGGTGGCGGTACAGAAGTGCTTAGTGCTGGTAACAATAAGTTATTCGTAGGTTCTACTACGATGGTTACCAAGGCGGTGCGTAATGCAGACAATAGTGCCAACGCTGCTTACACTATCACTGCTAATAACTGGCAAGGTGCTGCCCTGTCGTATGGCGATGTAAGTGACTTTCAGCCTCATGTGTATTTAGCACAAGCTGGTCATCCAATGTTAGTATGGCATGAACTGCCTATCTCTGGTGGTGGCTTCAATGATCATGATAGCGGCACTTTTGGGTTTCAGCGGGTTGGCGACGACGCTAGATTGCCGTCCAATCACAATACCGCATCATTCATGCCAAGTTGGGTCTTATCCGCTTACGGCAGGATTTGGTGTGGCGGGATCTCAGGCGATACCCAGACTGTCTATTTCAGTGACTTATTAGCTGGTACAGATTTTAAGAACGGATCTGCTGGTTATTTAAACCTACAAGAAGTTCTCCCCAATGGAGATCCAGTAGTAGCTGCTGCAGCACACAATGGATTTATTATATTTTTTGGTCGTAGGAACACAGCTATTTATGCTAATCCTTTAGACACTGCTGCGTTAACATTAGTAGAAGTAATATCTAACGTAGGGTGTATTGCTAGAGATTCAGTTCAGAGTATTGGAACAGACGTGTTGTTCTTATCTGACGCTGGTGTGCGTAGTTTACAGCGAGTAATCCAAGAAAAGTCGCTACCAATGCGAGACATTTCTAAGAATGTTCGTGATGAGTTAATGTCTGCTGTCGGATCGGAGACAGACTTAACCAAGATTAAAAGCATTTATTACGAAAGAGATGCTATTTATCTATTAACTCTACCGACAACTCGTTTTGTGTATTGTTTTGATACTCGTGCTGCATTACAAGATGGTGCAATGCGGGTTACAATTTGGGATAGTTTAGATCCTAAAGCATTTACCGTAACACAAGATAGAAATTTGTTAATTGGTAAGCCTGGCTATATTGGTAAATATTTTGGTCATTCTGATAATGGTTCAGCTTATCGTATGCAATACTTTACTAATTATTTTGACTTTGATGCTGCTACATCTTTAAAGATTTTAAAAAAGATTGGTTGGGTTTTAATCGGAGGAACAAACCAATCAGTATCTGTTAAATGGGGTTTTGATTATACCGAAGGTTATCAAGCTACAACGTATACCTTAGATACTGCTGTGGTGTATGAATATAATATCGGTGAATATAACATTGCTGAGTATAGTTCAGGAATTGTTTTAGATCGCTTTAGTATTAACGCAGGTGGACAAGGAACAGTAATGCAGTTAGGCTTAGAAGCTGACATCAATGGTAATCCTCTGTCTATTCAAAAGATTGACGTAGGAATTAAACAAGGGAAAACATTAGTATGAGTAACTATGTAAAAGCCACTAACTTCACAGCTAAAGATAGCTTACCTTCTGGTAATGCTGGTAAGATTGTAAAAGGTGCTGAGATTGATACCGAGCTAACTGCAATAGCTTCTGCTATTTCTTCTAAGGCTGACTTAAATAGTCCTGCTTTAACTGGAACTCCTACAGCTCCTACAGCAGCTGCTGGAACAAACACAACTCAAATTGCTACAACTGCTTTTGTCTTAGCAAACGCTATTCCATCTGGCTTGATTTCTATGTGGTCAGGAACTATTGCCAATATTCCTTCTGGCTGGGTTTTATGTAACGGCTCAAACGGAACTCCTGATCTTCGTAATCGTTTTATCATTGGTGCACACAGCGACAATTTAGGAGTAGCCAATACTACTGTAACAGGAACAAATACTTTAAGCGGTGGCAGTAAAGATGCTATTGTAGTAAGTCATAGCCATACTGCGACATCTGTTGTAACAGACCCACAGCACAGACACGCTGCTGCAAACGCAGGTTCTGTCTTTTTACTTACGGAAGGTGGCGAAGGCTTTACAACAACTTCTCCAGATGGAGGAAGTGCCGAGTTTACAGCATATGCTAGCACAGGAATTACAGTAGCTACAACCATTGCTTCTTCAGGATCTAGCGGTACAAATGCTAACTTGCCTCCGTACTATGCGTTGGCATTTATCATGAAGACGTAATATGAAAGTACCTGTAGTCTTAAGAGAAGACTATACGATGTCTTTAGAATTATTTGAAAGTATGTTGTGGTTTCACTCAGATGTGCATAAGTGGACACCAGAAGTTAAACAAAAGTATTTAGAAGATTTAGATTTATTACAGTATTTAGTAAACATTCCATTAGTAGCATTAGTAGCTGAAACTAATACAAAGCTTGCAAAGTTTGGAGAAGTAACAGGATGGAAGAAATTTGATAAGGTAGTATTTAATAACGTGAAATACGATATTTATTCTAGGAGCAAATAATGGGCGGAGTGGTTAGTAGTATTGCCAATGTGTTTACAGGAGCAGACAGTACTCGTCGAGCTGGCGAACAAGCTGCTGCACAAATGCGTGAAGCATCACGAGAGGGAGCTGCTGCTGCTGCGTTCAGACCAGTAGGAATGACTACTCGGTTTGGAACATCTCAGTTTACTCGTGAGATAGATCCAGAGACTGGGATTCCATACATCTCTTCAGCAGGATACACTGCAGCTCCTGAGTTAGCTGCTCTGCAAGATAGACTGTTTGGTGCATTCAGTCCTGCTCTGTCTTATGCTGAAACTGCTGGTCAAGGACTAAGCCCATTAGCTCCTGCATCTCAGCGTCTTTTTGAACTAGGACAAGGCTATCTAGCCACAACTCCTGAGCAAGCTGCTCAGAATTACATTTCTCAGCGTCAGGCTCTGCTCCAGCCTATGCGTGAGCAACAACTATCCAGTGTTCGCAATCGTTTGTTTGCTACTGGTCGTGGTGGCTTAGGAGTTCAAACTGGTACAGGCTCTGCTCCAGCGTCTCCTGAACTACAAGCATTGTTTAATGCTCAAGCAGCACAAGATCTACAGTTAGCTGCGGAAGCTGACCAAGCAGCTCAACAGCGTATTGCCTTTGGCACTGGTCTCTTTGGCACTGGTGCGAACTTGTTAGGTACTCAATACCAGACTTTAGCACAAGCTTATCAGCCTCTCTTAGGAGCACTGGGTGTGTCTGGTCAAGTAGAACAAATGTCTCAGATGCCTTACCAATTAGGAGTACAACTTGGTCAAGCTGCTCAGCCAGGTGCATCGCAAGCTGCACAGCTCTACACTGGTGGTCAAACTCAAGCAGCTCAAACACAATACGGTGCAACTGCTGCAGCCAATGCTGCTAATGCTGGCTTCTGGAGTGGCTTAATGCAAGGCGGTGCAAGTATTTATAGTGCAAGTCGTCGTCCACCTGCAACTGCTTAAGGAAAATCATGGCTACATTACCATTCGCTAGAACTTTATTCGGAGTAGATCCTGCTGAAGCTGCTCTTAATCAGCAGAAGATGTGGACTAACATGTACGCTCAGGCAGGTTCTCCTTATGAGAAGATGGGTCTTGCTTTAGCTCAGATCGGAGGAACTGCTCTGGGATTAAATGAAACTCAGACAGATAGAAAGATCGCTGATATTACTAAGGTATTGAATGACATTGGTACACAGTATCAAGTAGGTACTGCTGAGTATTACAAAGCCGTTGCTGATGCTTTACCTCCTCAGTATGCTGATGCTAAAGCTGCTGCTCAAGCAGAGTTTATTAAGTTCAAAGAGAAAGAAACTTCTGTATTTTCTGCTGCTCAGAAAGCTGTAAGAGAAGATCCTGAATCAGTTAATGTTTACATCGATCCCTTAAAAGTAAACATCCTTAGAAAAGCTACTTCTAAGGGATGGAGTGAAGAAGAAGTCCCTGTCCCTCAGACTCCTGAGGAGTTGGCTTCTTTCGCTAAGAAGTTTGGATTAACTAACGACCCTGATTTTCTACGAGCTAATTCTTTATATCGAATTGCAGATAAAGAAGCTAAGAAAGAAAAAGCTGAGCAAGATATTCGTCTTCTCCGTATTGAAGATATTCAAGGACAGATCAAGAAAAATAAAGCAGAACTCAACAAGATTGCTAACGATAACTTCGATGCTGGTCAACGCTGGAATGCTGAGCGTGAGTCTGCAATTGCTTTATTCAGAGCTGCTGGTTTAGATCCTACGAAACCTCTTCGTGGTGCTAATCTAGCGAACACTGAGTTAGTAAATTCTCAAAGACTTGCACTGCGTGAGCCTTGGGCTGGGAGAGCTAATGTAACAATCACTCCTCCGTCTGCTGTTGGAGCTCCTCCCCCTGCACCTCCTGCTCCTCGTGCTGGCGGTACTGGCGGGTGGTCTGCGACTGTAGTTCAACCTCCTAAGAAATAAGGAGTTTCAATGCCTGTTTTTAGAGTAACAGCTCCAGACGGTGCTGTAATCGAAGTCAATGCCCCTGAGGGTGCAACTGAGCAGCAAGCTATTGCATACGCTCAGCAGCAATATAACCCTGCAGCTAAGCAAGCTATCATTGCAGATCCATTAGTAGCAGAAACTAACAAAGCTGCTATTGATCGCATCGCTCAAGCTATTCCTGATCCAGTTAAAGAAGTAGCAAACAAGGTAGGAAGTATTTTCAAGGCTGGTTACAATGCCTTACCTGAGGATGTACAAAAAGCAGGTAAAACTACTGGTAACTTCCTCCTTGATTCTATTGAGATCCTTAGCCGTCCCTTCCAAGCCACTGCTACATACCTCAAAGCTATTGGTCAAACTCCTGAGTTTAAGAATGGTGCTCCAATCTGGGAGATCCTTTCGGATAAGAACTTGCGAGATGCACAGCAAGCTGGTATTCGTGGCTTAACAGGGCAAGAGAAAGCTACATTCCAAGAAGCACTTCCTGAGGAATTCCGTCGCAATAATCCAGTCAAGTCTATGCTGCTAGGATTTATGGGTGATGTCATCATCGATCCTCTCAAAGCAGGAACTGTTCAGCCTTTCTTCAATACCGTCAAGTCTGCTGCTAAGACAGTAGATGGTTCTGTTGGTATTACTTCACGCTTAGCAGATAATGAACTCTTCAGAGCATTCAATGTTAATACTGGTGACGTAGCAAAAGCTCAGGAGCTCTTCAACAACTATCGTTATCTTAAGGATAAAGCACGGATCGAAGGAGTTCAGAACGCTAAAGCTCTTGAGAATCAGATCAAAGCATTATCTAAGCAGACTGGTGTACCAGTTAACGAACTGAAAGCTAAGATTGTACAAGACATCGAGACTGGTAATCTATCAGATGATGTAGTAGGTGCTATCGAGAGCAGAATCGTAGCTCGTAATCGTGAGTTATTAGAGCAGCAGAGAGCTGCTGGTGTAGACATCGGAGACTTAGGCGAGACTTATATGCCTCACGTCTTAACTAAAGAAGCAGATGATCTCCTAAAAGGCGAAGGAGCTAAGAACTTCTTTGGCTTACGTCCTTCTGCTAAGACTCCTCAGGCTATCTCTCGTGAGATTGAAGGCACTGTCAAGGAGATCAACTCTAAGAATCTATACGGTACAACTAAGTTCTTCCAAGATGATCCAGCAATCTTAGCAGGATACGCTGAGTTCAATGCTGCTCAGGCTATCGCAGGAAGAAAGTTTTTGAACGATGCTGCTGAATTAGGAGTTCGTGCTGAGAATGCTCCTTCTACCTATGTTACAGTCCCAGAGATTCCTGGTGTTAAGTTTCCTCCTGAAGTAGCTCAGCGTCTAAACCGTTCATATCAGGTACTCACAAGCAACGAAGAGATCAACAAGTTCTTGAAGGTATATGATGGTGCTCAGAACTGGTGGAAGATGTGGTCTCTTGGTGCTCGCCCTGCATACCACGCTAAGAACACTGTCGGTAACTTGTGGAATAACTACCTTGCTGGTGTTACAACTCCTAAGCCATACGCTGATGCTGCTGCTTTCCAAGTCAAGCTTGCTAAGAACAACATGAATGGTTCTATTGCTGGATATAAAGTAGATGAACTCTATGAAGCAATGGCTACTCGTGGTGTGTTTGGAGAAGGTCAATACTCAGGTGATATTGTACGTACCGTAGAAGATGTTTTGAAGGGTGGCTCGTCTAATCCATTCACATTATCTACTCGTAATCCTATCCTTCGTGGTGGTTTTAAAGTAGGACAGACCATCGAAGATAACGCTCGTATCGCTCTGTTCATTGACTCACTAAACAAGGGTAAGAACTTTGATGAGGCTGCTTCGCAAGTGCGTAAGTATCTCTTCGACTACGGTGATCTAAGCCCATTCGAGCGTAGCACTCTGAAGCGTTTAATGCCCTTCTACACATGGTCTCGTAAGAATTTACCTCTGCAGTTAGAGGCTATTGTACGTCACCCTGATAAGGTTAACAAGATTAACTTAGCAAGAGAGAACATCCAGTTTGAGACAGAAGTACCAGATTTAGAAGATGTTCCTAGCTATATCAGAGAAGCTCTACCAATCTATGGTGCTGAGAAGTTCTTAGGAGAACCTGCTTTGCCAGGAACTGCTAAGGCTGTGACACTAGCAAACTTAATTCCTTTTGCTGATCTTGCTACATTTACAAAGTGGCTCGACACTGAGACCACTCCTGACAAGATTGAGAAAGGCAAGCTTTCTAGCACTATTTCCACAGCTCTTGGTGGTGTGTCTCCTTTGCTTAAAGCACCTATTGAATACCTGTCTAACTATGACTTCTTCCGTCGTAAAACTATTGAGGAGTTTAAGGGACAGACTGCTGATATGCTTGGTGTCAAGATGCCTGTGCACTTAGCTAAGGCTTTGTCCAACATCGTTATGCTCAATGAGATTGACAGAGCTAACCCAGGTGGTGTCTTTGGTACACGCTCAGTAGACCCTGTAACTAAGGAAGTCGTAACTACTCCTGGAATTTTAGGTTTTACTCCTCGTGAGACTCGTGTTGACTTGCCTGAGGAGCAGCGTGAAGCACAATACTTAACTGGCATTCGTATCTATGACGTAGTCTTTGATGATGTTGGTTATCAGCAAGCTCAAACAATCAAGCGTGATATAGCAGCTTTGAAGGGATTCCTAAAGAGAGCTGCTGTAAAAGAAAAGACTAGAGAACTGATGGATGCTGAGGCTGCACTAGAGAAATACACTACAGAACTGGAGCGTATTGAAGCAGCTCGTGAAGAGCGTCGTAAGAAGGAGAAGCAATGATCGAGACATTATTAGGTAGCTTACTCGGAGGAGTATTCCGTATTGTTCCCGAAGTCATGAAACTCTGGGACAAGAAGAACGAAAGACAACACGAACTAGCGATGCTCAACGCTGAGATGGAGTTTGCTAAGGTTAAGGGCGAGATTCATATTCGTCAAGCTGAGGTGGCTTTGTCTCAGGCAGAACTCGATGCAATGAGTGTAGCATTAAAGGAGCAAGGCGAGACTGCAAGAGCTGCTGGTAAGTTTGTAGCAGCAATCTCTGCTTTGGTTCGTCCTCTAGTTACCTACTGGTTTGTTGTCCTCTATAGTGCTGTTAAGATTGTGTCTATCATTGAAGCATACGATCAAAACGGCAACTGGAAAGAAGTCCTGATCTCATCATGGACAATCGATGACATGGCTATTCTAAGCATGATTCTAACATTCTGGTTTGTTGGTCGTGTCTGGGATGCAAAACATAAGTAAAGCCTTAGAGTTAGCTGCTGAGCTTTGCAGACACTTCGAAGGCTTCTCTAGCACACCGTACATCTGCCCAGCAGGGTATCCTACGATAGGCTATGGTACAGTCTATAAGCCTGACGGTACAAAAGTTACCATGCAGGACTCTTCGATCTCCAGAGAAACTGCTAATCAATGGCTACTATCTGAGCTAGAACATAACTACATGGCTGGAGTTCTACGAGCTTCGCCTATATTGTTAGCGAACACTAACTTATTAGCAGCTATTACTGACTTTGCCTACAACTTAGGAGTGGGTCGCTATAGGGCTTCAACGCTCCGTAAACGAGTCGAAGCAGAGGATATAGAGGGTACTATTACCGAGCTGAGAAAATGGAATAGAGGGGCTGGAAAGGTGCTTCCTGGGCTTGTTCGTAGGAGAGAGGCTGAGATAGCTCTAATCCAGCAATAAAAAAGCCCTCCGAAGAGGGCTCTTAATTTAACGCTCGAAGGAAAACAGCAGCCTGAATATTCCTACGTCTAAGATTAGATGTCGACAGTCATCGTAATCATCGATATATTCAAAGCCTACCATAAACCCAGTAAGAAAAGATAGTTCAATACTCATTTTGATTCCTTATATTTATCTATTGCTCTGAGGAGCAGGGTTTCTAAGCCAACCTGAATGAGAAGAGTCTTAGCTTCTTCGTCTAGTTCTACTTCCATATCCGCAGACCCATCCTCATTCTCAGTCAAGCATAGCAGTTCAATCTTCATTTAACTGGACATGCACCACTGGCACATTCGTCCCCTCCCTCAAAGTTTGCTTCATCAATCTTAGTAATCAAACGAGTCTTAGCAACTAGTTCTTCATACTGCTCCTTAGTGATCTCCTCCAAGGGTGCTTGGTGGAATCCATGCTCATTGTGCAGCAAGAACGACAAGGACTTATGATTGTTCTTATAGTTCTTAGCAAGGTACTTCTTGATCTCAGGTAGTTCTTCCTTACGATAATACACTGTACAGGAAACACTATTGTCTGACCAATGAGCTTGCAACCACTTCACAACTTCCAACTGATCAATCGCAGTCATCTCAGCAGCTAACTTTGTTCCCTCTGGATAGCAGAATGGAAAGCTAACTACCATTGTACTGTGATCTTCACTACCATCAAAGTTACGCTGATACTCCACAGGATAACCGTGATCACGACAGACTTGTACGAGAGCGTGGTCTGCTGCGATACGAATCCTACGAATCATGTACCGAGAATACGCAGGATGACAACCAGAAGTTACACCTGGAAGTAACGACAATGTACCTGAAGGCTTAACAGTGGTAAGTTTTACTGACTCTGGGAAGCCATGCTTAGCACTATACTCCTTATCGAAAGCTCGTAATTCTGTATAAGCTTCCGACAACCAGCTACGTTGGTCATCACTTGCTTGCAAGACACCAGTGACTCCGATGCCCATCCGCATATTACTATGTACAATATCTGCAGTCTCTTCGAGGTGGCAGGGTAAAGCTAGACTGTGTTTGTTGATACGATATAACAGCTTGCAGATGTCGATGAACTCAGACTTACTCGACACATTAGGCAGATATATCTCAGCCAAACAACAAGTCTCATACGGAGCTAAGGACTGCTCAGCACAAGGATTGTAACCCATCACCTTAGGATCTGGATACTGAGTCTCTCCCAGTCTTCCAATCTTCCTGCTGAGCTTCAGGTTAATTAAACCATAAGGCTCGCCCTTGCCTTCATACCCATCCCAGAAATACTCATGGAGATCTTTGAAGTCATTGCATACTACGCTGTTATTAGACATAGCTCTCCACGAAGGAATGTTACCCATGTCCCACCGTTTAGCCAGCAAGTATTCAACATCATCAGGATCACCAATAGCAATCTGAGCAGAGCGTCTTACATTACCTGCTACTACAATTGCACCGATAATGTTCATGATGTCGAGGCAGTCGATAGAGCGTAACTGACGACCAGCTCGCTTCTCTAAGATCTCTCCGATCTTCTCAATACCCCAACATAAATCCTCAGCACCTGAAGCAGTACCACCAAAGCCCTTGATAGGAGACCCTTTACCACGAACTAGCTTCGTTGAATAAGTAAAGGTCGTAGCAGTGTTGGCTAAGAAGGCTGCCTTCAGTGTTTTACCTAGGAGCTTAACCCATCCTTCACGAGAGTCAGGCACGATGAAGTCTGCATCATTCGTATCCAATCGTGTAGGAGTCTTAAAGCTTTCGTTAACTGGAGGAAGCTTAGACACGTGCTCACGCTGAATGTTATAGCCTACTCCTGAACCTAGCATCAACAGATCCATTGCCCATGTGAACGGACGGACTGGTTGATCTACGACAGTAAACGCACAGTTCTGTAGACTAGCAAGACCTAAGCGACCTACCGTTTCAGTTCCCATTTGCCACAAGAATCGTCCAGCTACAGTGCCTTTCAATTCCATTAGGTACTTCTTCAATCGTTTCTTTTCAGCTTCTGTAAAGTTACAGTTCAACTGATTGTTTGCTGCTGCGACGACACGATTCACTGTATCCTCAAACTCCTCAGTGGGGCTATTCGGATCTGCTTCGTTTAATCGACGAGCATAAGTTCTTTTGTAGGTGATATATCCTACGGTACTAAACGGTGTGTTAAATTCTGTCATGCTACCTCTTTCTTTGTTTTACTTTGTTTCTTTTTATTAGTAACTTTAAAGTGCTTCAATGCTTCTTCCAACCCTTCTGTCCAAGTATCAAACCAAACAGTCTTCATGCTATCATACCAGTGTGTTTTTGCACCCTTAGGATACCATCTCCAGCATGCTAGTCTTTCTTGACCAATAAGATTTGCTACAGGTACACCAACAGATCCTGCACAGTGAGCTATCGCTGAGTCCACTGAGATAACTCCATCCAATGTTTGAATTTGATCAGCAGTATCACTCCACTTATCTGAAGTAATAAAGCCCTCATTCTGTTGCAACGAAACCCAATCAAACTCAGGATGTTGTTTGATAAAGTTATCCATCAGTTCCTTAGGCATCTGCTTCATCTGCATATTCCAGCTATTGTTCGTTGTCGTGTAGCAGTAACCAATCAATGGCTTCTCTCTACTCGGCTTAACAATCTCAGGATTACGAAAGATACCTTCACTACCATAAATCTTTTCAACAGGATGAGCAGGGATAATCTTATGCTCCATTAAAAAGTAAGGCAGGGACATCACTTTAATCTTAACTGCATTCGGAAAAGACTCTTTAGGTGAGAAGAATCCGTCGTGATTTGGTAATCGTTTTAGCATTCGATTAATTGCACTAGGAAATAACAACTTCACCGACTTAAGACCAGCATCCTTTAGCAGTGGGATAAAGCGACTGAACTGCAGCATGTCTCCCCACCCTGCTTCAGACCACACGATAGCATTCTTACCTGCACACTTCATTCCTGGAATCCATACAGGAGTTTTAACAAAATCAGACTTCACTCCTTGAGGATACCTAAGATCTGGTAATGAGCGTAACTCATGCAAGTAAAAACCATACTCCCACTCACCTTGCTTAATTAAATCCATTCCATATTTATAGGCAGGGTCAGCAGCTTTCTGATCTGGTATTGCGTAGAAGTTAACTTGTTTATCTTTTGGTATCATTCCGTCTCATCCCAGTCTACTTCTTTTAAAAGCCGACTGTAATTGTTTTCTATTGCATCGCTAAATGTTTCGACTAAGTCTTCTGAAGCTATGTCGAGTAGCTCCAGAAGCAACACCTCATCTAAACTCTTCAACCGTTCTTTTAACTCTGGCAGTGTAAGAGTACGGTTCATATTACTTTTTCTTCGCTCGCTTAGCAGCGTTAATCGCAGCAGCCTTAGCAGGTTGTGCCAAGCATGTGGTAACGAAGTCGATGGTTTTTTGAGCAGCTTCTTGAATTGCTTTCAACTGAGCAACTGCATCCTTGTGATTCCAATCGCTGATCCAGAAGTCAACTACATTCTTAGTATCTGCTTGGATGGTAAGGTTAACTTGCCAGTCGTCCTTCTCAGTAAAGCTGCCAGAAACATTGATAAATCCATTGTCTTCTGGATAAAACTTATTAAAATTAATTTTCTTTGATGGTTTCTTCATTCCCTCAGTCCCTTGTAGTAGTAGCTTTGTTAATGATGTAGTCAAGATAATGCCTCGCTTTCTCTAAGTCTTGTACTCCGTCTTTATGTTTCCAACGAAGTATATATTTTACCACATTTCCCTCCCAGAAGTCAAGCTCCCAGGCTTCGATAATATCCCAAGGCTGAATCCCATTACCTTTATGATAGTGTTTGCCACCGACTTGTTTATCTCGTGGCTTATCTATCTCAGGAATGTAGGAGTCTAACTCTGGTTCTTCTACTTGCAGCCTACGAAAGTACTCTTCTAGTGTAAGTTCTCTTTCATCAGGAACAGGAACTACGGTTGTGGGTGTTGCGTATATCATAAATATCTCTTCTTTAAAAAGTCTAAGGAAACAAACATCTCATCGAAGCAACCGTCACGAACTTCGTGTAAGACCACAATGCCTCGCCAATAGTTATTACCCTGTGCACCAAGATAGTCTTCGTCGTGTTCATAACAACTCCCTGCAATTATCGCTGTAAGCGTCTTCCCATCTGCTCTAGTAGCGTAAGCAACTTGTCTACCTTGTTGATGCCCCACCACACACGACTGATGTTTCTTGGAGATAATCGCTGCTGCTGAACCGACAGGACGATTAAGAGCTCCTGCAGTAACATAATGGGAATATAGAACACCATCAATAATGATAGGCTGCT